>PVMK01115120.1_pt1 | contig 11162 bp, 10 predicted proteins | sample 1853481 | NCBI WGS metagenome assembly PVMK01 (sample SAMN08533507, study PRJNA380276) | Marine sediment metagenome, whole genome shotgun sequencing project. | reverse complement strand
AATTACGCCGCATTTTTCAGTATCATCTTCCTGTTTGCCGCCGGTTTGACGATTCTGATATCGGACAGTTACCTGCACCGCGAAGGTTATCCGGTCAGTGAATATTATCCACTGATTCTCTTCACCACTGCCTGTGCCATGTGGATGGCCTCAGGGACCGAAATGATGACCATCTTCCTCGGTCTCGAGGGGATGTCTATCTGTCTCTATGTTCTCGCCGGATTTATGCGCAATGACGTTCGTTCAAATGAGGCGGGCCTCAAGTACTTCCTGCTTGGCGCTTTCTCCTCCGGATTTTTGCTCTATGGCATGGCTCTGATTTATGGCGTCACAGGATCAACCAAATTAACTGAGATTGGCATCTATCTGAGTGCCCATGGCTCTTTGCTGGACAATCCAATGACCCTTGCCGGTCTGGTCCTGCTGGCAACCGGATTCCTTTTCAAACTTGGTGCAGCACCTTTCCAGATGTGGGTACCAGATGTCTATCAAGGTGCGCCGACGCCAATCACGGCGTTCATGAGTGCCGGCCCGAAAGCCGCTGCTTTTGCTGCCTTCCTGCGTATTATGGAGTACTGTTTCTTCACTCTTAAGCCGGAATGGACCGCAATGCTATGGGTTCTGGCTGTGATCACTATGATTATCGGCAATGTGATTGCCATCAAACAGACCAATATCAAGAGAATGCTGGCCTACTCTTCAATTGCACACGCAGGCTATGCAATGGTCGGTATGGTCGCTGCAAATGAAATTGGCTACTCCGGACTGCTTTTTTACATGCTGGCTTACACTTTCATGAATATCGGTGCTTTTGCAGTTTTGACACTGGCGGGCAAAAAAGGTGAAGAAAACCTGACCCTGGAAGGTTTTTCCGGCTTTGGCTTCAAGCGGCCCTACCTGGGTGTTGCCATGACCATCTTCCTCTTTTCGCTGATGGGACTGCCGCCAACAGCAGGTTTTACCGGTAAGTTCTATATCTTTGCCGGTGCGATTGATGCCGGTTACGTCTGGCTTGTCATTATTGGTGTGCTTAACTCGGCAGTCTCCCTCTACTATTATCTGCGGGTTATGGTTTATATGTACTTCCGTGATCCCGTTGAGGATTATTCCTGGGTTTCCCTGCCGGCAGCAGCGGTGATCTCGATTGTGATCTCAATCATCGGTGTTTTCTACCTGGGAATCATTCCTGGAGATGTTATGGAACTGGCCAAATTGGCAGTGTTCTAGAGTTATCTCCATGAGTCACAAAACTTAAAAAACCCCGTCCTGTTGGTCGGGGTTTTTTTGTATCAGATAAATGGATTGCTGGAGTCCAAGATGCTTGGTTATCGAGCGCCTGCGCAGTATGATTGAAACAATATAAGTCATCAGCGCCATAAAATACTGTCATTCCCGAGGGTGTAATCGGGAATCCAGACTTTAAAGGATGGATCCCCGATAGAATCATTCGGGGATGGCAGACGTTTTTGTAAACAATTCAGATTGTGCCGACGAGTTACGAAACAATAAACATGGTGCTACTCTAAGGATGCAGAATGTATTTCACCGACCTTCAGGGGTTTATTAATCATCTTGAAGAAGTTGATGAGCTGTTAAGGGTGAAGGCTTCGGTTGATCCGCACCTGGAAACGGCGGCCATTATTAATCAGGTGTGCAAGGGTGCTGGTAATAAACGGGCGTTGCTGTTCGAGAACGTGAAGGGTTCGGAAATTCCCCTTGTTGCCAACCTGTTCGGTTCACAGCAACGTGTCGCAATGGCGTTGGGTGTCAATGATATCGCACAACTTGCCAAGCGGCTGCGTGAAGATCTCAGCTTGAGCAATGAAAAGAATTCTGCACAAGCATTAGCGAAGTTAGCTCAAAATAGTAATTCTGAAACAGTTTGTTCCAATATTGCGCCTTGCTTCGCTATCGATGTGAGCGCTCAGGGTTTGGAGGCACTCCCCGCCTTACAATCCTGGCCGGATGATGGTGGCCGCTATCTGACCCTCGGACAAATTTTCACATCTGATCCTGATAACGGTCAGCAGAATTGCGGCATGTATCGTATCCAGATTCTGGCTAAACATACGGCGTTGATTCGTTGCCACCCGGGTTCTGGTGGCGGATCACATATGGCGGCCTGGCATGCACGAGGTAAAGCCATGCCTGTTGCCATTGTCTTGGGTGGCCCACCGGTTTTAACCTGGTGTGCCGGGATTTCACTCCCGGAGAGTGTGTCTGAAATTGAATTTGCCGGCTACCTGACCGGACAATCAATCTCAATGACAAAATGTCAGGGCTCAGATCTTTGTGTGCCGTCAAATGCAGAGATCGTCATAGAGGGGCATATATCCCCTGATGAAGAGCAACTTGAAGGGCCTTTCGGCAATCACACCGGATATTATGTTCCTGCGTCTCCCGCTCCAGTTGTCAGAGTCAAAAGCGTGTACATGAGAGCAGGTGCTGTTTATCCATGTACCGTGGTTGGTCCTCCGCCCATGGAAAACATGTATCTCGCACAGGCTGCGGAACGGTTGTTGCTGCCATTACTACAGCACGACTATCCGTGGATTGTGGATATACATATGCCGTTGGCGGGGATTTACCATCGTGCCGCAATGGTTGCGGTCGATGCCGCAAACATGCCGGTTGAAGAAATCAGCAAGGCACTATGGCAGAGTATGCTTCTGCGTAACTCACGGCTTATTGTCTTGCTGGACAAAGACTGTGACCTGCACCAGCGTTCCAATGTTTACTGGCGAGTTATCAACGCTGATTCCTGGACGAAGAGTGTCTGGGTTAATGACGATAAAATAGTCATTGACGCAAGACGATCGCCTCAAAAGCCTGTCGTTCGTCCTGACCGGAACACGCAGAATAAAGTGATGAAAAGATGGCAGGAGTTTGACCTGGGGTCATAGTCATGCTCAGGGGACCAATCATGAAACGAGAGAAACAGTCATGAAAATTATATCTTTTAACGTCAATAGTGTTCGCATTCGCCTGCACCAGATCAAGGCTGTCATAGATAAACACCAGCCGGAAATTATCGCCTTGCAGGAGACCAAGGTTCAGGATGCGGATTTTCCCAAACAAGCTATCGAAGAACTCGGTTACCATGCGGTCTGGTTTGGCCAGAAAACTCACTATGGCGTGGCTATTCTGAGCCGCAACAAGCCTGATGCGGTGCAGTACGGTTTTGAGACTGATGCTGAAGATGCCCAGCGACGGCTGCTTGCTGCCAGCTATCCACTGGATAACGGCAAGACTCTGCGTGTGATCAATGGATATTTCCCACAAGGAGAGAGTCGCGATCATCCGGTCAAGTTCCCGAACAAGGCCCGTTTCTATGATGATTTATGCTCTCACCTGACGAATCGGGAAAATCCTGAAGAATGGTTATTAGTCGTCGGCGATGTCAATGTTGCCCCTGAGGATGATGATATCGGTATAGGTGCTGACAATGCCAAACGCTGGTTGCGGACAGGTAAGTGCAGTTTTCTTCCTGAAGAGCGGGAGTGGTTGGGGCGACTCTATGACTGGGGCCTGGTGGATACACATCGCAAGTGTCATCCTGAAACAAATGATCAATTCAGCTGGTTTGATTATCGTAGCCGAGGCTTCGAAGCAGCACCGCCACGTGGTTTGCGTATCGACTTGATTCTCGCTAGTGCGCCTCTTGCAGATCACTGTATAGACGCTGGTATCGATTATGATATACGGGCCATGGAAAAGCCCTCTGACCATGCTCCGATCTGGGCCGAGTTTGACCTGTCGTAATATTTCTGATTTCAAAAAGCCATGGAATGGATAACTGTCAGCTTTGCTTGAACCTACGGTTAAAGAGTTGTAAACTGACAAAATTGTGGACACATCTATAACAAATAACGCCTGGGCCAAGCTGAAAACCCTGCTGGAGATGATCAAATTCTCCCACACGGTTTTTGCCTTCCCTTTTGCCCTGATGGGGATGCTGCTGGCTTCGCTGGCCAGTGGAATTGCGCCAAGCTTTGCTCAGGTCTTCTGGATCTGTCTCGCCATGGTTGGAGCCCGCACGGGAGCCATGGGGTTGAACCGCATCATCGATGCCCGTATTGATGCAGATAATCCACGTACCGCCGAACGTGACTTGCCGTCGGGAAAAGTTGCCATGGGCGAAGCCTGGCTGCTGGTGCTGGGAGCGTTTGCCCTGCTCTTATTGGCGGCCTGGATGCTTAACCCGCTCTGCCTGCAGCTGGCCCCGGTCGCTATCTTCTTCCTGGCCCTGTACAGCTACTGTAAACGCTTTACGTCCCTGGCCCATGTGGTTCTGGTTATCTGTGCCGCCGCCGCGCCGGTTGGTGTCTGGATTGCCTTGCGAGGTGATATCGGCTGGCCGGTTGTCGTGCTTGGCCTGGCAGTACTCTTCTGGGTGGCCGGTTTCGATATTTTCTATGCCTTGCAGGACTACGAATTCGATCGAGATAAAGGACTCTTTTCAATTCCGTCTCGTTTCGGTGTTGAACGCTCGTTCCTGATTGCTCGTTTGTTTCATATAGCCATGGTTTCCCTCCTGCTGCTGCTGGTTCTCAGTGAGGGGCTGGGGCTTATTTATTTGCTTGGCGTCGTGGTGGTGGCCGGCCTGTTGATTTATGAGCATCTGCTGGTACGCCCCGATGATCTCACACGTCTGGATGCAGCTTTTTTCAACATGAACGGTTACATCAGTGTAACAATTTTTCTCTTCACCCTTGCGGACGCATTGATTTGAGCTGGGAAGAATGTGACCTGGGAAGAAAAAATGCCTGTGGGAAATCATGACATAAGACATTTTGTCGTTGCCATTACCGGGGCTTCCGGGTCGGTCTATGGCCTGCGACTGATCAGTGAATTACTGCGAGCCGGTGAACGTGTCAGTCTGATTCTGACTTCTGCCGGTTGCCAGGTTCTGCATCATGAAACCGGACTTGACTGGTCCTCTGGCATTGACAAGCAGCGTCATCTGGTTCAGGAACATTTTGCCAGTATTGCTATTGATTGTCTGGCCATTGATGATTTCTGGGCGGGTGCTGCCAGCGGTTCTGCTGCTGCTGATGGTATGATCATCATGCCCTGTTCCATGGGGACCGCAGGCAGGATTGCTGCCGGTTTAAGCGGTAACCTGCTGGAACGAGCTGCTGATGTGATGCTCAAAGAGCGTCGCTCGCTGGTCCTGGTGCCGCGCGAGACGCCTTTCAATACCATTCATCTGGAGAATTTGCTGCGCCTCTCCCGGGCCGGTGCTGTTGTTCTGCCGGCAATGCCCGGGTTTTATCATGGCCCGAAAACGATAGATGATCTGGTGGATTTTGTGGTCGGCAAGGTGCTTGATCAACTGGGTATTGAGCATGAGCTCTTTGAAAGGTGGGGCGAGCGTCGGGAATAATTTTGTGTGGTGCTGGAAAATCAGGATTAGTTTCTTTGCGGAGCCTTTGGTATTGATTTTCAACCCTCCTGTCAGTTGCTGCAATAGTCTCAGTACACAATGACAATCACCACAACTGCTCAGCAGCAAATACAAAATGGAGCAGGAATTTACTTTCTAATAATATCAAGTTGTTAATATACCGACCACTACGAGAAAGAAGTGCCCAGCGCAGCGCAAAGCCATTCTTTGGTTACTTTCTTGGGGCTTAGCAAGAAAGTAACCCGGCTGTCGGCCGGGACCGACGGTTTTGGTCTTTACAAATTGCCCGACAGGCTGCTTAGAAACAGAATAAAACCTTATGATTAATCTATTTAATAATATACGTGCAAAAATTAAGTCTGGAACCCGTATCTCCGATGCTGAGGCCCTGGCGCTTTTTGAATGCGACGATCTGCTTGCTGTGGGTGAACTGGCCGCTCTGGCAAACTGGCGCACCAATGGTGTCAAGGTCTTCTTCAACGTCAACCGCCATATCAATTACACCAATATCTGTGTCAACCGCTGCACCTTCTGTGCGTTCAGCCGTGAACATGAAGATGAGGACGGCGGCTATACCCTGGCACTTAATGACATCCTCAAGCGTGCTGCCGAGGCAAGCGCCGCAGGTGCGACAGAAATCCACATGGTTGGCGGCCTCCATCCCGACTTGCCTTTCGATTTTTACCTGGAGATTCTGGCGGCCATCAAGGCGGACAGCCCGAAATTGCACATCAAAGCATTTACAGCCGTAGAGATTGACTATTTTGCCAGGCTCACCGAGCAATCTCCCATTGAGGTTATTATTGAACTGAAAGCTGCCGGGCTTGATTCCATGCCGGGTGGTGGTGCAGAAATTTTTGCTCCGGAAGTGCGCAGACAGATCTGCCCGGAAAAAATTTCCGGTGAACGCTGGCTGGAGGTTACCGAGCAGGTCCACCAGGCCGGCTTGAAGACCAACGCCACCATGCTCTTCGGCCATGTTGAAGCCTATGCCGACCGGGTTGATCATCTCTCCAGGTTGCGTCAACTGCAGGATCGAACCGGTGGTTTCCAGGCTTTTATCCCGCTGGCTTTTCAACCGGACAATACTCGGGTGCCGGGTGCTAAAGGTGTTGGCGGTGTTGATGCGCTTAAGACCCTGGCTGTCAGCCGGATCTATCTCGATAATTTCCTGCACATCAAGGCATATTGGGTCATGCTCGGCTTGAAGGTGTCCCAGGTCTCACTCGCTTTTGGCGTCAACGATATCGACGGTACAGTGATCGAGGAACAGATTGGTCACGATGCCGGGGCCGATTCACCCCAGCAGTTGAGCAAAGATCAACTTGTTACCTTGATTCGCAAGGCGGGGAAGCTGCCGGTGGAGCGGGATACGCTTTATCGGGAGTTGCGAGTCTACTGAGTCGCAACTGATTTTGATTTTTGAATTCTCAATTTTAAATTGATTTTACTCTGGACTTCAGGCTGAGAGGCACATGCTCAGGCAGCTCAAAGATAAACTGGAAAACAAGCAAGTACTCGACCGCGGTGAGGCTCTCTGGTTGTTGACCGAGGCCGACCTGATCAGCCTGGGAACATTGGCTGATGGAGTGCGCCGCCGGATGCATCCAGACCGTCGCGTCTCTTTTGTCATTGATCGCAACGTCAACTACACCAACGTTTGTACCTCAAAATGTAAGTTCTGCGCATTTTATCGTGATGAGACCCATCCTGATGCGTACGTACTCAGCTATACGCAGATCTTCAGTAAGGTCAAAGAGCTGGTTGATTGCGGCGGCACGCAACTGCTGATGCAGGGAGGGTTACATCCCGACCTGAAACTCGACTGGTTTGAAGATCTCTTTCGCCAACTCCGTCGTCGTTTCCCGACAGTGCAAATCCATTCTCTGTCTCCTGCCGAGATTGTGAATATTGCCAAACTCTCCGGAATATCCATGACTGAGTGTCTTGCAAGATTACATCGTGCTGGTCTGCAGTCACTGCCTGGAGGCGGGGCCGAGATTCTGGTTGACAAGATTCGTCAGAAAATTTCACCGGATAAAATTGGTTGGCAGGAGTGGGCAGCCGTGATGCGCGAAGCCCATAAACTCGGTATGCCGACCACAGCTACCATGATGTTCGGCGTAAGTGAAAGGCCTGAAGATATCGTCGAGCACCTGTTCCGGATCCGCGAGTTGCAGGCAGAGCAAGGTGGCTTCACTGCGTTCATCCCCTGGAGTTATCAGCCGGGGAATACCGCTTTGGGTGGCGAGCAGGCGGGTGGAGTTGAATACCTGAAGGTGCTGGCGCTCGCGCGCGTGGTTCTCGATAATGTGACGAATATTCAAGCCAGTTGGGTGACCCAGGGGGCACGCATGGCTCAAATTGCACTCTACTTTGGCGCCAATGATCTTGGCGGCACCATGCTGGAGGAGAATGTCGTCGCTGCCGCCGGAGTTGACTTTCGCATGAACCGGGAGGAGATTATTGACCTGGCAAAAAGTGCCGGTTTCCAGCCGGTGAGGCGGACGACAGTCTATGAAGTTTTAGAAACGTATTGATTCAAACAAAGGCTCACTATGTCTTATCTACGCAAAAACATCGCCGACATGGCTGGCTACGTACCGGGTTTCCAGCCTCCTGACGAGACGGAATGGATCAAGCTCAACACCAACGAGAATCCTTATCCGCCGTCGCCGCGAGTTATCGAGGCCATCAAGGCGGCAACCGGTGATGATTTGCGTAAGTACCCGGATGCGTCCAGTCGTGCCGGTCGTGAGGCAGCGGCCGAACTCTACGGCTATCCTGTTGACTGGGTGATCATGGCCAACGGTTCAGATGAACTGCTCAACAACCTGATCAGAGCTTGTGTCAGCGAGGGTGAGGAGGTCGCTTATCTGCATCCCTCCTATTCTTATTATGCGACCCTGGCGGGGGTTCAGGGTTCAGAGGTGCAAACTTTCGCAGTCACAGAAAGCGGTGAAATTAAGGGTTTTCCCGAATGCTACAGTGGCAAACTGTTTTTCCTGACCAATCCCAATGCGCCTCTCGGTTTGCGTTGGAACGTTGCAGAAGTCGCGGCCCTGGCCGACCGATGTGCCGGCTTGCTGGTGGTGGATGAAGCCTATGCGGATTTTGCCGAAGGCAATTGTCTGGAACTGGTACGGCAGAAGACGAACGTAGTCGTCACTCGCACCCTGTCGAAAAGTTATTCTCTGGCCGGGATGCGACTTGGCCTGGCGATTGCCCGGCCTGAAATTATTGCCGCGCTGGACAAGATCCGCGACCACTACAACCTTGATCGCCTCGCCCAGACTGCGGTTGCAGCTGCTTTGGACGATCAGGACTATTTCCGGTGCTGTATCGAGCGCATCTGTGCGACGCGTGAATGGTTCTCAATCGAGCTGAACAAGCTTGGTTACTCTGTCATTCCATCGAGCGCCAACTATCTTTTTACCAGCCCACCCGACCGGGATGGCAAGCGGGTATACGAGGCACTCTACCAGCGCAAGATTCTGGTGCGCTATTTCGATGACCCGGTTCTGAGGCATGGCGTGCGTATCTCTATTGGAAGGAAAGAGGAGATGGAGAAGACGTTGATGGCTCTTGTGGAGATTGGTTGATGACAGGAACGAGGGACGCGGGACGAGGGACGCGACAAGATTCAGACCTTCTCGTCCCTCGTCCCGGAAGTTTCTCAATGAATCTTCCTTTTGACCCTGATGAAGTTTCTCGTCGCTTGCTCGCCTGGTACGGAAAGGAGGGCCGTGACTTGCCGTGGCGAAACACTCGCAATCCTTATCGAATATGGCTCTCCGAGATCATGTTGCAGCAGACCACCGTGGCTGCAGTTATCCCATACTACAAACGGTTTCTTGAACGTTTCCCGACCCTTGATGATCTTGCGGCAGCGTCGCTTGATGATGTCATCACTCTGTGGGCCGGGCTCGGCTATTACTCCAGAGCCCGCAATCTACATAAGGCTGCGCAGCATATAATGGCCGAGGCGGGTGGCGCATTTCCTGACACCTTCAAAGGATTGACCGCTTTGCCCGGCATTGGCCGGTCTACAGCCGGGGCCATCCTTTCCATAGCGTTCGATATTCCTGCTCCCATCCTCGACGGCAATGTCCGTCGCGTCCTGGTCCGCCTGTTCGCCTGGAAGGATGACCCACGCAGCAGTCGTGCGGAAAAGCAGCTCTGGGCCTGGGCTGAGGCCTTGACTCCCGAAGTCGATCCGCATGATTATGCTCAGGCGATCATGGATCTGGGAGCGACACTCTGCACGCCGCGCGAGCCGGCTTGCAGCAGCTGTCCCTTACAGGAAATCTGTCTGGCCAGCAAAAAAGGTCTGACGACCACTTTGCCGGTCGCTCGCAAGAAGTCAAAAGCGCCTGTTCGGCAACAGGTTGCACTGATTATTCACAGCCCTGCCGGTATTCTGCTCAGGCAACGTCCTGCTGAAGGGTTTCTTGGTGGTCTTTGGGAGTTTCCCGCTGTTGATCTATCCTCCGGGCTGGAGCCCGAGCAAGCAGCAGCTCGTCTGCTCTCTGATCTTGGCTTGCACGGCGCACTCAAAAAGAACAGTGAAATCCGGCACGCCTACAGCCATTTCAAATTGGAATTAACGGTTTTCAGAATTGCTGCGGTCCCTGCCGGGATTGTTGCCGAAAGCAGTGCGCATCGCTGGTGTAGCGACATGGAACTGGAAAGTCTGCCGCTGCATGGTGCCCACCGTAAAGCTTATAACAAACATAAAGGCGACAACTGAAAGGTTGCCTGCAAGAAAAATTATCGGTAGCATGAGCTAATGATTTGATTTTTCTCGCCAAGCGCACCCACTGGCAGATCGACCCCGGGCATCGTCAGGATGTCAAAGTTGAATTCAGGCACATGTGAGTGCTGCATCGTTTCATCAGCTGCCGTGAGTTATGACCTATGAGAATTATGCCTGAAATGCGGGATATGGCTCTGGGACTTGCCTCACGCTTTCACGTGCCGAAGATTGTCGGGATCGTATTCCCGCCCTTTTACGAGGGAGGTCAGCCGAGGGACTGTGAGTTCATGGCTCTGGCGTTGGAGGGTGGCGCTGGAGGCATAAGCTATGTGCTGTTGCCCGATAGCAGTGCAGGGGAGTACCGGGCTCTGAAGCCGCAAGCGTTTATCGGTACCCGTCCTGAGCAGTACGCAGAAGCTTTCGGCGGAACCGACCCTGTACAGAATATGCTGGGACTTGCTTCTATTAACGCCATTTGTCAGCATGTGATGCGCATCTCCGGGTGTTCACCCGGGTCGCCACAGATTCCCTCGGGCTTATGAAGATTGAGGATCATGACCGCGTGGGATGGTTGGTTTTTTCCCGCCGCTGCTTAAATATATGCGGACCAGCAAGGCCGAGCTTGTCATCGTGGAGAAGAATGAACGATTGATCGACAAGTATCCGCAGTTGCCTGTGACTCTGGACGTCACCGAGTTGAATAGCTGTAATAAAGTGCTCTGCACCAGTACGGCGCTGTTGAACGATACCCTTGACGACGTGCTTGTGCAGTGCACAGCCGCCGAACACATCTCAGTGCTGGGGCCAACGGCCGGTTATTTTCCCGATCCCCTGTTCGCGAGAGGTGTTCACGTTCTGGGTGGTCGTATTGTCAGCGATGGAATGTTGCTGTTGCAGCTTATTGCGGAGCGCAAACGCTGGGGGGCGGCGACTCAAAAACTGTGTTTTCAGGCCTGTGACTATGCCGGTGTGCCTGAAAATATAGACGGATAGAAGTGA
>PVMK01128561.1_pt1 | contig 11164 bp, 15 predicted proteins | sample 1853481 | NCBI WGS metagenome assembly PVMK01 (sample SAMN08533507, study PRJNA380276) | Marine sediment metagenome, whole genome shotgun sequencing project. | reverse complement strand
ATTTCCGGCACACGGCCGTGACGAATATGCGGCGGCGGGAATTGACCATCTGACGATTATGAAAATCACGGGACGCAAGACATTGGAAGTGTTTAAACGGTACAATGCTTCCTGGAAGGGGATTTGCGGGAAGCTGCTCACCTATTTAACACGAGCCCATTCTGCTACATTGACCGACTCACCTAAGTCATTGATAAACCACACATAGCGCCCGTAGCTCAATGGATAGAGCACTTGACTACGGATCAAGAGGTTACAGGTTCGACTCCTGTCGGGCGCACCAATAAATCAACAACTTGCGTCGTCTCCCTTTCATCCATTTCGAAGTCACTTTAGGGTCGAATCCATAAGCTAAACTGCCATTTTGGATATATTTTTATCCCGAAGGGTAGAATAAAAATTCATGAAATTATTGAATTAGGAGGGGCGTCATGAAGTCATTTCTTTTCTCCCTGATATTGACCTTTTTGCCGATATTTTCATTTTTCCCCAATGTGGTAGAGGCACAAATCATTTCTCTTTTAATCGATTCTGAAAAGGAAAAAGATTCTTTGACGATGGAGATAGAAATGAAGAAGCATTTGAAAGCAGAAGGCTACGAAGTTAAAGAAATAACATCCAGAGAAGGGTTTTTTCTCTACGTTCAATTCATGCCAATTACAACCGTTAGGGAGCAATTTAAATTGAGAGGATATGCCGGAAATGTTTTTATCGGATCCCAGGCATGGACTAAAGTCGTTGACTCATTCATGCCTCCTGGTTGTGATATGGCACCCTATCGAAAAATGAAAAATAACGTCGGCATGGAAATGGTCCTATTAGATTCACAAATATTTACGGATTCAAGCATCGAAGCCCTTGCCGAAATAATGAGTGCAAGAGCGAATAGAATTATAAGAGAGAAAAGTGCAGAAATGACGGCATTGATAACGCAATTAGCCGAAAAGTGAGCTAAAAATGTAGGAATTCCATCGGAGATTCAATCTGGATATGTTCCTCCACCGTTTTAAATGCGTTGGTTCTTGGCCACTTTGCGAACGTTTATTATGAGATTTGAAGCTATAAAGAGGAGCAATCGTCATCACAATTTCCCAATTTAATTTGCCAAGGGTCGAGTCAAGAAATTGACCTCCTTCAGTGAGCCGGCTTTTTGGCGGTGGCCGTAGAGGAGGGTGACGTTGATGCGGCGGCTTTCATAATTGTCGTGAAAGTCGATGACGTCGGTTTCGTGGAAGAGATTAGAATTGAAAATGGCCGCGCGGTTTTGGCGGTGAGGGATAGTAATAGGTTTGGCCCCGCTGTCCTCCAAAAATTTCTGAATCTTGTGTTTGTTCTTGTCGTTATTGTATTCCGCAAAATCCCAGTCGTCCGGTGCTTCCTTATCCCACACCACCAACCCGCCTGATTCAGGATTGCGGTTGGCTTCGTTCGGCGTGATCCAGAAATTCACATTCACGGCTGCCGCATCCGCGTGCATATTCAAGCCTCGTAGGGCACTGTCGTGTTTGAAGGCCCAAGCCTGTTGCAGCTGATGGTGTTGGAAGATTTTGGGGAAACGGGTCCGAAGTTCTTCCGCAATTTGTAGAAGCAAGGGGCAGGCAAAACCATTGGCCAGAAATGTCCCGATATACCCATTTTGATAGTCGCGTTTCCAAATGGTTGATTCCAGGCAAAAGGATCGAATGTGGGTCAGGGCCTGTTCAGTTAATAACTCGTCCACAGCCATGGCTTCAGGGGCTCGTGGAAAAGTACCGGGTTTCAATCTCCTCGATATTCAATGAAGGATTGACCGCGCTCCCTTCCAGTCTTCCGGTTGGTCGTATAGACACAAATCGATTGAAGGAGGGCGCCATCTGCATTTGTTCTTCAGAGGTCAGCTTGAGAAAAATAGAGTCTGATGATGATTGGGCAATTCGGTGATACAAGGTCGTTAGCACTTCTTGATAGTGGCCTGGAAGAGGGCCGGCTGGCGCCTGCGCGGCAAGATAGTAGAGTTGTTCATAGTCATGTTTTACGCGGGCTTTGGTGACAAAGGCGGGTGCCATGCCGCGCCCATGGTTATAGGTCAAATCAGCCGAGCGTTGAAAACACGATAATGCGGCGTCTTCCTGTCCTTGCCAAAGACGCACGAGACCTAAATGATAATGGGCGTTGGCATAGGCTGGTTTCAGGGTGAGAGCCTGGTGAAAGGCCTCAGCAGCTTCAGCCAGTTTCCCTTGATCTTGAAGGACCACGCCCATGTTATTGAGGGCTTCGGCATGCTGTGGGGCGAGGGCTAAGGCCTGGCGGTACTGATCGAGCGCTTGGTCTGGCGCTCCTTTCTCCTTATACACGACTCCCAAGTTATTGTGGAGATCCGGAGATTGCGGTTTAAGTGTTAACGCTTGTTGGAAGGTCGTGATCGCCTCTTCCCATTGGCGTTGCCGTCGATAGACATTTCCCAAATTTGCCATGGCTTCGACGTAAGCAGGGTTTAACCGGCAGGCCTGTCGATAGGCGACAATGGCATCGTCCCACCGCTCTTCTTTCTCCATCACCAACCCAAAATTAAAGTGGTAGTGAGGTTTGCTAGGGTCTTGAGCTATGGCCTGTTCAATACAGGTGACCGCCAGGGAATTGTGCCCTTGTTGGTAAGCGAGGAGCCCTCGAAGATGAAGCGAATCCGCATGAGCGGGGAATTGGCTCAGGATTCGTCGTAGCCTGCTTCGGCCTGTTGAAAGCGTTTGGCCTGATGATGCCCAACCGCTTCTTGGAACAGGCGATGGGCCTCCGGGGGCAGACTCCGAGCGCGGGGTGTTTCTGAGGGTTTTGCTGATTGTCCGGGTGATGCGGGGGTCATTGGAATATGCATGTCCGTGGTTGAGAATAAGGGGAATGTTGAAAAAAGTCGCCAGCGGCGTTCTCGCCCTTTTGCCGTGCTCACGTACTGAGAGTACGCTCCGCGCGTCAAAAAGGCTACGGCCTTGCTGGACGGACTTTTTTGACCATTCCCGTCGGCTGCTGATATCGATTTCTCCAAGGGCAGGTATGTGCCATAGGATAGAGATATTCAACAGTCCCATAAGCCAAAATAAATTGGCGTGAAAAGCCTATGCCGTACTCAAGCTAAAAGTAAAGCCGAGAATGTTTATGTTGTACTGGCTTGGGTGTAAAAGCTGGAAAGCATGTGTAAGAAAAAAAGGTAGACAACGAAAAATCCTGGATGGTTCCAGAGGGTTATTCGCCAGTGTGGGTGTCGGGGTTTAATTGCCAGAGGCTCCAATTCAGGGCTTCTCGTAACGCCTGAATATCAGCATGAGTCGAGGGGTTTGTCCAGGCCTGTAAATTGAGTTTTTCTAAAGGGGGGTAATGCCCGCTGATCGCCTAATTTCCCCAGGCCTCGTACGGCGAGGGTTTGCATACGAGGATCTTTGGATTGTAATTGTTGGATAAATTGATCATACAGGGCCGGCGCCTTGCTGTGTGCTGCGATTTCACCGAGTGCTTGTATGGTGGCAAGGGATTGTTCAGGATTGGCTGGAGAGTCCAAAATCCCAGCCAATGTGGGGATGGCCACTTCACCTTGATCCCCGAGAGCAGCAATGGCCGTCAAAGCAAGAGTCGGATCTTGAGTGGCTTCCTGAATGGTTGAAAGGACGGTGGGGGAGGTCAGTGGGCCAAGTAATTGAAGGATGAGGTGACGACGGTCTAGCTGATCGGTTGCCTGCTGAAACAGGTGGATTAAGCGATCAGATTGCCTCCACTCTGCCGCTAAGTACAGGGGGAATTCATCCTGAGCAAGTTGGGCCTGTAACTCTTGCAAGGCATACATGCCACTATTGGCGACGCCTGCGGCTTTGGCGGCTTGCCTGGGTTCTTCAAACGACGTACGCACTTCCCAGCTCCAAAGGGCAGGTTTGCCCTGGTACCGATAGGAAATATCGCAGGCCGGGCCCTTCCAAAGCCGAGAAGCCGTCGATAACGGATGACCACCTTTCCGGTGTTTGCTGGGTCCTGTCCGAGTCTTTCGTTCTTCGCACTTGACCCGCACAATGATATCGTGGGGCATATTGACCTCGTGAACCGGAGTGAAGCCCGCCTGTGCTAAGCGTTCACTGACGACCTGTTGGAAGATGGTGGAGTTCTGCACCCCTCTTTCGGTGAGGGCAAGAGTCTCAATGAGCACATGTTGAACCTCTTCGAGGGGAACTGCTGGATTGCTTGTGACAGTCGATGACGCTGCCGATAGGATGACAGGCATTCCAATCCCTATCCACAGCCCCAAGATGATGGTTGCGAAAGGAAATGATTGTGGGAAAATAGAATTCGCTGGAAAATACATCGAACCGGCTCCTTAGCAAAATAACCAGCTATCATACCCAGGTGGTTTGCAAAAAAAAACCCCATCAAGCAAGAAAGGCGAAGATAAACATTGCTCATGAATATTGTGAGGCAATCCGGGCTTCTCAAGTACTGTCAGGAAATTCTGTTTTCACTGGGAAAGGTCTTTTGGGTTTGGAGCGCTCTTGTTGTGAGCAGCGTAGGGATCTGCGAAGCCGGTATCCTCAACCAGACGAATTTTGAGAATGGGAAGATGGCTCCCTGGGAAATCTTTGTCACGTCTAATGGAACGCTGGGTAGGGCTGGGCTGCCTACGGTGGCTTCGTTTGAAACCGGGAAAGATGGGCAAGAGTCCAAGAGCCTTCAATTTAAAGTGGGGCAAGTACGTTATGATCCCGATAATGAACCAGAACAGGGTGGAGGCTTGGTCATTCAGATCGCGACCGAAACGGGAACGCTTAGCCTTTCGGCGCATGTCGCTGTGACCTATCATTCACCCAAAGATAAGCGCAATTTAGCCGGTGGGCTATTTCAATGGGTAGTGGATGAGCAAGTGATCGCTATCCACGAAATCGGGCCGATCGAGAAGGGCAGAATTCTCCGGCATCATCTCAATGCACACCACACGATCAACGCTGGGGTCCATACTATACGCCTGCGTATCACCCGCCCCTTTACCAGCCGCCCAGGCCAAGATGCTCCTTTTCAATATGTCGATGATCTGCTCATCCGCCTCTCGCCTAATCAGTAGCCCCTTCCCTATTTTAGCCAATAACGTCCGCCCCTTAGTCTTCGTCCATGGTTAAGTGTTCTTGGCCTGAGGCCGATATACAGGGAAGACGAATCATTTGAATCGGGAGGACGTTATGGTCGTGGCTGAGCGCAGTTTGAGTGAACATAGCGTAGGCGAAACATTTGTGGGGCGTTTTGACCAATATGCCAGGCAAGATTTCAAATGGCGAATCGACCATGCCATTACACAAGGCTATCGGTTTGTTGTACTCAATATGGTCGCGGTGTCGTTTATCGATAGTGCGGCATTGGGGTGGTTAGTGCTCGCGCAACGACGCTTTCAACGGATTGGTGGGAAGCTGGGTATCATCGCATGGGTTTGTGCGGACATCTTAGAACTGACTGAAATCAATGAATGGATTCCAATCTTTAATAGTGAAGATGAAGCCTGGAAGGCTTTTGAATCGCCGGAAACGGTCTCGTCGGATTCGTAAGCATGCGAAAAGCCGCTCTTCTTGAAACAGATTCCCGCCGCTCGGCACCCGTGGCACAGAAAGAACGGCGGATTGTGCGACGTATGTCGGTCAAACCGGAGCAAATTTTGCCGGTCGTGATCCGCTGTGGTCAGGGAACCGTATGCAAAGGCGTGTCCTTAATTTGAGTGCACAGGGGATGCTCGTTGAATTTTCGAAAGACCAAGTGCCTCCAGTACAAGTGGATGCCAAAGTGTCAGTTAAACTTCATTATCTTGGGGACAGCATTTGGCTGCCGGGTCTCGTCCGACATAGAATGGGTAAGAAAATGGGTTTCTATTTTCCTAAACTAACAGACCAACCGAAGCGAAACGAAAAACATCCGCTCACGGTCGTATTCCATTCCCTCTCCCGTGCCGTAGCCTCGTCGAGAATTTAAACCCAATTTAGAGTACAGGATCGAAAAGAAATTTCAGGGATATTTCTTTAGGGGTCAGACTCGAAATAAAATTTCGGATTGTTTGCGTGAGTGTATGCTAACTTAATTCGAGTCTGACCCCTATTATAAATAACTTGTTAGGTGGTTGAGGAAGGTTGTCAGCGTGGGGTGGGACGGCGGCGAGGCGTTGTCGTGGGCTTTGGCCTTGGTGGTTAGCGGTTGGTGCAAGGTCAGGGTGCATTCCATTCTGGGGCGAGCAGCATCCAGGTCTTTGTGCAGATGAATCTCGGTGATGCGGTTGTCGTTCAGGCTGATGGCTTGGCAAATGGCATCCTGAGAAATTTTGAGTCCCCCATCCAAATCCCGTCGCAACGCCGTTTTGAAATAAAACCGAATCGAGAGACTGAGAGCATGCGTTCCCAGGCTTTCAAAAAAATCGGCCCGGTGAGGGGATTGGAGCAAGATGGCAGAGAGATGTTTGGCCACGGCGATTTTATAGTGGCGGCCTTTGGCTGACAACACTCGGTGGCCGTTCACGGTGGCATATTGGTGGTTGATGCTGAGCGGTAAGACCAGGAAGAGTTCTTGGGGAGGAGGGTGTCGCCGCCCAAATTGATCCAATCCTGGCTCATTGTTTCCTGATTTGAGTTTTCCCGGATGGCGAGGCAGCAGAACCAATCCCCCTTTCCCTCTGGCTTGCTGGAGTTGGGGAACGGATCGGATTCGAATGGGTCTCAAAGTTAACCTCGGTTCAATGTGGAAACGATGCCGGAAAGGTGGTGTGGAATGTGAAGTGGTCTTGGCTTACAGGATGCCCTGGATTTTACCCAGGTTCTGTTCGTAGGCCTCTTCGTTCTTTCGAGCATAGAGCCGCCATTCTGATGGGTTCCAGACTTCCAGGCGATGGAACATGCCCACGATGACGACTTCTTGCTCGTCATCGACTGGAATAAGTTTCCGTAACCGGCTGGGAATGAGGATGCGTCCGGCGCGGTCCATTTCCGATGGGGTGGCTTCTGAGACCATGTGATACATGAATAGCCGGCGCTGGTCTTCGTCTAACTTGTCTTTGGCCTCTTGGAGGCGGTTTTCCCACTCCGGCTTGGTGTAAGCTAAAACGGGGAGGTCTTGGCTTTTCCAGAACATGAGACTGTTGCCGTTGGCTTCGATGTCTTCCCTAATATAGACCACGAAGCGGCCTTTTTCATCAATTTTGCAGTAATATTGACCGGCAAACATGCTCATGGTTGGTCGAGAATCTTCCCCGTTGCGTCGTGTGTAGAGGTTGAGTGTAGCTTACCCAAAGATGGAGGAAAGTCAAGTCGTTGTGCTTGGGTGTTCCTGCTGAGAGAAACACTGTCTGTAGTATGTGGAGAGAATTTTCTGGAAAAACTTGGAAGGGATGAGTTCATTGTTTCACTTTTTCTCCCTGTGCCCTTCACGATATTTTCAGGATCTTGTTAGTCCACGTCGGGGATACTTAAGCTATCCTCTTCCTGCCCACCTTCTCCCATTGATTCCATGGCTTCATCAAAATCCTCGCCCAAGTCTTCTCCCATTTCCTTACCCATCTTTTTCATGAAGCGGGCCATGCTTTTGGGATCGTTCTCATCGATGCCACCAAAGTTGCTGGGGTCGGCGAGGGCTTCCATACGGGCTTCTTCGGATTTTGGGGCCGCAAAGCGGGACATGATGCGTTCTAATTGTTGGCCTTTGCAATGCTTGCAGGACAGCGTGGACGAGTGACCTTGAAGGATCAAAAAGGTGCTGCGTTTACCGCAATCTTCACAGCGATATTCAAAAATGGGCATGGGATGAGGCCTCCTGCGCTCAAGATGTAAAAAGTATATACCGCAAAACCGTCGATTTGGAAAGAGGTTAAAGCATTCGAGCCAGGGTCAACCCGTAGACGGGACCTGAGCCCGCTTTCCGAAGAGTTTTGGCGCATTCATGAAGGGTCGTGCCCGTCGTGAAAACATCGTCGATCAAGAGGATGCGTTGGCCTTTGATGCCAGAGACATCGTTTACGGCGAAGGCCCGGTACAGATTGGTGAGACGTTCTTTTTTCGAGAGAGACGTTTGCGGAGCCGTCGGTCTGACACGGAGAAGACACGACAGTAGCAATGGGATCTGGAGATGTTGACTCAGGCCATGCGCCAACAAGAGTGATTGGTTGTATTCGCGTTCTCGTAGCCGTTGCGGATGAAGAGGAACTGGCATGAGGACATCAATGGTTGGCAAGGTTGGTAACGCGGGTATCATGGCTTGAATGAAATGCCTGGTTAGTGAACGTTTTCCGCGATATTTGAACAAGATGATGGCTTCCCTGAGTGGAGATTGATAAGGGAACAGGCTCCAGGTTCGGGTAAAGGCTGGTGGTTTGGTGCGACAGGTTCCACATTCATGGGTGGGGCTTTGTTGTAAGGCCACCGGTGACGCATAGGGGACACCGCAATGTGGGCAGCATGGTCCTGCGATGGGAATCAATGTTTTCCAGCATGCTTGGCAAACAAACGGAACAGGGTCATCCCATAATGGGGTTTCGCAATTGGTGCAGGTTGCCGGGAAAATGACGTGGAGAAATTTGCGAAGAAATGACGGAGGGGAGGAGAATTGCGTCATTGGCATCATTTCAATTGGATGAAGATGAATGAAAGCCCCTCCTTGGTCACGTAGGCCAGAGTATGATATACGAAGGTTGCCTCAGTTGTCCTGCTCCCTGAATGGCTGCCAGGGGATGTTTTTTTGGAAATCTCTTGCCATGATTCAATTCCAACATGTTTTTAAGGAATACCGGCGTAGCGCGATGCCCGTAGTCGCCTTACGCGACCTGTGTGTAGATATTCCGCAAGGCGAGTTTTGTGCGCTGATGGGGCCAAGCGGCAGCGGAAAAAGTACGCTCTTGCATTTAGTGGCTGGGCTGGATTGGGTGACCTCCGGCGATATGTTATTGGATGGGCGCTCATGTTTAGCGTTTGGTGATCGTGAATGGACGCATTGGCGTCGGGAAAAAATCGGGATGGTGTTTCAGGCGTTTCATCTCATTCCTGGATTGACCATCGAAGAAAATGTGGCGTTGCCCTTACGCTTGCGAGGGGAATCTTCCACGTCCGTGCGCACGCAGGCGACGGAGATGTTGGACAAAGTGGGGATGAGTCATCGGCTTGGGCATCGTTCCCATGAGCTGTCGGGCGGTGAGCAACAACGAGTGGCGATTGCCCGGGCATTTGTGCATCGTCCAAGATTGATTGTGGCTGATGAACCGACGGGGAATTTGGATGGGCCGACGGGGGAGAACATTGTGTCATTGCTTCGTCAATGTGCCAGAGAGTTCGGACAAACAGTGTTGTTGGCCACCCACTCGTTGAGTGCGGCGCAGGTGGCAGATCGCGTACTGACTATTCGAGACGGACAGTTGGAGTAAAAGCCTCATGGATCTTTCAACGGTGATTGCAGGCGTGTCATTTCGTATCGGGCTTATGAATGCTTCAGGAGCCTTGTGTGTGACTCAGGCTGAATTGGAGGCGTTAGGTGCGTCGGATGCCGGCGCTATTGTGACGAAGTCGATGACGCCGCTGGCCCGTGAGGGGAATCCTCTCCCACGGTATGTGGCAATTGACGGGGGGTCGATCAATTCCATGGGCCTGCCGAATCTTGGGTATCCGGCGTATGCGAAGATCATTCCTGAGTTGAAGCGATTTGAGAAGCCGGTGATCGCCAGTTTAGCAGGTCTGCATCCCGATGATTTCCTGGAAGGTGCGCGAGCCTTGAACGCAGCAAGACCCCGATTTAGTCGAAGTGAATTTGTCCTGTCCTAACATTCCGGGGAAACCGCAGATTGGCTATGACTTTGACGAAACCAATCGACTGTTGATGGCTATTCGAGGCATATTGACGATTCCCTTTGGCGTCAAACTTCCTCCATATTTCGATCCCATTCACCATCAAAAGATTGCGGACGTTCTGCAGCGGATTGGTGTCGCGTTTGTCACCGTGATCAATTCAGTGGGCAATGCCCTGGTCGTGGATCCCGAACAGGAACGGGTGGTGATCAAACCCAAGGGAGGTTTTGGCGGACTTGGTGGGCGAATCATTAAGCCGGTGGCTTTGGCCAATGTTCGAGCTTTTTGGAAGATCTGGGGAGATCAAATACCTATCATTGGCACTGGGGGCGTCGAAAACGGCATCGATATTTTTGAACATGTGTTGTGCGGAGCTTCGGCGGTTCAGATCGGAACCGTCTTGGTGGAGGAGGGTGTTGGGGTCTTTACGAAATTGGAACGAGAAGTTTCAGAATGTATACAGCGAAAAGGTTATCCGTCGTTGATGGCCTGTCGGGGGAAACTTCGAGAGATGGACTAACCGATTGGTCGAGATGCCGAGGAGAAAAGTCAGGTTTTGGTGAGTGAAGGACCTTTGGGAATAATCTTCAGCGCGATGGCTTGGCGAAGTAGTTGAGCGACGTTTCGTACACGTAATCGACGCATGAGATTAAAGCGGTGGACTTCCACAGTCCGCACACTAATACCTAACCGTTGCCCAATTTCTCGATTGGTACATCCTTGAGCAACCAGGCGGAGAATTTCCTTTTGGCGAGTGGTTAAGGTTTGGCCTTGGGAGTCGGCCTCTGTAACAGCTTCGGCTGAGCCCTGTTCTTCAAGGTTGTCTTTGGGCATTTCGATTTTGTACCCCACGCATAATTGTTTAGTCGTTTTAACATAGGCCCCACTTCTGGGACAACCGCATCCATGCTCAAAATCCTCATTCTTTTAGTCACCGAACATCTGCGTCATCGGCCAATTAGAGCCCTATTAACACTGGTTGGCGTGGCTATTGGTGTTTCTGCCTGGCTCGCGATTCGAGTGGTAAATGGGGAAGTCTACCAGTCGTTTGAACAATCAGTGGAATCGGTTGTTGGAGAAGCTTCGGTCACAGTATCTGGTGGACTCGAAGGCATCAATGAGCAGATTTTGCAGAGAATTCTAGGACATCCAGGGGTTCGGTCGGCCAGTCCCGTTCTCAAGATTGAAGGTGTGATTCAGACCGGGGCGTTGTCGGGACGTTCCCTTATTATTTGGGGGATGGATCTCTTAGAGCAGGGAAAAGATTGGGAGGCTCAGGGCTCTACCGGCGTTTTACAACAAGATGACTGGGAGCAACTGTTCTCCCCCACAACGGTTTTTCTAGAAGAAGAAATGGC
>PVMK01127678.1_pt1 | contig 11164 bp, 12 predicted proteins | sample 1853481 | NCBI WGS metagenome assembly PVMK01 (sample SAMN08533507, study PRJNA380276) | Marine sediment metagenome, whole genome shotgun sequencing project. | reverse complement strand
AATCCCACCGCAGTGGCGGATAAACCGGTTCGGAGCCAGGACGCAAATGTGCGTTCTTTCGCCAAACGTGTTCGCTCATGGGCCCAATTGGTCTGTTCTTTTACGAACGATTGTGAGTCCTTTTCTTTTTCCACCGCCGTTTCTCCGATATCGTTTTAAAACAAAGCGAAAAATACTTTGATTGTTTTCATGCGGCCACCCTCTCAGTTATGTTGACTTTCGTGTATTTTAGGTGGACTGGATGTATTTAAATATAGCAAAGAACATATCGCATGTAAATATTAACGTGTTGGGCCGATAAAGTTGCAGGAAATTTGGAAAGAATATTTGTAAATGAAACGCTCTCAAGAAAAAACGGGCTATCTAGAGACTGTATAGTTTTGGACTATGATGAATATTTTGAAAAACGCCAATATTTTAAAGTACATCTCAAAGAGAAGGAAGAGGATTAAAAGGAGGATTTCTTTAAGCCCTGCCTTTTTGAGATAAGTTTGTCAAAATTAGCAGTTTTCGGTAATTATCGGGAAATAGAAAATGATAGATTTCGAGAACGTATTTTCAGGTACTTACACGTGCTTGGAGAATTAACGTTCTTTGATTTCCGCTGTTTTTCTTCGATTTACTCGATAGTTTACATAATAGCTGTTATCGGACCTGGGAATTATCTATCCAGAGTTTTGCACCTGTTGATATCACAACTCCTGAAGGCCGCTTTTAGATTCAAGATAAATAGCAGAAATCAAAAGTTGGATATTACAAAGGCAGAGCCAAATGACCCTGTATACTTTCTAACTTTCTAAACCTTCTGGTTTCACATTATACTTTGTAAAAAGCGTTATCAATTTCATTTGTCTTACTTGTTTCGTGGTGTATTTAGTTAAAGGCTCATTATAATAATAACCAAGTAATAGAACGAATAATACAATCTCAAAAGTAAGAATAAAAATTTTTAATTCGTTTCATTAGGATTTTCTCACATAATATTATAATGATCTCAGAACGTGGTAATTTTTTTGCAAACGAAACCTCTGCCATATTCACTGACGGAGCCATGCTTTTTGACAGTTTGTTAAGGTTTTAATTTCTTTCTGATCCCAACAATACTAATGAGACCAGAACCAAGGAGCCGGACTTCACCAGGTATGGGAACAGGGTCCCCTTGTATCGTTAAGCTATAATCAGCGGCAAAAAAAGCAGATATTCAAAGATTGGATAATAACAAACAGAGGTTATTCTTTCAACGTTCTTGATTTTCGTCTTCTATCGTTACCGCTTCTGCGTTCTTCGCCGGACCTACGTTCAGGGATATGCCCGTTGTATATGTATTGACGCCTGTCAATACCTGATCGCCTACCCCCATTATCGTGCAATATCTTGTCCATGACAAATTACTCTTTAAAAAACTTTTTTCGTCTAAACCCCATAAAACCAATAGAATCAAAACCCAAAAACGTGGTTCCGGAACGGAGAAGAAAATATTTTTCATCTATCCATAACAGGATATTTTAAGCGTTCTTCTATCCCAAACCTTTCCTCTTCTATCCATGCCGATCCGTCTTTCAGGACTACTGTAGTTGAGATCATTGCCTTGTCTACGATCAACAAGATCAAAGGTTATGCCGACCGGCACCCTGCTTTTGCGTCTTTCTTTCCCGCATCTGCGTTCTTGTTGAATGTAAGGATAAGCATTCATCTTGAATCTCCAATTTACTTGTTCAAAGCCGTCGATCTTTTTCGGAGCCGTATCTGTCTGCTCTTGTTTCTCTTCAGGTTTGATTTTATTCTCTAATCTTTTTTGAAGTATTTTACTTGTTTCTTTCCCCACCATTTTTTGTTTCCCTAGCTTACCCCTTTCTCGACAATTCACCCACCATAGATAATTATTTACACACTAGCTGAGACAAATTGTTTTGTATTTAAGCGGTATTTCTAACGCCCTTTCGATCTGGATCCCTACCGAAGCGATATTCTGTATAATTTCTTTATCGCCGTCCAATTTAAACCTGTTATTGTCGACGGAAAAAGTGACTCCGGACTCAGTAAAATTATGCAAAAGTTTAGAGGCATTCATAGCAATACCCCCTAACGTTTAACGCCATCATTTTCATATACTTTCAAGATTTTGGGAGTAAAATCCAGTATAGAGTTATATTGAATTTCTGCGCCACCACTGCCACCTCCGCCATCCATTTTGTTATCATCTTATTTTTTATTAGTATTATCGATTTGCACAGAATTTACTTCGGGTGGCGCAACCTCCTCTTAAGGTGGCGCAAAAGCAACATCTTGCGCCACCTCATATTTATCCTTTATATCAACGGTTTATCATTCTTTTCTGTATGGGTGGCGCAAGAGGCGCTCTTTTTCGTTATTTTTCTCATGACTATTTTTCTTTTACCTTTGCCTTCTTTAATACCAGTAACAATCTCAATTCCCACTGTTTTTAAATAGAAAGCGTAACGCTTCAGTTTTCCGGACAGGACATTCGCACTTTTAGGCCATACACTTGATTTTTTAATTTTCTCAGGCACGTATATTTCAAGAGCATTCAGCAATTCGGTAGCGCTGGATTCCCAGGTTTCATTTTCATTCATCAATTCGCGCACCGCAGCAACAACAGGATTTTTTTTCAGAGCAAACTTGCCAACTTCATGAATATTTTCCGTATACTGTACAGTTATATTCTTTTTGTCATAAGTCCTAAGTCCTTGAAGCGCTTGCAATGAACGATAGTAAGTGTTCATTAAACGAACACTCGAGTGGATCTGTTTAGCCTGAATGTCTACACGCTTTTTGTTCGCTTCAATACTGAGGTAAGGGTTATAACTTGATTCAACCGCTTGATTTAAAAGCAACATGCTTACATAATGACAGCTTGCAGCTTGGTGTGCTATCATTTTTTCCAAAGAATTTCTCGCATTAATGGATTCAGAAGCGTCTAATGCCATATCCAAACAATTCAGATCTGCTGCCAAATCCGTACGCTGATTGCTGGCATCAAGGTTGATATAATCGGCCCCGGACTTTAGCGTTTCCCTAATATGATAAAAATCATCATCCTTAGGATCTTCAACTTCTGGCGGAAGCGCCTCATTTCCAGCGCCTAATTCTAAGGGACTATCAAGAGATAGTATTTTTTCTGCTTTCTTCTTATTCTGATTAGCCCTAATGGAAGCACTGGCACCCATACCTCCCGTGGAAGATATTTCAGACAACTGATTTTGTCTTTCGGCCTCCTGGAGAGCCTCATATCCAGCTGTACTTCGCTTTATTTTATCAAACTTGTTCTTCATATAAATACCCCCTTCATTTAAATATTCATTAAAAATATCATTTTCATTCAACAACCCCCTTACCAAGACCAAGCTTTGTAAAAGAACTCTGAACTTAATTCTTCATTTGTATAGGTAACTTTAATTTTTTTCTTTAAAACTTCCATTATGCACCACCTCCTCTATTAAGAAATAAAAAACCCAGAGCTGCCAAGCAGTCTGGGTCATGTCAATTACCACCGGCATACCTAAGAACTTTCGGTATATCCGGGGGCTTGAAATTATGAACCGACCAATGCGGTTAAAAACCTTGAGCCACCGCAAAGGCGTACAAAATATAATTTAAACAAATTTAACTAATCAATTCTTTGGCCTCCTTTATCTAACTGTCTGACGTACAGCCTTAAACGCGTTTAGTCTATATTGTGAAAAATTAATATGCAAAATCGTGCAAAACTATCCATTTTCATCGTATGTGGAAATATATAAAGAACTTATGAATCCTGCCCTATAATTTTTTTTTCTAAAATAAAAACAAATTGACAAATGTTGTCCTGAAATACGACAATTTTTGTCAAAATAGGGAAATCCAACCTTAGAGGGTCCGGATTTGATTTAACCCCTGAAAGAAGATAAAATATAATTTTTAATCCCTATAACTGATATTTTTTTCAGCCGTCTGGCAACTTTATTTTTAGGATCCATTAATAATTTTGCTATTTCTCTAATTCTCTCTCTTGTAGGCTCTATATTTTTTGACATAATGCCTTCCTGATAAAAATTATCCTTGCTTTTCGTTCATATCAATCACTTTGTCTTGAGACTTTTTTTGAACTTGTTGTTGTATCAAATCTGCAGCCCTGTTGCTTGCTTTCTTCATGGTCCCCGGGAGAAATTGGGCATATCGCTTTGTCATCGCAACATCTTTATGCGTTAATAGTTCTCCAATCATATCAAGGGAAAATTCTCCCGAATTTGCTAAAGTCACAGCAAAATGGTGCCGAAGCCCATGGAAAATTCTGAAATTTTCGGGAAGGTTTGCTTTTTCTTTTATTCGTTTGACAGCATTACTTGTGACACGCTGATCCCCCTTCATACCCGGGAATATAAATTTAGAATTAGGGAATTTTTCGCCTTTCCATCTTATTTGATCTTCGAGCAATGCCTTAACCGGTTCGGACATTGGAATAGAAACAGGCGAGCCTCCTTTAGGATCCCTTAGCTTAATGAGTTTTTGTGTAAAATCAAGATCACGATCTTTGAGTTTGAATATTTCTCCGCGTCTAATTCCGGATAACAAAGCGATTTTGAGCATCCTTGGTACGTCTTTACTGGGCCATGATTCCAAAACATTCATAAGCCGTTCCATTTCTTCTGGTTCTAAATATTCTGTGACTTCATTATGACGCTTTGGAAGTTTGATCGTAAAGGGAAGTTGCGCGCAAAGGTTGTGCTTTGCTCCATAGTTTATCAACCGTCGGAGCAATTCCAGAGCATTATAAACTGTTGCAGGGGCATTACCCTTCATTGAAGATTTGATCCTATTAATGTCCATACGAGAGAGTGTAGAAATTAGCCGCTTGCCCAAAATGGGTTTTAGATGTTTTTCGTACCTGTTAATATCCGTTTTTCGCCCTTTAAGTTTTTTCCCACGGTCGCTTTCAAAATATGCATTTTTTATCTCGTCTAATGTTCTGTCATTGAATTGTTTTTCTCTGGCAATTTCTTTGGCGGTTTTTACCATCTCCCCATGTCTGGCTTTGCGTACTCTATCTGACCTGGTTTCAGATGCTATTTGGGGAGCGTAGCCCTCAGATTTCCAGCCTATTTTTTCCCAGATAAGCCGACCTAATGTCCGATATGATATGTAATAACAGACATCTGGCTTTCCTTGGATAGTTCGTTTTATTGAGTCATATCCAAAAACACCTGGCCATTTCCTTGAATCGATTTTATATTTTTTGCTAACATATTTTTTGGTCATTTTTTTTAACCTCTTAGTTCCAAACGTTTTATCGTCAATTTTTTGCTAACCTATTGCTAACATGAATGTTAAAAAGGTTAAATTTCATTAAATTTCATCGGGTATTTTACCCGATGACCATGTAGCTGTCAACCTGAAATTAAAGGAAATATAAGATAATTAAAAATGGTTGAATGTTAGCAAAACTGGAGGGAGTCGGGTTATGGCCCCGTTAATCCAGGTTCAGTGTCCATCCATAAACAGCATCTTTCGGCCCTGGGTGGCGTTTTCGATCTTTTGAAATCCTCAAAATAGAACGCTATTCCTCCGGTTTCAAAATCGCTCAGACCTTGCCCCGAACCAAAATCTACCATTCGTGGATGGACACTAAGTAGCGATGACAACATCTAATTTGGAGATGATCCAAATTTTAAAACCAATATGAGAAGTCTGCATTAACCATCCCTAAGCCATTATCCAATATTCAAAAGAAAGAAGCTTAACATAAGATCGATTTTCTATTATTTATGGAAACAATAATTCCAAAAAGGAAGCAAAATTGGAGATAATAAGTCGTTTTTTCCAGGCTTGTGAAGAATTTTTTTTGAACCTCTATCCTAAAAGACCGATTCGATTTTAAAAACTAAAATGGAACCCCCTTTCCTATTTCCTTGCGTTCCAATCCTTTCGCCGTGAGCCTTGCTCCTTCCGCCTTCGACCTCTGGCTATGAGTGATTCCCCTTGACAATCCGCCAGGATGGTGTATATTAATACACAATATATTACACACATAAAGGAACAAAAATGGATACCGACAACATCCGTCTCAACATCACATTGCCGAAAGATCTGGTCCACCTCATAGATCAGATGTCCGGGCCTCGGAAACGCAGCCTGTTTATCGCTGAAGCTGTTCAGTTAAAAGTGCGGCAAGCCAAAAAAGAAGCTCTTGAGAAAAAACTGGCCGAAGGCTACCGCGCCGGCTACAACGAAAGCCGCGGGATGGCATCTGAATTTGAGGCTGCCGATCTGGAGGGTTGGGATGACTATTAACAGGGGCGAAATCCATCTGGCATCATTGGACCCGACCTTAGGTCGTGAAATTGCAAAAACAAGACCTGTCGTTATCATTTCAAACGATATCAATAACCGTTTCTCCGGAACGATAACCGTTCTGCCGGTCACTTCAACGAATTTGGGGAAAATCTATCCTTTTGAGGTTAAACTCCCCAAAGGGACGGGTAATCTTCCGAAGGATTCAAAGGTGAAAGCAGATCAGATCCGTACCCTGGATAAACGCAGGATAATAAAAGCCATCGGTATTCTGGATGATGAAAGTATGGCCCGCATAGAAACCGCTTTAAAAATACATCTCGGCCTGGAAATGAAGATATAGTCTTTGTGTCTTGATGGTTCATTTCTTTATTTTTCACTTCTGATCCCGAAAACTCTCTATCTTTCCCATCTTCTAATCTTCTCACCTTCTTATTTTCTTAGCTTCTGACCTTAGGGCTCGCGCAAAAATAAATTCACATTTTTGATGGCGAGATCGAGTAGTTCCAATTTGGTCGTTGAGTATACCGTTTCAAAAAAATCTGCCGCATTTGTTGGTCAGACACCTTTTTTCCTTTATCGTAATGTTTGTTGATAAGAGACGCGCGGATTTTCAGTCCCGGCGAAGTTTTAGTGGTACGAATGAATTTCAACACGGTTTCGTAATTAAGCAAAGATTGAGCTGCCCAGTTGTTACTAATAAATCACTAATCAACGGGCTGTTGCCCAAATCGATTTTTAACACTCTTGATGAGTTTTCCATATTTGCTAATATATAACCTGTTGAAATTATTACAATCGAATTCTCTCTTTTGATGAGTTATATGCAATTTTGTCTGATAATTGGATTTGGGCAACAGCCCGTCAAGACGCGACCCCAAATCGCTCTGCCTCCAACTGCCGAAGGCTCTGCTCTTTTCCCTATCACCGCACACAACGAATCAGATTTTATGCACGTTCTGCATCAACGTCCTCCATTATTTAAAGTAAGAAAAGCTTACAACCTATTGAATTTGATTGTAAGCCCTTCTGTTTAAATCAAACGGAAAAAGAATTTAGACTCAACTACCGCCCGCGAAGCGTGTGGCTTGAATTTTCGGCCATAGGCCGGAAAGGCAAAAGCACGTCAGTGCTTTCAACATTGAACTTGCAACCGGGTACAAAACACCCGGTTCTTGGGCAAGAATAAATGGGAAGCGAATAATTTTTCTTGATCTAATGTATTGGATTGGTTAGTTTTATATTGCAATTGATGGCTGTTGGACACTAATCATCAAAAACAATCACGCTCTCATCTATAATCTCGGGACTCCCCTGACCATAGCCATCTTTTAAACCAAAAAGACCCATTCAAAAAATAAGTGGGTGAAGCCATGAAAAGAAAACTGACATTTAGTTTGATTTGTATCGTTGTGGTCTTAGCATCGCCTTTTGTTGTGGGGAACCCTGCGCATGCTGTCACGATCTACCTTGAGGACATCGATTCCGGGCTCACCTCACCCACAGGCAGCTATCGCTGGCTCGATGTGGCCAACCAGGCTTACAGCGAAAATTATCGAAGCAACTACGACTATACAGAGGACAGTGTTGAAGTGGCCAGTGTTGAAGTTGTCTATGACGCCATCGGCAATACTTTGCACGGCACACTCACCGCCGTCAATCTCAAACCCAACTTTGCCTATCAGTTGAAGTTAGCGGACAACCCGGATATCGATGCAGATTCCAATGAACGAATCGGTCTCGCAGGGCGCTGGTGGCAGGAGCAGTGGGACGGCTCAAAATGGACGAACGGACAGAACCTCAACAGCAAAGGTGACGGCTCTTCTCCAAGTCCCAATGATATTACCTATTTCGCAAGGCGGGATATTGCAGATTCTTCAAGTCCCACCGGCCTCCATTACCGCTATACCGGATACCTGCTTTTTGACTATTTTATTACAGATGAAAACGGTGACGCGACCGTCAACTTCGTGATGGACAGCAGCTACCACGTCCTATGGGCGACGAATGATTCGGATGGCAACGACGGTAAGGGCCACCGTAACCGCAGTGATGATGATGGACCACTGAAATCGAGTACATTCGATGCAGACCTTTCCAGTGCTTACGACGATTCAGGGGGAGACGATTATCCTTCGCGAACAGTCCATGTTTTCGGTGAGTGGGAGCGGCTTACGGTCGGTGGGATATTTCTGCAACCCGGTGACTATGTGGCTGAAATCATCCTCACTGAAGAATCCTTTCACGGTAGTGGTGGAACATATGCTGGAAATTGGGCAGCCGCAATGGGCGCTTCCATCGATTTCTCGATTGTGACGAGTGATGTGGTAACCATTGTTACAGCAAAATACAAAGCTAAGCCTCAACAGCTTCTGGTTGAGGCCACCAGCAGTTCTCAGCCGGACGCTGTCCTAACCATTGATGTCTATGGCATGGATTACGGTATAATGACGTTCGATTCGACCAATAACAAATATGTTTTTAGACAAAAAATCCCTGGCCCGGTTGAAAATGTAACGGTGTCCTCCAATTTCGGTGGCACGGATACGGTTGATTTAGGGGAGGCTGCCAATACCCCACCCATAGCTGATGCCGGGGGAGATTATCAGGTAACGGACAGTGATGAAAATGGAACAGAGACGGTGATTTTGGATGGATCCGGTTCTTTTGATCCTGATGGAATCATTCAGACCTATGAATGGAAAGAAGGTGGGATCGTGCTGGGGAGTACTGTTACCCTTGAGCGTGGATTCAGTCTTGGCACACACTTCGTGTCTTTGACCGTAACTGACGATAAAGGCGCTGCGGACAGCGATACCGCAATGGTTAACGTCCTTCCAATGGACGGTCCGGATTTGGTGACGATCCTTCGTGCAGAATATACCCGCAAAACCAAGCGACTTCTGGTCGAGGCCACCAGTAGTGCTCAACCGGACGCTGCCCTCACGCTGGAAGGTTATGGGCCTATGACGTTTTCGGGCGATGACGGAACTTACATCTTTGATTCGAAGGTCGGAAATCTACGGAAAGGCGCCACCGTGACGGTGACATCAAGTTATGGGGGATTGGCAACCGCCCCTGTGGACTTCCAATGATAGGTATTTATTATCGACACACACGGAGCTCCAACCTTTCACGATGCTTACACGCGTTCAAAAGGTTGACGAAATTTTTCAAGGTCGGATTTCCTCGGGGACCAATCATACGACGAATACTTTTTTCATTCTGTTTTAACTCCCCGGCGATGGATGGAATCGCTTCAGTTGCATTCAGATAATCCCGAATTAGTCTTTTTCCAGTGTCAATGTCACCGTCAAGAAAAGCGTTCGTTGCCTCAACAATGAGTTCTTGGCGAAAATTCGGATCTTGTTTTGCCCGTAGCATTACTGTTTCTTTAAATTTTCGGGTAAGAGGCATTTTAAAAGCCCTCCTTTCTATAATCGGTTTCTTTGATTCTTACAGTAACACATGTGTTACTATTATCAACCCTTATTTCATTTTACCCAAATGGTATACCCGCCGGCCTTTGCGAGGCACGAACGGGCAGGTCGGATGATGATCTTTTTTTTCTCATCAATTTTCACCTAAAGTGACTTATCAGTTCTTTAATTGACAATGTCATTCGAATGTATTACGTTTGTAATATGATTATTTTTGATGCCTCAACTTTGATTTTGCTTGCCAGAATAGGTTTGCTTGAATTATTTCTCTCAACCTTTCAAGGAAGGGTTGCGATTCCCCAAAAAGTGAGGTCTGAAGTATGCATAAAGGGTCGGGAAGAGAGGCCATTGGTAGAGAGTCTGATCAAACAGGGAAAGATTGAGATTTTGGCAGCCAAAAACCCAAGGCAAAAAAGGAAATTAATGGGCGATTTCAATATCGATGAAGGCGAAGCCGAAGCCTTGTTGCTTGCCATTCAGACAGGGGCTGAATCCATTGCTACAGACGATAGAAATGCCATAAGGGCTGCCAAGCTTTTAAAGATTGATTTCGTTACCGCCATCGGTTTTTTAATAAGGGCACATGAAAAGCAGCTTGTTGACAGGGATGAAGCCCTAACAAAGTTGCAACGTCTCCAAGTTATCGGTAGATATAGCAAGGCGATACTTGAAGATGCAAAGAACAGGATTGAAGGAGGTGAATAAAAATGGCCGGAAAAACTCTCAGCATACGTATTAATGATGATGATTTTAAATTTCTTTCATCGCTTGCAAAGGAAGAACGTGCTGATGTGTCAAAAAAAGTCAGAGAACTTGTTGATCTCGGCAGGGTCATGCTAGCCATCGAAAAATATAAAAATTCCGAGGCATCGTTAGAAAAGGCTTCAAAAATAGCCGGGGTTTCTATATCAAAGATGTTGGATATATTCAGTGAATATGGTGTTCGGGCAAACTTAGAATATGAAGACTACTTGAAAGGACTTAAAACTCTAAAAAAGGTTTGGTAGTGATCTATTAACCTTTTACGTCAATCCGCGCAGCGCCAACCTATCGCCGTCAACTTTTACCCGTGACTCCTTCATATTTTGACGAAAATTGTCATGCACCAGGACATAATCTGGCAATTTGATCAATTTTACAGGAAGAAAATCATAGGGATTGAATTCATAACCTCTTTATATCACATCAAATACTATGAAATTGAATAATTTTGCATAATTTTTGCATATTAAAGACAAACAGGACACAGATTTTCGCAGAATTACACAGATAATATTATTTTAATCTTGACAGTCTGTATTCATCTGTGTCCCAAAATAGTATTTTGTAAATTCTCGTAAAAGGCAAACCGCTTGAAAAAGTGGGACGCAAAGCCACTGACCTAAGTCCCAAAGCATAAGGATAAGGTAGCAGGGCTGCCGGGTTGATACAGCACC
>PVMK01122532.1_pt1 | contig 11166 bp, 11 predicted proteins | sample 1853481 | NCBI WGS metagenome assembly PVMK01 (sample SAMN08533507, study PRJNA380276) | Marine sediment metagenome, whole genome shotgun sequencing project. | reverse complement strand
TTGATTCGGGCAAGACAAAGATCTTCGCTCCGATCAATTTCCTGGATCATGCGGTGCCTGCCATGACATTTTCGGCCACCGCATGATCCAGGAAATTGATCGGAGCGAAGATCTTTGTCTTGCCCGAATCAACATCCGCCTGATTGGTCACGCCACGTACACCGCCGTAGTGGTCAACATGGCTGTGCGTATAGATGACCGCCACGACTGGTTTTTTGCCGCGCTGTTCGTAGTAAAGGTCGAGACCGACCTTGGCCGTCTCCGCGGAAATCATCGGGTCCACGATGGTGACGCCGGAATCACCCTCGATGATGGTCATATTCGACAGATCCTGGTTGCGAATCTGGTAGATACCCTTGGTGACCTCGAACAGGCCCGATATGTTTATGAGCTGCGACTGACGCCAGAGGCTGGGGTTGACCGTATCGGGAGCCGTCGCACCTTCCTTGATGAACTTGTATTGATCCGGGTTCCAGATCAGATTACCGGCATCGCCTTTGATCGGCGCCTTGGGCAACCCTGCAACAAATCCTTTGTGGGCGTCCTTAAAGGATTGTTGGTCACCGAACGGCAGGTATTTCAGCAGCTTGTCATTCGCCGCTTTGGTCGCTTCCGTCGCATCATTTCTGTCATCCGCGATGGCGGTGCCGGTCAGCATTGATACCAACATCGACGCCAAACAGACTCTTTTAGATATCGAGATACGCACCACGATGTCCTCCCTGATGATGTGGTGATGGCGTCAATACTCAGAAGAAAGACGCCAGTGGGGGCGGAAATATAGCATCGGCTTGTTCAGGGCAGAAGTTCTAAATCTTTGACGGTCTCCTTCGGGCACAACCGCGCCCGTCGCTTAGGGAGGCTCGACCGTCCGGTATGACGCTATCCTCGAAAGCACATTAGGTTTCCCGATAGCCGACGTTCGCATAGCGTTCTCGTCGGTCTCTGAACGGCCACAAGCCGTCACTCATTGTAGTTGGTGAAGAGATGGATATTGAGTCACTTGCAAATTCTAAGATCGGAAACTTTGTCGTCAAAGTAGCTGGAGCCATGATGGAGAGCCGACTTCGATACCGGTTCTCTGGCCCGATGAAAATCCTGCAGGGTGCTGATATTCAGCCTGGGCAGACCGTTTTGGAGGTGGGGTGCGGCACAGGATTTCACACTGTATCGGCAGCACAGTTGATTGGCGACCAAGGATGCTTGGTGGCGATGGACGTGTTGTCTGAATATATCGAACAGGTATCAAGAAAAGTACAAGCTGCCAAATTAAAGAACGTCCACGTGGTAAAACGTGATGCAATGGAAACCGGATTGGATGACGAAAGCATCGACACGGTGCTGTTGCTTAGTGTGATTCCTTCTCCCACCGCGCCTTTGAACCGGTTATTACCCGAAATGCACCGCGTCCTGAAACCGGAAGGGACCTTGGCAGTGACGACGTTTCCCTGGGTACTCCGATCGATCCGTCGATCCGGATTATTTACGTTTATCAGCAAACGAAACGGCGTGTCCAATTTCAGGCGATGTTGAGCTGAAATTAACCGGGTAAACAACGGGACGACCTAAATCGGGCTAACCATGATTGGCCAAATGTCGGCAATGGGCACTCTCCGGGCACTCACCGCTCCTGCCGCGAGCGACCGCTCTCTCGGTTTCCTCGAAACTACATTAAGTGATCCCGTAAGCCGACACTCCCGCCGCGATCTTGGCCGACGCTGATCGGCCACAAGCGGCCGTCTCTGGTGTATCTTTTTTCACCGTTAACGAGTTCCGTGGCTCCCGGACCGCAAAGTTGGCGACGTTTTTACGAGACGTTCACGACAAGTTCCGGTTGGCCGTAATGCGGTTTTGCACTCGTTGATAGAACTTCTCACGCGACCGGTTGATCGGAAACCCGGGTTGCAGTGCTTGAGCAGGAGTTGAGCGAAATGCGCCAGGCGCTCCAACAAACTGGCTGCCACGCGTGACTAACGCCGCTCGGTAGCTTTTGGCGTCGCGGACGAGCAAAAGGCTAAAGGTTTACGAGCGGCACTATCCCGCTTTAGTCGTAGTCGCCGTTTTGCCATTTTTCGACAATCGCAAACTTCTGGATCTTGCCGGAGCCAGTCAGCGGAAAATCGTCCACGTGGTACCAGAGTTTTGGTGTTTTGGTTGCGGCGAGATGCTCGCGCATATAACCGTGAAGCTCGTCATCACTGACCGGTGAATCCGGCTCCGCATCGCGGATGAAAGCCGCGACGATCTCACCCCACTTCTCATCGGGTAATCCAACCACGGCCACCTCCGCGATCGCTGGGTGGGCAAAGAGCACGTCCTCGATCTCGCGCGGATAAATGTTTTCACCACCGCGGATGATCATGTCCTTCAGGCGGCCGGTAATCGTTGTATAGCCGCGCGCATCCATCGTGACGAGATCTCCCGTGTGTAGCCAGCCTTCGGCGTCGATGGTTTCTGCCGTCTTGTCCGGCATCTCGAAATACTCGAGCATCACGAGATAGCCGCGCGCGCACAGCTCTCCGGGCATACCGGTGGGCACGATGTCACCTGTCTCGGGGTCGATGACCTTTATCTCGGTCTGTGGCAACACCGGACCGAGCGTGCCGGACTTGTCTTCCGGCGTATCATCGGGTCGCATGAGTGTGATCGCAGGCGAAGCCTCGGTCTGCCCGTAGATAATCGAAAATTTTACGCCGAGGGTCGACTCGATCTGGCGGACGAGTTCTGCAGGAACCGAAGCACCGCCCGAACAGACATTGCGAATGGATTGCAGGTTGCGGCGGCTGAAGTCGGGCTGTTCCATCACGGCGATCAGCATGGTCGGCACACCGAACATGTGAGTGCCTTTCTCGCTCTCCAGCAGTTCCAGCATCAAAGTGGGATCAAACTGCACCAGGCAAACGAGGGTCGCGCCGAGCTGCACCGGTCCGAGCGTCGCTATCACGCAACCCCCGGTGTGAAACAGCGGCATTGGATTGACATAAACGTCGCCGTCAGCCACTTCGAATCGCTCGCAGAAGAAGCGTGCGTTATTCGTGATGCCGCGGTGGTGCAGGTAGGCGCCCTTGGGAAAGCCTGTGGTGCCGGATGTGTACTGTATCTGCACCGGGTCATCCGGCGTTACGTTCGGCAACTCGGCGCTCGGGTCGGCGGATGCGAGAAAAGCGTCCCAGTCATCAAACGAGATGGTCTCGCGCAGTTCATCCAGATCCCCGCGCACCTCCTCGAGTGACTGGCCCATCGGGTTGCCGCGGAATGCCGGTAGATAAAAAATTCCGACCGCGCGGGATTGCTTCAGAACATAGTGCAGTTCGCTGGGCTGGTAGGCTGGATTAACGGTGACGAGCACCAGCCCGGCAAGTGCCGTGCCGAATTCCAGGATTACCCACTCGGGTATGTTCGGCGCCCAGACCGCAACACGTTCGCCTTTCTCGAAACGGCTACTGAGTGCGCGTGCGGCAGTTTCCGCGTCGGCGAGAAGCTCGGCGTAGGTCCAGCGGCGTCTTGCGTCGACTTCGGGAATGCCTTCGACCAATGCCACCCGATCGGGGTGGCGCGCGGCCGCGGTGCGCAGAATTCCACCGACCGTCGTTTCCAGCACGGGCTCGGACTTATCGGCGGGCACATAACTCCAGTCAGGAACGCCCAATTCGCCAGCTGCCTCGGCCATCTCAATTCTCCCCCGGGTGAATGCCGCCGTTCACCATAGCAAAGCGCGGACTAATGATCGTGACTGGAAGTTGGCGTTTGTCTGCTGTGGGCACACTCCAGCCTGTCACCGCGCCGAGGCCAACCGTCCGCTATGGAGAATCGGCTTGAGCACCGAGCACGCTGTATTGGAACCTGCAGAGGTGTGCCTAGCAGTACGGTGAGATGTCACCGAGCTGGTTCAAGGGTATTTGGGGTTAGAAAACTACGCTGGCTTCGTCGTGTTCGGAACCCCGGAATGCGCCTGCGGATTGCCATCATTCCAGAGGATTTCCTGAGTTATAGAGACGATTAGCCAATCGTCACCGTCTCTTTCTAAGCCGAACTCGTAGAGTGCATGTGAGTTGAAGTAGTCTGCCTCCATTGCCCGATAGATCATGCAACTGGCCTTCACGGTGGCGTGATCCCCGGTTACACGAACATCGAAGTTAGAAATTAGGTGATGCGTTCTCGTATGACCGTGAGCCGACTCCCTAGCCGTGATGTACTCGGCCCTGGAAATGGTTGAGGGCGACTGCCTTCTTAAATCGGAATAGTCGATCCGAACTGGGTCGCCCAATGCAGACGACATTTCGTCCCAATCCTTAGTGTCGAAGCAGGTCATGAATCGACTAATAGAGTTCGCAATCTTGCTTCTGTCATCCACTCTGGACTTACCTTTCGCGTTCTCGATCAACTCTATCGGTTGCCGGGAACCAGTCGCAACGGGCGGCACGCAGCGGCATTGACCCCGTTTGTCCCGGCCGCGCAAATCAAAAGGGCTCTTTTCGGGCCTGCAGTTCCTATCTCAACTCGCCAACGGTCTGATATCAGACACCGCAAGTTCGCAGGTTATCCACATGTATGCCCGTCACACGTTTCTAGTCACGGCCCCGTATTGGTGAATCTGGATCGCGCGCGCTGGCCAAACCGGTGGGGCCGACGCTCGCCGATGCAGTTTCGGCCAGCGTTGTCGTGCTCCCATATGATCGTCGCCAACGCTACGTAGGCGCGGTATTTTGGCGCCGAGCTACTGTTCAAAGATGAAGTCTGGCCCAAATTCGTGCGCGACAACGTGCGCCGCCTGCTGAAACTCTAATTGCGCGTTAGGCCGGCCGTGAGGACCGTGTCGTCGGCGATGGTGACGTCGACCTCCATGCGCTCCGATCCCAGGTTGCGGTAGGCCAGATATTTGATGGCCGCGCCCTCGGGACCTGCGAACGTGACGGTCTGCGCGCTCAACTCCTTGAGCGGCATGTCTTGAGCCAGCCGTAACTCTAACGCAGGACTGAATTGCCGCAGGTGCAGTATCAACGAGTCGTTTTCCTCACGGATGACAATGAGCTCGACCATGTTTGTGCTGGTTTCACTGGTCAGCCGGATCATGGTGGACATGGTGCCGCCGCGCGGCGTGCTCCATGCCTCTTCAACGGTTTGTGGCCCCAGCGAGCCGGACCAGCTGCCAACCATCCAGTGCAGGTCGGCAAGGGTCGCCGCAAATGTCGAATTGCTGATGCTCACGAGCAGCAAAATAGCACAGGCCGAATAAGGCATGGCTCACGCTCCTTTGATTTGGCGGCCGGTGTTGTGGTGCGACGACGCTGGAAGCGAGATGCACATCATCATCGCGGCGACGGCGACCCTAGCACCCTAGCGAGCATTGGTATGAGGACCTATCTATCGACTTGCACCGACATTATGCCAGGTGGAGGGAGCGTAACGGCGGGTCATCGTATTGCTCGCCGCCAAGACCGGGAACCAACTAACCCGCCGGTCCCAATGACGGCTCCGGGCACTCTCCAGCCATTCGGCGCATCTACTCGAACGGCTGCTTGCTGGAAACGCTTAGTCTTCGGCGACTCGCTTTTTATACGCGTACAGCTGCTTACCGTGTGAAGACTTCACCAGCATAACCGGACCGTCGTCGGGGTAGAAAACCACGTCGTCCGTTTTCCGTTCGCCGAACACCAGGAATCTGAAAGGCTCCGAAGACCAGTTTTCGATGTGATGAGCAACCTCCTCGCCAGCCGGAAACCAGACGTGATCTCCTTCGTTCAGGGCGATGTCAACATCACCCAGGTGAAGCGTTGCCGCTCCAGCCAGAACCAGGACGTGCTCTTCTTCCTGCAGGTGATAGTGGTGGTAGCTGGACGTACCGGCGGGCGGTATCTCTTCGACCCTCACGCCCAGGTGTTCGCCGCTGAGGTCCAGGAAGCGCCAGGGTGCCTCTCCTCTATGGGCCTCACCCTCTTCATAGGTCGCCGAGTTGATGTTAGTAATCCGAGTAGTCATAGCGTAGCTACCATTCGCGTGAACTGCTCGTCGGGGGCTTCGATGTCTGGAGTCGGAACGCGCTAGTCTTCTTCTCGCGGACGCATGAACCAGGGTCCCGTCATGCCACGCTCGACCATGACGGCCCCCATCTGCTTGCGATAGCCGGCCATTTTGTCGAGATAATCCGGATCCAGCCGGCGCTTGAACATATCCGTGGCAAAGATCGCGGCCCAATCCGTCAGCGGCCGAATGCCTGCGACGGATTCAGGGTCGGTTTGCGACCACTTGAGCACGTTCTCTTCGCACGCGAAGAGGTTCATGCGTTCTCAGTTCTCCGGCGATGGGATGTCCGCCCACTTCCACATGGGGTAATTGATGTGACCGACGGTGGTGTCGGGGGTGACCTCCAGGATCGCATCATCCTTGTAACGCACCCGGATGGGTTCCGCGGTCGCCAGGTCCCGCGCTTCAACCAGGATCTCCTGGCCGGGGAACAGCCAACGAATGGCGTTGACTTCCAGGCCACACTGCCCGAACCATTTGTGCTCGCCGTCCACGGAAACCCGGTAGTGCGTTGGGGTGTTGTTCAACGGCGCCCAGGAACCTACCTGATCGGTGCCCGGCGAGGTCCAGCAACCCACCGCAAATTCCGCCGCTTCGTTGAGCGCGAGCCGCGCCTGTTCGGTCGTCACGCCAAATTCGTAGGCCAGATCGGTGTAGTGGGGCGCCCAGCCGTGCGCCACCATGTGCTCGAGCACGCGTGTGTAGGTGCGTTGTACCAGTTCGTCCACCACAGACCCCATGACCTATCCTCCCGGAGGCGACAGGAAACATCAGGCCTGATTGCGGCGTAACTGTCCAGATCCCGTTGATGGCGATTGTCCGGGAACCTACCGCCCCCGATTCGTAGAGTAGTCGTGTGCTCTCAGATGCTGCAAAATTCGAAGTCTTCATCATCGGATAGTGACCCAATGTCGGATCTACTCACGACGCTCGCCGAGCAGCTCGGCGCTAAACCTGCGCTGGTTGACGATCGCCCCGACGGCACGCTCATCGAATGGAGCTTCGCCGAACTCGAGGCCAACGCGAATCGGCTGGCTCACGTTTTCCTGGATCACGGCATCAAGCCCAAAGACAAGATCATCTGGTGCGGACACAACTCGGTGTGGGTCGTCGCCTGCGGCCATGCGGCGCGCAAGATCGGCGCCATCGCGGTACCGCTGAACTATAGATTTACCGCCGAGGAAGCGGCCTATGTCATCGACAACTCCGACGCGAAACTCGTCTTCGCCGATGCCGAGTACGCGGCACTGTTCGAAGAGATTCGCTCCGAAATCCCTAACGTGGGCCACGTCGTTGTATTCGACGGTGCACCGGGCAACGATCAACTCGACGCGGCTGGACTCGTTGCAGCCGCGGAGCATGCTCCGGTAAATGTGGAAACCGATCCAGCCGATCCAGCCGGTACGATGATCTATACGTCCGGCACCACCGGCCAACCGAAAGGTGCGGTACGAGATGGTGTCGGCGATCCCGGGCAGGTGCTACAGATGCTCGAGTTGTACGGCTGGCGGCCCGATGACGTCTTCCTTACCACCGGACCGCTGTATCACTCGGGGCCGGGTGGGTTCCTTGCGATTGCGCACAGTCTCGGCAACACGGCGGTGCTGCAACGCGCATTCGATGCCGAAGACTGGTTGCGCCTCTTCGACAAGTACCAGGTGACTACAACGTTCTCCGCGCCCACACCGATCCGGCGCGTCTGCCAGTTACCAGAGGATGTGTTGGCCAAATACAACCGGGACACCATGCGCATCATCATCGCCAATGCAGCGCCCTGGTCGTATGCGCTGAAGCTCTCCTACCTCGACACCTTTCCCGAGGACTCTCTGTTCGAGGTCTACGGGTCTACTGAACTCGGCGTGAACACGATCATGACCCCGGAGTTCCAGCGCGAGAAGCCCGGCTCCTGCGGTCGTCCTGCGCCCGGCGTGGAGATTCGGCTGTACGCCGAGGATGGAAGCGTGGTCGACAAGCCCCATGATCCGGGCGAGCTGTTCGTGCGTTCTGCAAGTGTGTTCAGCACCTATCACAAGGCGCACGACAAGTTCATGGAGGAGCACCGCGACGGCTGGCAGACGGTCGGCGACGTCGCCTACTACGACGAGGACGGTTTTTACTACATCTGCGACCGCAAGAAAGACATGATCATCTCGGGCGGTGTGAACATCTATCCCGCCGAGATCGAGGCGGCCCTCGAGCACCATCCGGACGTCATGGATGTCGCGGTGATCGGTATTCCGAGTGAAGAGTGGGGTGAAAGTGTCCACGCGGTGGTCGTGAAGCGTCCGGGTTCGACGCTCGACGCCGACGCGATACAGGCATTTTCGCGGGAGCACCTGGCAGGCTACAAGGTGCCGCGGTCGATCTCGTTCGCCAAGGAGATCCCCAAGACCGGCTCGGGTAAAATCCTGAAGCGCGAAATGCGCGAGCCATACTGGAAAGAGCACCGTTCGAAGGTGCTGTAGAGATTGAGCTTTCGGAGGTAAGGACCATGAAGAAACACATTCTTATTCGGATAAGCATGATTGTTGCAATGATTGTTGCGACAGCCGGCTGCGGTCCCATCGGTCCCACGCCCGGGTTGGTGATCGGTGGGGAAGAACAACCTCCACCGGCGGACTTTGAATTCGTTCGGGAGCACGATCTCATCCTCATAAGAACCTACTTCGGAGGATGGTTGCCTCAGGTGCACAACATCTGGGGGGTTGGGGTCGCAGATGGGATCTACTCGACGGCGGTTCCCGGCGCGCGTTGGCGTGCCCGCCTCAATGATGATCCCAACGTGCTGGTGCGCGTCGGCGACAACACCTATGAATTGACTGCTGCCAGGGTGACTGACCCTGAGATCATTCAGCGCGCTTTTGACGCCTACCAGGAAAAGTACGGACCGCAACTCGAAGAGATACTCGGTCGCCCCGGCACCATCGACGACATGAATGACCTGATCGGATTTACCGCGCGCTAGCCGGGTCAGCGTATTCCCAACCGCTCGAACTGGTCCTCGGGCGCATCGATTGTGCGCAATGCCACGCGCAGCAGCTCGATCATGTCAGCTTCGTCCTGGCTGCCGAGCCGGTTCTCCTGCTCGTCCGGGTCGACGCTCAAGTCGTAGCAGTGGTGATCGTCCACGCGCATGCCCATGGACCAGAAGGGCAGCGGATCACCCGATTTGAATGGCTGACGGATCACGGGCACATCGGACCCGGGCATGAAGTCGAGCGCGGCGTCACGGTTCGGTTTCGGCAGTCTCAACCCTGGCATGGCGTTCACGGGCATGGTCGACCACCGGTTCGACCACATCGACATCGGCAGGTTGCTCTCATCGGTCGGACCGCGGGCGTATTTTCGGGTCCCGTCCAGCACGTGTACCCAGCGGCCGTACACGCCCGCTAACGCCCAGTCACGAATGCTCGACGCGGCGTCGTTAATCAGCGGCACCATTGAATGCCCGTGCGTGCGGTGCGCCGACGCGACACCGAACACATCCATCAAGGTGGCGTGAATGTCTACGTTGGTAGTCAGCGCATCGACCCGCTTGTGCTGCACGCCCGGCCAACGAATCAATAAGGGGGTGTGACCGAGCGGTTCGTAGTGCGGAACGCCCGGCTTGCCGAAGATGTCCCGCTCTCCCAGGAAGTGACCGTGATCGGTGCAAAGTATGACGACGGTATCGTCGGCCAGACCCGCAGCGTCGATGGCATCCATCAGTTTGCCGAACCAGTGATCGATCATGCTGAGCTTCGAGCCGTAGTTGGCCCGCACGTGACGCGCTTCGCGCTCGCTGATCACGCCGCGTTCGACCGCGTTCACCGCGTAGGGCGGCCAGATGATCAGCTCCTGGTCCCAATCGGGATCGTAGCGGTTGACCCAGGGTGCCGGCGTATCGAACGGTTCGTGCGGGTCGAACTCGTCGACGAACAGCATGAACCGATCGTGGTAGCCCGCGTTTTCCGTGATCCAGCGAGCCGCGGTTTGCATCGTTCGCGGACCAGGGAAATCGAGCTCCTCGCGGAACCAGGTACGGCTTTCGTCGTACGGTCGATTCGTGCCACGACCGGCGGGCAGCGCCGGGCTACCCACCCAGGAGGGATCTGGACGCGTCTTCCAGGGGTCGCCTTCGTGACCACGCAGGTACTCCCAACCCGTGAACTCGGTGTGGTAGTTCTCGCCACCTGCTTCGAACAGGTGCGGGTGGTCGGAGACGAGCATGGTGGTCACGCCGGCGCTGCGCAGCGGTTCAGTGATTGGTTGCTCCCACAGCTCGATCGATCCCCAGGGCTTCCAGAGGAAGTCGAGCGCACCGCAGAGGATGTCGTGACGTGCGGGCATGCACGGCAGGGAACCGACAAAGTGGTGCTCGAACTGAACCGCGCCGGTGGCGAACCGATCGAGGTTCGGCGTGTCGAACTCGTCGCCCCCGTACGCCCCGAGCATGTGTCGGTTGAGGCTGTCGAGCAGCACGACCACGGCGTTGGTTGGCATGGGCGGATGGGTCATGGCAGAACCTTGATTGACGGTTGACCGTACTGGAGTACGGGGTCTAGCGTATCAGCAACTGGGAGCGACCGATCCTGTCGCTCCCGGGCGACACACGAGGAGAAATTGACATGGACTGGACATTTCAGCTGGTGGGCATCCTGGCGGAGATCTTCATCTTCGCGGTTGGCCTGATCATTGTGACGATCATCGTGATGTACGTGATCGATATTACCCAGACCAAGCACGCGGTGCGGCGCAACTTCCCCGTGGTTGGCCGGTTTCGATACCTGTTCGAGCAGATGGGTGAGTTCTTCAGGCAGTATTTCTTTGCACTCGACCGGGAAGAAATGCCGTTCAACCGAGCCGAGCGGTCGTGGGTGTATCGGGCAGCGAAAGGCGAGGACACGACGGTTGCATTCGGTTCCACGCGGGATCTGCGCCCGGTCGGTACGCATATTTTCGTCAACTGTCCCTATCCAACGCTGGAAGAAGACGCGGTGGAAACCTCGCCGGTCACCATCGGTCCGGATTGTGCTCATCCGTACACCACCAGTTCCGTGTTCAACATATCCGGCATGAGCTTCGGCGCGATATCCCGACCAGCAGTGCTGGCCCTCTCGAGAGGCGCGGCCATGGCCGGCTGTTGGATGAACACCGGCGAGG
>PVMK01174517.1_pt1 | contig 11168 bp, 6 predicted proteins | sample 1853481 | NCBI WGS metagenome assembly PVMK01 (sample SAMN08533507, study PRJNA380276) | Marine sediment metagenome, whole genome shotgun sequencing project. | reverse complement strand
GGTCGAGCATCCCGAGCTGGATGTGCGTTTGAACCACGAGGTCGTGCTGCTGGAGAGACTAGAGAAAGGATGGGCGGTCCACTACCGTAATCGAGATGGAGAGCACTCGGAAGAATTCGATTACGTAATAGTTGCCGTCGGCCAATACACCGAGTGGAAGCATGCTCCGGAGTTTCCAGGCCAGCAGGAATTTCAGGGTGAGATCATCACCGAGCGCGACGTTAAAGACCTATCTATTTTTGATGACAAGACTACCGTAGTCATCGGCTTCGGCAAGAGTGCCGTGGATATGGCATCCGCCGCGGTAGCCAGTGCTGCTCAGGTTCATCACGTCGCTCGAACACCGCGCTGGATGATCCCGTTCAATATTCTCGGTATTCACTATACGCGCTTGCTGTTCTGCCGTGCCGGGACCGTGATCATGAAGAGCTGGGCACATCCCACGAAGCTCGAACGGTTTATCCATCAGCGGCTGACATGGCTAATCGATCTGATGTGGCGCGGAGCCAGCCGATTGTTTCGCCGCCTCTGTCTGAATCATGCCCGGGGTCTAGGTGCGGCGGCACGGGACCGATTGCAGACGGTGCTGCCTGAGCACGCGTTGGTCGGTGATTTGAGATCTGCGGCGGCGATGGCACCGCGGCCTTACTACGGTCAGGTTGCCCGTGGCGAAATTCTCCCACGTCATGCTGAGTTGGCAGGCTACTCGAAGACCGGCGTCGTACTCGGCGATGGCTCGAGCATCGACTGCGACCAGGTGCTCTTGTGTTTGGGATCGGAAACACCGCGCTTTCCTTTCTTCCCGGAATCATACCGGCGTCTGTTGGAGGGAGAGCCGGACGGCGTGCAACTTTACCGGCACATCCTGCATCCGCAAATCCCGGATTTGGCATTTGCCGGCTATAACCACGGTTTCATGCATATTCCGACCGCTGAGGTTGGCACAGTTTGGCTATCGGCGCTACTGCGCGGCGACATCGCCCTACCATCGACGGAAGACATGCTGGCCAGCATCGAACGGGTCCGCGCCTGGAAACGCGAAAATATTAATTTCGAGCCTTCCCGCTCCTGCGCTATCAACATGCGATTTCAGCAATACAACGACATCATCTTGAGCGAATTGGGATTGTCGCCATACCGCAAGATGCCGAATGTATTTGCGGAGGTATTCTCCCAATACGGCGCTCGCGACTATGTGGGTTTAGTGGAGGAATACGAGGCCAAGCGTAAGCGTCTCGCTCTGCCGAGGTCGGTTCTGCCTCTAGATACTTGAATGTCGGGGGATGTCTTCGCAGCCCTAATGTACGCAGGCGGAACTAAACCGGCTGCTATCCGAGTCCCGAGGATAAAGGACGGCTACAGATCCTAAGCGGACGTAGTGGGAAAGATTGGTGGAGATACATCTGGCCAAGCCTGCCAAGATACGTTCATGACGAACTTGTACCACTGAACGGTTCGTATTTACTTCGTGTCTGCCTGTGAATGATCTGAGTTTTCGGTAATAATTAGGGGCTCTTGCCCTCTCGTCGCTTAAGGCTCAAGTAAAGACTTTCTGTGAGGGCCCCGAACCCAGGCTTTTGATCAGCTAGTTTCCTGAGGTAAATTTGATGAAAAATTCTTCATTGGCAGTATGTTTCGCATGCACAATCTTGGGTAATCCTGGCCACACAGTGGCACAGGACGTCAATCCAGGCGAGGTGCTCGAACGACCGAAGATCTATTCGCCCTATGTCGAGAGAACGGCCAGCGATGCCAACCTCGCCGAGGGCGTGTACTGGGGCGACACCCACCTGCACACCAACTTCTCCACCGATTCCGGCATGCTCGGCAATACCCTCGGTCCGGAAGAGGCCTACCGTTTCGCGCGGGGCGAAGAAGTCCTCTCTGCCGCAGGGATGCGTACTCGCCTGATCCGACCTCTCGACTTTCTCGTGGTGGCAGATCATGCTGAAAACCTGGGGCTCGCTGCGATGATCGCTGAATCGAACCCCGATCTCCTGAGTAACGAGTGGGGCCGAAAAGTTCATGACCTGGTGAAGGCTGGTAATGGCCGAGATGCGTTCCAGCTTTGGCTTTCGGAGGCAATTACCGTATACAAAGATCCGATCAATAATCCGAAGATGACACGCACTGTCTGGGACCGTCAAATTTCATTCGCCGAACAGTTCAACGAACCTGGACGATTCACTGCGCTGATCGGCTTCGAGTGGAGTTCGATTGCCTCGCTGGAAAATCCTGGCAACCTGCACCGGGTCGTTATCTTCAAGGACGGCGCCGACAAGGTGAGCCAGGTATTGCCGTTCAGCACGATTCATTCGAACGATCCCGAGAAACTGTGGGATTACATGGCAGCTTACGAGGAAGAGACCAATGGAAGTGTTCTTGCTATCGCGCATAACGGCAATGTATCCAATGGGCAGATGTTCCCGCTGGAACGGCTGAATGGCCGATCGATTGACCGGAACTACGCCGAGACTCGTATGCGTTGGGAGCCCCTGTACGAGGTCACTCAGATGAAGGGCGACGGAGAGGCACATCCCTTCCTGTCTCCCAACGATGAGTTTGCCGACTCTGGCACCTGGGACAAGGGCGATATCTCCGGCCAAAAGCCCAAGGAGGACTGGATGCTGCAGTATGAATATGCGCGTACCGCCTACCAGGTGGGTCTTCAACAGGAGGAGAAACTCGGTGTCAATCCTTACAAGTTCGGGATGATCGGCAGTACCGACGCGCACACCTCGCTGGCCACCACCCGTGAAGAGAACAACTGGAGCAAGACCCCGACGATGGAGCCGTCAGCGGACCGCTGGGAGCACGTTGTAATCGGGTCCGTCGCCGGCGACGATACTCTGACCACCTATTCGCACGAGACACTGGCCTCCGGGCTCGCTGCGATCTGGGCCCGCGAGAATACTCGCGAGGGGCTCTTCGAGGCGATGCAGAAGAAAGAGACTTACGCGACGACCGGCACGCGGATCACGGTGCGCTTCTTTGGTGGATGGGACTACGGCGAGGAGGAGGTTTTTCGCCCGGACGCCGTCTCGATCGGCTATCGCAAGGGTGTGCCGATGGGGGGTGACCTCCCCGACAGGCCTGCGGACAAGCAAGCCCCGGTGTTCATGGTGGCGGCCCTTAAGGATACCTGGTCCGGCAACCTGGACCGGATCCAGATCGTAAAGGGATGGGTTGACGATGATGGCGAGCGCCAGGAGCGGATTTATGATGTCGCGGTCTCGGATGGCCGCACAATAAATTCTGATGGCCGCTGTACAACGCCGGTGGGTGACACGGTCGATGTCGCAGATGCCAGCTACCTCAACAATATCGGTGATGCCGAGTTACGCTCCACCTGGACGGATCCTGACTTCGATCCGGGGCACCGTGCCGTCTACTATGCGCGCGTTCTGGAGATTCCGACCCCCACCTGGCAGGCCTACGACGCGAAGTTTTTCGACATCAAGATGCCGGACGGGGTAATGATGAGTCACCAGGAGCGTGCGTATACTTCACCGATCTGGTACACACCATAAGTTGCTACCACCTGTTCTTGTGCCGGGTTTTTCTTGTCCGGCGAACGTCCACTCCTGCCAGAGAATTGTCGTTACTTGAATTCACGGCAACGTCCGTTGTGAGCAAGGTGGTCTTGCCCCGGTTTAATGGACAGTTTCGTAAAGACCGCATGTCTTCTTTTCAAAAGCCACCGGGCTGATGTTACCAAGATATCCGCGGCGGCCCATAATCAATCAACAGCGATTATTATCAAAACTATAGCGACAATACCTGTCAGTGGAATAATTAAATCAACTGGACCATGATATGGCCATAGAGTGGGAGGACATACTGCCTGCTGCCGAGTTACGGCGGGGAGACGTGTTAGAAATATCGCACCGGGGCATGGATCTGTTGATATTCAGGACACGGTCGGGCGCGCTCCGCGCAATGGAAGCCTACTGCCCGCATATGAACAACTACATACCGAGCGGCCTTGGGCCCGATCAGGACCTGGCTTGCCTGCTTCGGGACGAGGAACTCGTCTGTCCGTTTCACGGCTGGCACTTCGACGGTCTGGGATACTGCACCCGAATCCCGGAAAGCCAAAGGACACCTACAAGGGTCGTGAGGGGTGAGCGGGTGATCAGAAGCTGGCAGATTCGCGAAGCTGGCGGTGCTATTCAGATTGGTGAGGCCCCTGGCCACTAAATCTGCGTGTTTAATTAAACGCTAATCAAGCTGTCGCGAAGAGACACATCCCGAACCAGGGCAACGTATATTAGAGTACAAGTCTATTTACGTTTGCGTCATTATGTAGACGGGATTTCAGGAGCTGATTTTCCCTTCAGCCCATCATCCACCAATCTCGCCAGAAAATTAGCAAATGGGACGATATTTTGATTCACACTGGCATCCTCCAGCGCGGCCATGTAGGCGTTCCGTTCATCTACTGATATTACGGTCCAAGGATAGCCACCGCTCGCGAGCATTGTGTTCATCAAGAATCGTCCCATACGCCCGTTTCCATCTACATAGGGGTGAATATAGACGAAAATAAAATGACCGAGCACAACACGAACCGCTGGTTCGGTTTCTTCTCTTAGAAGATCAAATAGCGCTGGCATGCAGTCGCGGACTGCTTCTCTTGGTGGCGGTACATGCATTGAACGACGTATATAGACTGGGCCGCTTCTGTAACCGGCCAGATCAACGGTGCTAATTATGCCCGCTGTCACACCTAGCCCGAAGAGTTCCGCGTACTATGTGCGGTGGTCAGCATCAACGACCGTTCCCGGATTTTCGCCACGCAGATTCTTCTCAAGGCTTTCCTGCACAACCTGGTAAGCCTGCCAATATCCGCGTGCGGCCAAAGCGTTGCGCTGTTCCCGGTCATTCTCATCATCATCCGGATTCCATGCACCACTTTGCACTAGTTCAATTAACTCTGCGCTCACACGATAGCCTTCAATCGACAGCGAATGATAGGCATCGGTGACATAAATCGCCTCGACATGTTTGAGATATGTACCAATTTCCTGTGGCAGGCCGGGGGCTGCGGGAAACAGTTCAATAATAGGTTTTTATGTTCTACGGCTATAAGGATGGAGAAAATCAGCTCATCGATGGCAATAACCATCTCGTTAACCCGGCGAATGTAACCAAAGATGTTCTTCTACATTAAATATGGACCAGATACGACGAAACTTTTTGTAAATCAATTACGTAGGCCGGTCTGACCCCGATTTAATTCTTCGGACACTCATGGTTCACAATACCTCTTAAGCTGGAATACGTATAAGATACTGTTTGGCCACACACTTGTTCAGGAATCTGGCGATGACTGTTTCCGATAATTCCTTCAAGACAAAAAGTTCTCTCGATGTAAACGGTAAAACGTTTTCCTACTACGCGATTAACGGTGGTGATCTGGCTACGCACACTGCGGTTGCCCGTTTACCTGTCTCGATAAAGATCCTCCTTGAAAACCTGTTGCGGCATGAGGACGGGCTCAGCTGCAGTCGCGAAGATATTGAGGCCCTTGCTGCGAGCGGCGGCCAGGGTAGCGCCCAGGAGATTGCCTACCATCCCGCGCGGGTGCTGATGCAGGACTTCACCGGCGTACCGGCCGTGGTCGACCTGGCCGCTATGCGCGATGCCCTCGTGAAGCGGGGTGCAGACCCCCAGAAAATAAACCCGTTGTCCCGGGTGGATCTCGTCATCGACCACTCCGTCAGCATAGACCGGTTTGCCACCAGCAGTGCCTTTGAGGAAAACGTGGCGATCGAGATGCAACGCAACATGGAGCGCTACCAGTTCCTGAAGTGGGGACAGGGCGCCTTCGACAACTTTAGAGTAGTGCCGCCGGGCACCGGTATCTGCCACCAGGTTAACCTCGAATATCTCGCGAGGACCGTATGGAGCCAAGACATCGATGGGCAGACGCTCGCCTTCCCGGATACCCTTGTCGGCACCGACAGCCATACCACGATGATCAATGGTCTCGGTGTGCTCGGCTGGGGCGTGGGCGGCATCGAGGCGGAAGCGGCGATGCTGGGTCAGCCGATTTCGATGCTGATCCCCGATGTAGTCGGTTTTGAATTGACCGGCAGCCTGTCCGAAGGCATTACTGCCACGGACCTGGTCCTGAGAGTCGTGGAAATGCTGCGCGAACATGGCGTGGTGGGCAAGTTTGTCGAGTTCTATGGCGCAGGCCTGGACCAGCTGCCACTGGCAGACCGGGCCACCATTGCCAATATGGCGCCGGAATACGGCGCCACATGCGGCTTCTTCCCGGTCGATCAGCAAACCATCAAGTACCTGCACCTGAGCAATCGCGACCAGGAGAGTATCGATCTCGTGGAGGCCTATTGCCGTGCCCAGGGCATGTGGCGCGGCGACGACTACCAGGCGCCGACATTCTCGGCTACCCTGCACCTTGATATGTCGGTTGTGGAGCCGAACCTCGCCGGCCCCAAACGTCCCCAGGACCGGGTTCCGGTGCGAGAACTCAAGTCCGCTGTCGATGCCTTCATCGGAGCCGATGGCAAGGGCGATCAGCTGAAAACCGGCTTTCCCATAGCCGGGAGCGATCAGGCCATGCACCATGGTGATGTCGTGATCGCGGCCATCACCTCATGTACCAACACGTCCAACCCCGGGGTCATGCTGGGTGCAGGTCTGGTAGCGCAAAAGGCGTTGGCAAAAGGGCTGGCACGCAAACCATGGGTCAAGACATCTTTGGCCCCCGGCTCCAGGGTAGTCACCGAATATCTCGAAAAGGCAGGGCTTCAAAACGCACTTGATGGCCTCGGCTTTAATCTCGTCGGTTATGGCTGCACCACGTGTATCGGCAACTCAGGGCCGCTGCCGCAGGAGGTTGAAGACACCATTGCGGCGGATGACCTGGTGGTGTGCTCGGTGCTCTCCGGTAATCGCAACTTCGAGGGCCGTATTCACCCCCTGGTCAAGGCTAACTGGCTCGCCTCCCCGCCACTGGTCGTTGCCTATGCGCTGGCCGGCACTACCCGCATCGACCTCGGCAACGACCCCATCGGCACCGGCACGGATGGCGAGCTGGTGTATCTGAAGGATATCTGGCCCAGCAACGCCGAGATCGCCGAGTTGATGCAGACCGTCAGCAACGACATGTTCAGGAAGGAATATGCGGAGGTCTTCAGCGGTGATGCCGAATGGCAGGGCATTGATAGCGGCAGTGGTGCGACGTACTCGTTTTCGGACGAATCAACGTATATCCAGCTGCCGCCGTTCTTCGATGAAAAATACCGTGGCAACAGGGGTAACATCGTCGATGCTCCAATTCTCGCCATGCTGGGTGACTCGGTAACCACCGATCATATCTCTCCCGCCGGTGCGATCCCGTCAGACAGCCCGGCGGCCCGGTTTCTGCGTGATCATGGCGTGATCGATGCGGACTTCAATTCCTACGGCTCGCGCCGTGGCAACCACGAGATAATGATGCGCGGCACGTTTGGCAATATTCGTATCCGCAACGAGATGACGCCGGAACTGGAAGGCGGATACACGCGCATATCGGGCGAGACCGAGCCGATGTTCATATACGATGCCGCCATGGAGTACCAGGCCCGTGATATATCGACGGTGGTGGTCGCGGGCAAGGAATACGGCACCGGTTCCAGCCGGGACTGGGCGGCCAAGGGCACCCTGCTGCTCGGTGTCAGGGCGGTGATAGTAGAGAGCTTCGAGCGCATCCACCGCGCCAACCTGGTGGGGATGGGCGTGCTCCCGCTGCAGTTCATGCCGGGGGATGATCGAAAGACACTGCGGCTGAGCGGTGACGAGCACTTCGATATCCTGGGTCTCGACGGTGAGCTGCAACCCAAGCAGATTATGTCTGCGTTGATTCGCTACCCTTCCGGCGAGCAGCGAGAGATCCAACTGCAGTCGCGAATTGATACCGCCGTGGAGGTGGAATACTACCGCGCGGGCGGTGTACTTACCTATGTGCTGAACCGGATTGTCGGCAGCGGGTGAACGGCAGCCGAAATGAGTGATGCATACCGCAAGGAGCGGGACAGCCTGGGCGAAATCGAGGTTCCGGCCGACGCGCTCTGGGGCGCGCAAACCCAACGTGCAATCAATAACTTTTCAATTGGCGGCGCACCAATGCCGGGGGGATTTATCCGGGCACTTGGCCTGATCAAGGCGGCAGCCGCAAAGGCAAACGCCGAACTCGGGGCGCTTGATGGCGACATGGCCGATGCCATATATGCCGCGGCTATGCGCATTGCAAGCGGTGAGTATAAAGATCAGTTCCCGGTAGACATCTACCAAACGGGTTCCGGTACCAGCAGCAATATGAATGCAAACGAGGTGATAGCAACGCTGGCAAGCGCAAAACTCGGCTCGGCAGTGCATCCCAATGATCACGTCAATTGCAGTCAAAGCAGTAACGATGTAATACCCACTGCCATTCACGTGAGTGCATCCCTGGCCATTGAGAAGCAGCTATTGCCCGCTTTGCAGCAGCTACAGGCGGCAATTGCCGCCCGCGAAGCGGATCTGGCGACCGACATCAACACCGGTCGCACACACCTGATGGACGCCATGCCCATCAGCTTTGCGCAGGAGTTATCCGGCTGGCGTGCTCAACTGGCGTTGGCGGAGGAGCGCATTAATGACAGCAGGCAACGACTGTACTGCCTTGCGCAAGGTGGCACAGCAGTCGGTACGGGCATCAATGCAGACCCGGGGTTCTCCACCGTGTTTGCGGTGCAGCTAACGGCCATCACCGATCTGCCCTTTACCCCTGCCGGAAACCTGTTTGCGGCAATCAGCAGCCAGGACACGGCGCTGGAACTCTCTGGTCAACTAAAAGCCCTGGCCACGGCGCTGATGAAGATTGCGAACGATCTGCGCTGGATGAACAGCGGCCCCCTTTCCGGCTTGGGCGAGATCAGCCTCAAGGCGTTACAGCCGGGGAGCAGTATCATGCCGGGCAAGGTCAATCCCGTCGTGCCGGAGGCCGTCGCCATGGCCTGTGCACAGGTTGATGGCAACGATACCGCGGTGATGGTGGCCGGCCAGTCGGGCAATTTTCAGCTGAACGTAATGCTGCCCGTGATCGCCGCCAACCTGCTAAAGAGTATCGACCTGATGGCAAACAGCTGCAGGGCACTCGCCGAGACCGCCATCTCGGATTTCGTGGTCAACACAGTGACAATAGAGGCCAACCTGGCGCGTAACCCCATCCTGATCACGGCGCTAAACCGGGAAATTGGTTACAGCAAGGCCGCCGAGATTGCCAAACGCGCCTATAGGGAGAATCGCCCTATCCTGGAGGTTGCACAGGAGATGACCGATATTGATGAGGCACGCCTGGCGTCGTTGCTGGATCCGAAAAACCTGGTGTAGCGTACTAAAAATTGCTTCCTTCGCTCTGTTGACGCAAGATCCCTGGAGCGATGGTAACGATACTGCCCGCTTGGCGCCCACGCCCTCCTTGTACCGAATATTATATCAATTCAACAGGTTTACCCGACCATTTTTAAGCCAGTCAGAAGGCTCGGTTCTTTCACTCGGATCGGGTAGGCCCGCAGGAACCGGCGGCTTCGCCGGCCACGCTGCATCAACGCCAATTGCCTGACGCACAAGAATCGTGTCGGGCCTGACATTCCACACCAGTAGGTCATCGGCGAGCGTCAACGGTCCATCGTAAGTTGACCGAATCGCGCTGATGATTTCCGGTGCTGTATTAAAGTCGTTGAAATTATGAAAAGCGATCGCCATGCGCGGTTCAAGTTGAGCAAACAGCTTGCCGCAGGCCGCCGGCGGTGTATGCAACACGGTACTCACGATGCGCGCTCGCTCGGGATCGTAATTCTTTAATTCAATGAGTTGCTGGACCGTGAAATAACATTCGTGGATCAATATGTCGGCATCACGCGCCTCGTTCAGAAACCACTTGTTCGGATAGGTGTCGCCGGAGTAGACGAACTTTAAATCATTCCATTCAAGACTGTAGCTAACCGGTCCATCGATGGTATGTACGGCTGGCCAGGTCTTTATTGTCACACCCTTATCGGCGTAGATTACGTGCGTTTTCGAATAATCAAACTCGGTGACTTCGATATGTGCTCCACCCGAAGGCATATTCCCCTTGCGGCTGGTCAAGTCCCAGTTATACATCTCAAGCAGATGATCGATTGTATGCTTCGTCCCCAGGTCCGGGTGCTTTCCTCCCGGCCCCCAAACACGTAGCGGGCCGGTTCGATTTGATACCCAGCCGCCGATGAACATGGCGCCCAGATCGCCGATATGATCAACATGCAGGTGACTGAGGAAGATTTTATCAAGATACGCAAACGGGATCTCCAAGGCTGCGATATTGGCCAGTGATCCGGTGCCGATGTCGAAAATAAATTTTTCACCATTACCCAGCTCGACCAGCCAGGCAGGGGACGCCTGCGACCGCCGGAAATTCGGTGTCCCGGTACCCAGCGCGATTACTCGCATCTCGTTTATGCCAAGTACTTCCGTATTAGGAAAGTAGACATCGGCCGCGTCGGCAGCCATCACTGGCGCGCCGGTGGTCATAGAATGCAGCACTGCGATAAAAACGACGATGGTCAAGGTGCGCACCGACAGCGGCCGACGGGTTGCGGGTCTGGGGCGCATCTTCCTGTTATCAGCTAACTTCAAGGCAGGGACAGTCTATCGACATTTGGATTTGTCTGAATTCACGACGACGATTATACATGTACAGCTTCGCCGACCTGGTGGTCCGAACATATCGACAAGAAGTACCTTCCGCGCTTGATCCAAATCATTGACATGTCAGGTCAGGTTGTCTACGCTTTTTTATGGAATTTGCTTCGGATGAAGCAGACCAATTGGGCATGGCGCCGATATGGTGTTCTGCACGGGGATTATGTTAAAAATAATAGCCACATTCAGCTTGCCTGCACTCCTGCTTGGTATATCACCTCTTGCGCTCGCGCATCATTCCTTTGCCGCGGATTTTGATTATGACCGCACCGGAACGGTTGAAGGTGTTGTAAGCGAGGTGTTTTTCAGGCATCCGCATGTTCAGTACTACGTCACGGTGACCAATGAGGCGGGCGAAGAGAATTTGTGGGCAACGGCCACCATGAGCCCTAATTCCCTGGTGCGCTGGGGGTGGTCGAAGGATACGGTCA
>PVMK01124262.1_pt1 | contig 11168 bp, 10 predicted proteins | sample 1853481 | NCBI WGS metagenome assembly PVMK01 (sample SAMN08533507, study PRJNA380276) | Marine sediment metagenome, whole genome shotgun sequencing project. | reverse complement strand
CCACCGTCTACTCCCTCCCCATCGGGTCACAGAAAGCCGGCCCACGGGCTTCGTTTTCGGCTCCGAACGGGCGGAACCTGAATTGATTGCGCGGCTGCGGCCCACGCGCTCCTCAAGGCGCGGCTTGACGAACGTGATCGCGGACTCTCTCGGCGAGTTGCTCCGCGGTGAATCCGTACGCGCGGGCGAGGTCCGCGAACGGAGCTGAAGCGCCAAAGCGATCGATCCCGTAGATCAACCCGTTGGCGCCGACTACGCGCCAGAGACTCTCACCCCGCGCCGCCTCGACGGCGACGACCGGCGTGCCGTCATCGGGAATTACGCTGCGTCGGAAATCCGCGCTTTGTTCGAGAAACAGTTCCAGACACGGCAGGGATACGACACGTGCCGCGATGTCATCGCCGCGGAGCCGCTCTGCAGCCTCGACCGCGAGTGAAACCTCGGAGCCCGTCGCCACGAGAACCACATTAGCCGATTCCTCGGGATCCTCGACCACGTAGGCGCCGCGCCACACCTGCTCCCGCTCGAAAGTGGCCGGGCGATCGAGCGCCTTCACGGTCTGCCGGCTGAGCGCGAGCAATGCCGGTCCGTCCCGATGTTCGGCGATCCACGCCCAAGCGAGCGCGGTTTCGACCCCATCCGCGGGACGGAAGACCCGCAGACCCGGAATCGCGCGCAGGGAGTCGAGCTGCTCGATGGGTTGATGGGTCGGGCCGTCCTCACCCAGGAAGATCGAATCGTGGGTAAAGACGAAGATCGACGGCAGGCGCATCAATGCGGCGAGCCGGATCGAAGGGCGCATGTAGTCGCTGAAGATCAGGAAGGTTCCGCAATACGGGCGCAGGGTGGCGTCGAGTGCGATGCCGTTGGTGATCGCGCCCATCGCGTGCTCGCGAACGCCGAAGTGGATGTTCCCACCCGCGAAGGAATCGCCCCCTTCGGCGGAAGCCGACCCCACCACGCCTCGGTCTTTCAGGATCGGTGGTGCCGCCGAGCCGGCCAGGTCCGCAGATCCGCCGACGAAATACGGCGCGCAACGGGCTAGCCGATCGAGCGCGACCGCCCCGTGCTTTCGGGTCGGGTTGTCGACGTCATCGAGCCCCTCGCACAACGTGGCGACCAGATCGGCGGGTAGCCGGTGCTCGCGCGCCGCTTCCCAGGCCTCCGCGAGATCCGGGTTCGCGGCCCGCCACTGCTGCAGCTCGAGATCCGCCGCGGCTCGCTCCGCGCGCTTCGCGTCACCGCGTTGCTTGACGTAGTCGCGCACGTCTTGGGGAATCAGGAAGGTCGGCTCGAGCGGCCAGCCCAGTGCCTCTTTGGTGAGCTTCAGCTCTTCGGTGCCGAGTTTTTCGCCGTGGGCCTTGGATTTACCCGACCGATTGGGACTCCCGTAGCCGATCGTCGTCTTGGCGATGATCAGCGACGGGCGCTCGGTCTCCGACCGGGCGGCTTCGAGCGCGGCACGGACGCCCGCCCAGTCTTCTCCGTCAACAGACTGCACGTGCCAACGACTCGCCTCAAAGCGCTTCGCAACGTCTTCGCTGAAGCTGACAGAAGTCGGCCCGTCGATTGTGATCTCATTGTCGTCGTAGAGGTAGATCAGGTTTCCGAGACCGAGGTGGCCCGCGAGCGAGCCGGCCTCTGCGGAAATTCCCCTCCATCAAATCACCGTCGCTCACGATTCCGTACACGAAGTGGTGACCCGGGGCCGGATCGTCCCGGCCGAAGCGCGCGCGCGTCATGCGTCCCGCGAGCGCCATCCCCGACGCCGTGTCGCGAAGCCCTGGCCGAGCGGCCCCGTCGTCATCTCGACGCCGGGCGTATCCCCGGTACTCGGGGTGGCCGGGCGTCTTCGAGCCCGAGCGTGCGGAAGCTCCGGAGATCGTCGAGCGAGAGCTGGAAACCGTAGAGGTGGAGCAGGCTGTAGAGGAGCATCGACGCGTGACCGTTCGACAGGATGAAGCGGTCGCGCAGCACCCAGTCGGGATCCGAGGGGTCGAATCGGAGGTGGGCGTCCCACAGCTCGAGGGCGGCCCGCGCGAGGCCCATCGGCGCGCCCGGGGTGGCGGAGTCTCGCCTTTTCGACCGCGTCCACGGCGAGGAAAGCGGATGGTATTTTCGATGCGCTCGCGAAGCGCGAGGTCGAGATCAGGCGAGCATCGCTCTCCGACGGATGGTGTGCTGAATCGACGGGCGAGCCGACTCTACATTGGATGCCCGAAATTTCGGAACCTCCAGCGCGAATCGATCGCCGAAGGGCGCTTCGAGCGCTCTTTTTCTCGGAGCATCACGGCCGCGAAAGAAACCCTTAGCGATCGAGCCGCTCCGCCGAATCTGCCGGCCAGCAAGGCGTGCGATCGAGCCGCTCCGCCAGGACCGGCCAGCGGCGAAGCGCAAAACAGCGTTCGCGAACAGGGTCTGGAGCCGCCTGTGCCGCCAGCGATTCGATGCGGCAAACTCGCGGGCGATGCCCGACGCGCTGGAACAGACCCTACAGAAGCTCGGCGTGCGCGAAACGCGCCGCCATATCTTCCTCTGCTGCGATCAGACCAAGGCGAAGTGTTCGAGCCGAGGGGAAAGCCTGAAATCCTGGGAATTCCTGAAGCGCCGCCTCTTCGAACTCGGCCTGGTTGCTGCGGGCGGCGTCTACCGCACGAAGGCGAACTGCCTGCAGATCTGCCAGCAGGGCCCGATCGCGCTCGTCTACCCCGAGGGCGTCTGGTACCGGGGATGCACGCCGGAGGTCCTCGAGCGCATCATCCAGGAGCACTTGATTGGCGGACGGCCGGTGGAGGAATACGCGATCGCGACGCGAGCGCTGCCCCAGGATCCGTAGCTGCGCGTTGGCCTGCGGCCAAAGCGTATGCGGCGTCGCGTGACCCCATTCTGGGGTCGCGCTCGTGAAATTCCACCCGTGTTGGAGCATTCCGCGCGCAGCCGATCCGTTCTGTGATTGCGGCGGATTCCCGCGCGAGTGTGCGGCTGCGCGGCCTAATGGATTGCCTCGGCGATTCCGATATTGACGGTGAACCGGAGTCTCCCGATGGCGATGCACCGGGGCCTCCCAATCGAGCCGGGCGATGAAGACCTTTGGTCACTATCTCGTAGAACAAGGCGTCATCACGAAGGAGCAGTTCGAAGAGGCCACCCAATCGCGGGTCGTCTTCGGCGGCCGGCTCGGCACCAACCTCGCGGAACTCGGCTACATGCGCATCGAAGACATCGGGCGCCACCTCTCCGAACATCTCGAGGTCCCGCTGGCCCCGGAAGAGTGGCTGTCCCATCCAAGCGACGCAGCGCGAGACACGGTCGCCGGCGAATTGGTCGAAAAACACAACGTACTCCCACTGCACCTCGAAAAGCGGACGCTCCACCTCGCCATGCTCGATCCGCGGGATCCCGTCCAGATCGACGAGATCGCATTCGCAACGGGCCTGCGCATCGTTCCCTACGTGCTTCCCGAGGTGCAGCTGCTCGCGCTGCTCGAGCACCACTACGAGCTGCGACGCGAGGTCCGCTACATCAACCTCGGAAAAGAAGCCGCCGCCGGTTTGGCGACAAAAGCAAAGTCCACCGCTGGGGATCCCAACCAGAAATTTCCCGAGCGGAATCTCGATGCTGCGGAGGATATGGCGCCGCGCGGTGCCAGCCAGGACCTGAGCGACGAGGAGTCTGTCGAATCGCTCCCCGCAAAAACAGGCCCGAATTCATCCACCGCGCAGGCCCAAGCGACCGCCGACCGCGCAGCCCAGGTGCCCGAGATGGATCTCTCGGAGCTCGAGCGCCCGGCGTCATCCACCAACGCCGCGCCCGAGCTCGCCGAAGGCAGCATCGCCGCGCTCGAGGTTGAACTCGTCCTCGCCCACGACCGCGACGTGGTCAGCGAAATCGCGCTGCGCATCGCGCGCCGCTACACGGCAGCCGCGGCGATCTTCATCGTCCGAGGCGGCATCATTTCGGGTTTCCGCGGCGACGGCGAGGCAATCTCGGAACAAATCGCGGGAATTCTCCTACCCGTGGAATCCGATTGCATGATCACCGCACCAGCCGCCACGAGAGCACCGTTCCGCGGACGCCCCCCCGAAGGCGGTCTCGACGCCACCCTGCTTGAAAATTTAAAGCGCGCCGATGCGCACGAGGTCACAGTCTTCCCGATCCTGATCCGCAATCAGGTCGTCAACCTACTATACACCGATAGCGGTCAGAGCCCGCTCGGCGAAACGAGCTTCGCGGCGCTCGACGCGCTCGCAAACCTGATCGCGCGCTCCTACGAGCGCCTCATCCTCGAACGCAAGGCAACCTTCGAATAAGGCGGGCTCCGGCCACAATCCGCTCAGCGATCGCGCAGCCAATCCCGCAACCAGAAGTAGAAGAAACCCAGCGCGAGGGTTGGCTCGCGCAACATCGCGCCGCCCAGAAGGAGCGAGGGTGTGGCTGTCCGGAATTCACGCGCAAGTCGCTCGCCGTGTCGCGTAGTAGGGAATGGACGAATATACCTGCCTGTCGTTTCCGGTGCCGCCGGAGCTGTGAATCGCACCTCCGGTTTTCCGAGCACCTGCTGTATCGGACGAACTTCCGCAGCGTGTTATCGCTCGATCTTCTGCGGCGTCTTATCCGTCGCTCTTCTGCGGCGTCTTATCCGTCGCTCTTCTGCGGCGTCTTATCCGTCAATCTTCTGCAGCGATTCGGGTTCCGAGTCGACAGCGTCATCCTACCACTCGAGGATCTGCAGAATTCGCCATGGCGGCAACTCGGTAGAGCGCCGCGCAGGTACGAAGCGAAACCTGACGCGCCACTGGCAAGGCATTAGAATAGGTGCGACGGACCCGAGGCTCTCGTTTCGAGCCAAGCTCCGGTTTGCGAGATAGCTCCCTCATGGAATCCGATCGAACCCACATGACAAGAATCTGGAAGGCGGCTCTGCGAGGCCTGCTTCTCGCTCTCTTGACCTTCGCTGGCAGCGCCGTTGCTGAAGAGAGCCTTCACTGGACGTACTCGGGAAAACACGGACCGGCGCACTGGGGCGAACTCTCGAAAGCGTTCGCCACTTGCAGTGAGGGCAGGAGCCAGTCTCCGATCGACATCGTCGATCCGATCGACGCGGATCTGGAACCGATCGGGCTTTCCTATCGCGGATCGACGACTGCCGTGGTGAACAACGGCCACACGCTCCAGATCGACGTCGGCCCGGGAAACTCGCTCGACATCGACGGGCAGACATTCGAGTTGATCCAGTTCCATTTGCACAGCCCCAGCGAGCACCGAATTCAGGCGGAGTCATTCGCCTTGGAGGTTCACTTCGTGCACCAGAACGACCGGGGTGAGCTCGCCGTCGTCGCCGTCCTGTTTCGCGAGGGGCCTCGAAGCCACGGCATCGCTACGATCGAAGCCTCCGCGCCTGCGAAGGTTGGGACGAGCAAGTCCCTCGACACATCGATCGCCGACCTGAAGATCATGCCCGAAGGGGGAGCCCGCTACAGCGGCTCACTCACCACGCTCCCGTGCACGGAAGGAGTTCGCTGGTTGGTCGTCAAAGAGGCTGGCGCTGTATCCAGAGAGCAGGTGGAGCAGTTCGTGAAACTCATCGGCGAGGATGCACGCGGCCCGCAGCCGTTGAACGGAAGACGGGTCGTTCACTAAAGGGCCGATTTCAAGCAGGAGCCGACTCGCCCAGGCCCGAGAGGATGGTTGCGAACGAGAATGATGCAGGCATGCCCGACGAGCCCGTCACCTACAGGCTGATCTGGGCGCCTTCCAGGAGGACATCCCCATGAATGATTCGAACGTGTTTCGCAAGGCAGTCGAAGCGCACGATCTCGAAGGCATGATGGCGACATTTGCAGAAGACGCGGTTCTTCACAGTCCCGTCACGTTCAAACCGTTCGAAGGTCGCGCGGCGATCCGGCAATTGCTCGCAATCCTGTTCGAGGTATTCCAGGATTTTCGATACACCGACGAACTAGAAGCCGAAGACGGCACCAGAGCGCTCGTCTTCAATGCTCGCGTGGGGGACCGTGATCTTCAGGGTCTGGACTTGATCCGCTTCGACGGCTCCGGCCTGATCCGCGACCTGACGGTCATGGTTCGCCCGCGTTCCGCACTCGAGGCGCTGCTCGCCGAGGTGGGCCAGCGCCTCGCCGAGGCGCGCGGAGCCGCATAGAAGGCGCCGCAAACTCCACATCGCGTGCCGTTCGGCCAGCCCCCCCTGTCGCGGCTACCACACAGGCTGAGGTAGCCTTCCACGAACTCGACTGGCGAGCGACGAGCCTTTCGGCACCAGCAACCGCAACGGATTTCGCGTCAGCAACCGTAAAGGAGGAGACACATGATCGGGTACGTGACTCTCGGAACGAACGATATCGAACGCGCGGCGCAATTCTACGACCAGCTTCTCGCGGAGCTCGGTGCCAAACGCTTCATGGATACCGAGACATTCATCGCCTGGGTCGCTTCTCCGAAAGGGAACGCTCTGAGCGTCACCAAGCCCTTTGACGGAAACACCGCGACCGTGGGTAACGGAGTGATGGTTGCCCTGCGGATGGATTCCAACGAGCAGGTAGACGCGCTCTACCAGAAAGCCATCGAACTCGGAGCCAAGGACGAGGGCGCGCCGGGCCCGCGCGGCGATGGGTTCTATGCCGGCTATTTCCGCGATCCCGACGGCAACAAACTCAACGCTTTCTGCATGGGATAGCCAGGGGAAAGGCTTCCGTGTATTGGCGCCGTTGGAGCTGAGTCTCCATTGGGTTCGGCGGTACGCGGTAGCTGCCTTCCGATGCGAGTTCCGGCCGAAGAGTTTCGAGCGCTCGACCTGGAAGTTCACTCCTTCCTCGCAGACGTGGCGCTGCGAGACGTGTCCGCAATCGATCTTCCAGGTGGCGGGCCCAATCGCACCATCTCCGACGTTCGCGCGTTGCTCTTCCGCGATGGCGCCCTCACCGCGACGGTTCCGCTGCGCCTTTTATTCTCGCTTCGCCTTCTGCTAGGGCGGTTGTTCGGGTGGGATCGCAGGGTTCACGAACACGCTGAGAATTCGACAATCATGAAGCTCAGCAACGACCAGCGGGACCGCTCTCTCGCCAAACCCGGGACCCCCGACGGTCCATTCCGGCTGTTGTATCTGTTTCCGGAGGAGGTTCTCGGAGAAGTTCGCAACGCCACGGTTCACGCGTTTTCCTGCATGGCGATCAAGCGTACGGCGTCGGGCTACCGATTCTACTGGGCGATCTACGTACAGAACGTCTCTCGATTCACGCCCGTCTACATGGCACTCATCGAACCGTTCCGACGGTTCGTGGTCTACCCCGCGATCTTGCGGCGGTTGCGCGCCTGCTGGGTGGCTGCCTATTCGTCGCGAGGGGATGATGACCGCATCGACTAGCGGGAGAATCCTTTTCCGTCCAATCTTCGCCTTCCTTAGACAGATTCTCATCTGGAGAATAGGCGATTGAAGCTGTGAAGTTCTCTCGTACAGCAAGCCATGATTCTGTAGAGTAGCCGGCCCGGTCGGGGGGGAGCGCTGCGCGCCAGCGCCGTACGCTACGCGCGCGCATGCGCGAAATAGATCCGCGGGAGCCGCAGCTTAAATGGCCACCTCAGCGAAGACCACAGTGACGATTGACCCTGCACGGCACGGGTTGAAGCAGTATGAGATGACGACGTCCACCGTTGTCTTCATGATCTTCTGTTTGTGTGCAGCCGGCGCCTACGGGATCGAAGAGATGATCCCGCAGGCAGGGCCTGGGCTCACGCTCGTCATGTTGATCGTGCTTCCCTTCGTATGGAGCACCCCGATGGGCTTGGTAGCGGCGGAGCTCGGATCTGCGCTCCCGCAGGAGGGCGGATATTACAAGTGGGTGCAACGGGCCTGCGGCGAATTCTGGGGCTTTCAGGCCGGCTGGTGGAGGACGATCTCCGTCTACTTCGACAATACACTCTATGTCGTGCTTGCCGGATCCTACCTGGGTTCGGTCTTGGACCTTACGGGACTACAGGAGTATCTGTTCAAGGCCTCCATCATCATCTTCTTCACCTATATCAATATCCGAGGCATCCGGGATGTGGGATTCGTGAGCACGATCATCTCCGTCCTCGTGCTGATAGCCTTCGGTGGGGTTGCCGCAGTTGGATTCGCGAATTGGCAGACGAATCCCTTCGTTCCCTTCATTCCACCGGATCAGAGCCTGCTGCAGAGTATCGGATACGGACTTGCCATAGGAATGTGGGTGTACTCCGGCTATGAGTCGATGTCGACGGTAGCCGGAGAGATCAAGGATCCGCAGGTGATTCCGAAAGCAACGCTGATTACCGTTCCCCTGATCATGGCGGTCTACATCCTGCCCACGATGGGCGGACTCGCCTCCCTGGGACATTGGAGCGAATGGGCGTCAGAAGGAGGCTTGACGTACGGCGATGTGGTGACACAGGTCGCGCCGGCTTTCGGAATCTTCTTCGTATTCATAGCGGTCATCGCCCAGTTCTCGATCTTCAACACCTATATCGCATCCGGCTCGAGGGGCTTCTTCGCGCTGGCCGAAGACAACCTGGCGCCCCGGATCCTCGTCAAGTGCAGCAAGGAGCGCGGCGTTCCCTATGTCGCGGTGCTGTCGCTGGGTATCTTCAGCCTGATCGTCTGCATGTTCCCATTTGGTGTGATCGTGGTCGTGGACGTGATGCTCTTCATGTCCGCCTATGCATTGATCTTCATCTCTGCCTGCATATTGCGCGTCAAAGAGGGAGACTTGCCCAGACCGTTCAGGGTTCCGATCGGGACGAAGGCCTTCATCGCGATGTGTATCCCTGCGCTCATCATCATCTTCATCGCCTTCTTCATCAACGGGACCGACTATTTCGTGGGTGGGATGGCCGCTCTCGTTAGTGGACCGATCATGTATTTCATCTTCAAGAGAAAGTACGGTGGCTTGGCGAAGGTCGACCCGGTGAATTACCCCGTAAATCCGAGCACCGGGCTGGGCATTGGCGATACGAAGAGAATGGCGTGGATGTTCGGCATCATGACCCTTATCGGTGCCATCGCATCATTCTTCTTGCCGTGGTATGACAACCCGGACTACTACAAGATCGCGTACGGAATCGACGGACTCTTCGGCTACCTCATCAGCTGCATACGCTGGATGACAGTCGCTTCCGGCGTGCTCACCGTAATTTTGCTGATCATTTCCAGTAGGGTCGAGCCAGAAAGCGCAGAATCTGCTGCATCCGCCTAGCGTCTGCTCTGCGCCGAGCAGTACAAGCGCCGCCGACACTAATGCCACGCGCCCCCGAGACCACCGTCGAATGGGGTTGGAAGGCGCGAGCCGCAATGCTTTAAAAAGTGGTCGGGGTGGTGGGATTCGAACCCACGACCATGAGACATCAACCCAATAAAATCAATAACTTACGAGACTCAAAACAGGTGCGGAGAAGGTGCGGAGCCCATTATGCCGACCGGGTGGCATTTTTTTCGAGGGACTGAGAGATCCCCTTAGACGGTCATCAACACCCATCCGCACAAACAAAAAGCCCGCACCCCTGACTCCCACTTCTCGATACTCCGGAGCGCTCGCGATCGCAGAGTCTACGCGCTTTTCTTCACGCTATAGGGCACCACGATCGTTTGCGCAGCCGCGTGTCGAGCCCCCTCGCCTCGCCTGTCATAGCGCTTGGTCGTGTTCGGCGAACTGTGTCCGGCAAGATCTGAAGCCACCGACAGGTCAACTCCCTGATCGAGGAGAACACTCACGTAAGTTCGCCTTAGATCATGGGCCGTGAACTCAGAGATCCCAGCCTCCCTCCCACGCTTCTCACACACGCGGAGAATGGCCTGCGGAGCCAAGTTCCTGGGCGCAATCCGACCACCTTTGCGAATCGGGCAAGCCAACGGGCCCGGTTCGTCTCCCCGATGAGCCAGCCAGGCCTCCAACGCCACGATTGTGCCGCCCTTGATCGGTACCTCTCGGATCTTGTGGCCTTTGCCGTGGACGCGGACCACTTCTCTTTGAAGATCTACGTCAGCAAGTTCGAGTCGGGCAATCTCAGCCCGGCGGAGTCCAGCACCCAAACCAAGAGCGAGAATCACGGCATCCCTCGGACCTGCTGGGCTTTGGTCCTGCATACAGGCGTGGAACAGAGCGGCTACCTCGTAAGCTGAGAGTGCCCTCCCCCTCAGCGGAACTGATCCGCGAACCGCCTCAATGTCAGTCGCCCGGGCCAGATCCTCAGCGCCCATTATTCTCAGTCGCCACGCTTCCTTGAGGACTCCGCGGATCGCGCTCAGTGCCTTGTTGACCGTCGCTGGACTGAGAGGTTTCCCAGTCCGTTCAGAAATCGTTTCCACAAGTGCAGCACGGATCGCTTGGACGTGTTGATACCGGAGACCGTGCCAAGGGAAGTGGTCTGCCGACACTTGTCCACCTGAGGCGATTCTGGCGATTCGCTCCAGGGCTTCGGCCATGGTCGGCCGGGAACCCGAACTCAATCGAGCGAGGTACACGTGATATGGATTTCGGTCGCGTGGGATTTGGGCGGAGCAGTTTATGCTTATCGCACCGTCTCCGAGGGAAATTTCTGAGCTGCTCATTTCGGATTACCTCCGGGTATCGCGGGTCTAGCCCGCTTTGGAATTTCATTACTTTGAGGGTGAAAGCCTCCTATTAGCCTTCAGAGTCGTGCTGTAGATCGCGGCGGAACCACACCCGAATCGACGTACGCCGTCCTCGGTCACTGCGTTGCAGCTCCATCCTCCAGAAATGGAAACCGTCAGGGGGAGCCTGCGCTATCTCGACCCCTAGCTTGACCGCCGCGTCCGAATCAGGCGCACGATCCTGAACTACCTGCATCGCGCCGCCATCTATAGTTTTGACCGATTGAGCCATCGGCGTACATGATGGCATCTCTCGACCGACTGCCGCTACTGCATGGGAACGGCCGGGCTAGCCAATGAGATAGCGGGGGACACCGAAGTATCCCCCGCCATTCCCATCTGCCTTACGAGCGGCTAGGCGATTGTTCAAATACTGCCGGATCCTCTTCTCGAATCGAGTGGAATCCAGAATCCGCTACCACCACCGAATCGAGCAGCCGAATTCCCAAGACGCCACCGGCCCGGTTTAGCCGCTCGGTGACCTCTCGATCCGCGCGGCTAGGGCTTGGATCCCCGCTCGGGTGGT
>PVMK01150818.1_pt1 | contig 11169 bp, 13 predicted proteins | sample 1853481 | NCBI WGS metagenome assembly PVMK01 (sample SAMN08533507, study PRJNA380276) | Marine sediment metagenome, whole genome shotgun sequencing project. | reverse complement strand
TACGCTTGGTGGATAATAAAAGGGAATTGGGGTCTGACCCCAAATAGATATATCCTCGTCCGTTCGAATCAAAAAAAACCAGGGGGGAACGATGAAGGTCGATATTATCCTCAATGAATACGACTCCCCACGTGCGATGGCGGAGCAGGCGGCGCTGGCTGAAAGTTATGGTATTCGCGCGATCTGGTCCACGAGCTATGCAACCGGACGCGACCCGTTCCTGAGCCTGGCGCTGGCGGCGCAGTCGACCAGTAAGATTTTGCTCGGCCCGCTGGCGGTCAGCCCGATGGAGCTGCACCCCCTGAAGATCACCCAGGAACTCCTGACGCTGAACGAACTCTGCGACGGCCGGGCCATCATCGCAGTGGGTGCCGGGGGCGGCGTACTCGCCTCGATGGGCATCAAGCGTAGCCAGATGGTCGAATCGGTGCGCGAATGCGTTGAAATCATTCGCGCCGCGCTGACCGGCGAGGACGTGACCTACGAAGGCGACATCTACACGGCCTACCAGTTCGACGCGCGCTGGGCGAAGGATCTGCCGCCGCCGCAGATTTATGTCGGCGCCAGCCGGGAACGGATGTCGTACATGGCGACAGAAAAAGCGGATGGTCTGATGGGCAGCGATCTGATTCCGCCGCTGATCCGAATGACCAAGGGCTGGGTCGACAAGGGGCTCGCGCAACACGAGCGTACCGGACAGCCATTTGGCGTCAGCAATTTCTGGGCCTGGCACATCAAGAAAGATAAAGAGGCCGCGCGGCGCGAAGCCTGTCGCGAACTGGTGCTGCGCGGCATATTGCGGCCCCGCTATACCGAGCTGCTGCTGAGTAAGGAAGACAGCGACTTCGTGCAGGAGAACAAGGGCTTTTTCTGGCGCGCTTTTGCGAGCGGCGCGGGCACAATTGACGGCGCACCGGCGCATATCGTCGATGCGCTTATCGATGGTCTGAGTTCGACCGGCGATCTCGGCGATATCGATCGCGAGATCGAGCGCTTCAGGGGATACGCCGCCCTCGGACTCACCGAAATTGCACTTCGCGTGCACGGTGACCCGATCGACGCTATCACGCTCATCGGTGAACGCATCGTGCCGGCTCTGGTGTCAGACACCGATGGTGTCTGACACCCGCTCTCGGTAGCGCCCGTCGTGCGGTAAAATCATGGCAGCCGATAAAGAAATAATGTCAGGTCTAGCTACACAACGTGCCGCCGCGGTCTCTTTCCTGGAGTCCCTAGGCGCACGGGACGTCGATCACTCCGACGACGGCCTGCTCGCGCACCTCGACGCGACTTTCGATGTATTGCAGCGCTGGGGCAATTCCACGGACGTTTGCCTGGCCGGCCTGTGTCATGCGGTCTACGGGACAGACGGATTTGCGGTCGGTTTACTCGATATAGAAGAGCGTGACCAATTGACCGCGGTCATCGGCCCGGCGGCGGAGGCGCTCGTGTATTTTTATGCGTCTTGCGATCGCAAGTTCTTCTATCCGTTAATCGGCAGCCGGCCGCTCCGATTCCGCGACCGCTTCACGGCTGTCGAATTCGAACCGCCGGAGACCTCGGTCCGCGCCTGCCTGGAGCTGATGCTCGCGAACGACGTGGAGATCGCGTATCGCGAGAAGGCGTTTGTCGAGTACACAAAAAAGCATTATTCACGGTTCTTTTTGAAGTCCGGGGATTTCGTCAGCAGTGCGGCATTCGGCGAATATTGCGAGGTCTATGGCCTCGCGCAATCATAAAAGCGGTGGTTCACCATGAAAATCGATTCGCTTGGCCATGTATTTCTCAAGGTGCGGGACCAGGAGCGCGCCGAGGCTTCCGCGTGGAAAACCAACCCGGACCTCGTGGCCGGGAGCCCGCCGGGATCGTAATCGAGGGTCAGCGGGGTCAGACCCCAATGCCTGGAGCCTGATCCCGGGAGCAACTCAGTTACTGCCTGGTCTTTACAATGTCGCGGCGAAAAACGGTATTTTGTGAACGGTTCGCCACACGACGGAACGCGCTCTGTTGCGCAATATCCCGTGCACCTGCAACCGATTCCGTGGTTTCGACTTCGATAATCTTTCGATACTTACCCTTTGTCGCCACCACGTCGGGTTTGTATCCGCCGAATGTTTGAGGCTGAAAAAAACCTGTCACATCCGCTCTCACGTCATAGCCTTTCGCCTTGAGATCTCTGGCGATTCGCCGAACTGCTGAATCATGCTTGGACTGTGATGTCATGCTGCGCTGAGTCATCTGAATCAACCTCCTGTACCCACCGGGAAGCGGGTATGAATCGAAAATTGAGCGCCGTCATATTCGCATAATGGGTGAACAATGTCCGTATTTAGATTTGGCGAGGTTCGTATTCTTCTCGTTGATCGCTAAAATCAACCCATCGCAGCGAGTCGGATGATCATGGCGGAAATCGACAAGTTTAAAGAGTACTACCGTAATGCCGAAGCCGGCGAGAAACTCCCGTGGCAGCGTGACGAAGCCAACCGCTTCCTCGACCCGGTCCACCGCGCTCGCGGCAAGCCCGGAACGGCTCTGGACATGGGTTGTGGATCCGGCGTGGATTCGGTACATCTCGCGAAGCTGGGCTGGCAGGTGACCAGCCTGGACTTCATGCGTGACGCCCTGGACATGACGGCGAAGCGTGCGGAGACGGCCGGCGTCGAACTCGAACTGGTGTGTGCGGACGTCACCGAGTGGGAGAGGGATGCCCGGTTCGATCTTCTTCTGGACTCCGGCCTCTTGCACAACATGAGCCGGGATAAAATCGCAGGTTACAGGGCGAAGATTCTGCAATGGCTGCATCCGAACGGGGACTTCGTGCTGGCACACTGGGAAAGTCGCACGGATGGCGACCGCTTGCGCGCGGGCGCCCGACGGGCATCAAGGCCACAGCTCGTAGAATATTTTGCCCCCGAGTTGCAAGAGCACGAATTCGATCGCCTGGAAGCGAGCGGGTTACCCGAACGTGTGGGACCTGACCTGTCGGTGGGCTTTTACTGGTTTCGCCGCGCTTAGCGCGGTCATTGGTGTCAGACACCCACTTTCTCCGCGCGCCTGTAACATTTTGTAACGCCGGCCTGGAATGCGGTCAGGCCCCATTATCTTGCGGTAGAATCGCTTAGAAATCTGGTGTCTGACACCACAACCGAATGAGTTCTGACGCATTGCAAAAACAGCCCCAGGCCACCGAGCCCGTCTTTCCCTTTAAGCACTGGTGGGGCTTGCTCGGCTGCGCCGCGATCATGGGCGTGATCGTGCTGATGGCGCCCTACAGCGCCGACATCGAATTCGTGCCGGATCATGGGGACTGGTGGTACTACTGGAAACTGCCCGACGCGACCGTCTGGACGCGTCTCGCCGCCTGGGTCCCGTACAGCCTGCATCAGATCTCGATCTGGTTCCTGATTGCGTACGCCCAACGTGCCCGGCCGCGCTATATATTCGGGCTGCATCAATTCAATCTCTGGGCGCTGGGTGTCAACGCGTTCTTCGTGTTGCTGCACATCGCGCAGACCAAGCTGACCTATGACGGCCTGGCCCAGGACGTGCACGAGGCTACATCGATGGGGTCCGTCACGTTGATGTTGTTCGTGATCATCCTGATGGAGAATCGCCGTCGTGGCCTGTTTCTGGGTAAACCCGTCCGGGCTTTGTATGGCGTTGGCGATGCCGCGCGTCGCTACCACGGTTATTACTTTTCGTGGGCCATTATTTACACGTTCTGGTACCACCCGGTCGAGATGACCTCCGGACACCTGGCCGGGTTCGCCTACATGAGTTTGCTGATCCTGCAGAGCAGCCTGTTCTTTACGCGTTTTCACACCAACCGCTGGTGGACCGTGTTCCTGGAGTCCCTGTTCGTGATTCACGGATCCGTGGTGGCGTACTACATCATGAACCAGCCCGGCCGCACGCCATGGTCGTATTTCCTGTTCGGCGGCGTTTCGACTTTCCTGATCATCCAGATGCACGGCCTGGGCCTGAGCACCAAAACGAAACTCGCGATCGCAGTGCCGCCACTGCTGATCATGGCCGTGTACTACGCCAATGCGGCGGAAAGCATCTTTGGCGCGCCACGCCTGACGATGATCATGTATGGCGGGACGTTGATGGTGGCCGCCATCATCTGGGGGCTGACGGGCGTCGCCCGGGTGCTGGGTGTCGATCAGGACAAATTGGCACCTGTCAGAAAATAGTTTGACCCTGTTCCCGGGCTAATTGCTGCGTTGCTTCGTGCTATCTTTTTGAGGTTGTTCCGGCGAACAATCCAGGAGGAAGAATCATGAAATGCCTCTACTATCTCTCGCCAGACCTGAATAGCACTCACACTATTTCTGATGATCTGCGTGCCGTTGGTGTTGATCAATGGTATATCCACGTGATCAGCAAAGACGAGGCGGGACTAAAAAAAGAGCGTATCCATTCGAGTAACTATATTGAAACCATGGATTTCATGAGCGCAGGATTTGTTGGCGCCTCGTTGGGCTTCATCGCCGGTCTGATCGGCGCGATGTTGCTGATGGTTATCCAGCCCTTTGGGGAGGTGTCGAGTTTTGCCTCTGTTGCCGTCGTCGTTTTCGCGACGCTATTCGGCAGCTGGGAGGGTGGCCTGTACGGAGTCGCGACCGAAAATAAAAAGCTGACTCAATTTCATGACGATATCGAGGCCGGCAGATACCTTGTTCTGATTTACGCTCGGCAGGGAAAAATTGCGACGGTCCAATCGATGATGTCGAGGCGACACCCGGAATCCGCGCTGGTGGCGATCGACGCGCATTACATCAGTCCGTTCAGCGAGGTAACGCGGGAACCCCCGGTCGCCAGCTGATCACTCTCGGACAAAATGAGGTCGAACGGATTGGCCAGACCCCGGGGTGCTTCTCGATCGACCAGGCGATGAAGAAGCTCCAGCCGCAGACGAACTGAATGACAGGAACGGTGCCGGAGTTAAGTATCTAACACCGGTACCCAGTGTGCTAATGCTTCCGGCGTTGGCTTTATTGATCAATCCTTTTCCAGAGCGTACTTCAGCACTTCATCGACTGTCTCGACTGGGATGATAGTCAGGCGTTCTTTGACTTCCTCGGGCAACTCGGGAAGGTCTTTCTCATTGAGTTTGGGAACGAGCACCGTCTTAACGCCGCTGCGTAGCGCGGCGATGGTCTTTTCCTTGAGGCCGCCGATGGGAAGGACCAGGCCGCGGAGGGTGATCTCGCCGGTCATCGCAACATCTTTGTTGACCGGACGGTTGGTGTACAGAGAAACGAGCGCCGCAAACATCGCGATGCCCGCAGACGGGCCATCCTTGGGCACAGCTCCTGCCGGGACGTGGACATGCACGTCGGTTTCTTCGAATCGTCCGGGTTCGATATCCAACTGTTCGGCTTTACTCCGGACGAGGCTATACGCGGCCCGGACCGATTCCTGCATGACGTCGCCGAGTTGCCCGGTCAGGATGATATTGCCCTTGCCCGGATAACTGATCGCCTCGATGTGGAGAGTATCGCCGCCGGCGGCCGTGTAGGCCAACCCGGTGACGACTCCCGGTCGGCTCGTCTTGAGTTTCTCCTCGCGAATGAATTCTGCCGGACCGAGAACCTCACGTACTTTTTCGGGTGAAATTTCGGTGGCCGCTGTTTCACCTTTGGCAATCTGTGAGGCGATGTTGCGACAAACCGCGCCGATACGGCGCTCGAGGTTGCGAACACCGGCTTCGCGCGTGTAATCCTCGATGACGGTGCGTATAGCATCGTCGGACCAACGACATTGTTCAGCATCGAGGCCATTTTCCTTGAGTTGGCGCGTTACGAGATAACCATTCGCGATGTGCAGCTTTTCCTCTTCCGTATAGCCGGGCAACTCGATGACTTCCATCCGGTCGCGCAGCGCCGTGGGGATCGTATCGAGCGTATTGCAGGTCGCGATGAACATGACTTGCGACAGGTCGAACGGGACGTCGAGATAACGATCCGAGAAAGACTGATTCTGGGCAGGATCGAGGACTTCGAGGAGTGCACTGGCCGGGTCACCGCGGAAATCCATGCCGATTTTGTCGACCTCATCCAGCATGAATACGGGATTACGGGTTCCCGCTCGCCGGAGTTCCTGGATGATACGTCCCGGCATCGAGCCGATGTAAGTACGGCGGTGACCTCGAATTTCCGCCTCATCGCGAATGCCGCCGAGACTGATACGGGCGAACTTGCGTCCGAGTGCATCGGCAATGGATTGGCCTACGCTGGTCTTGCCGACTCCGGGAGGACCAACGAAACACAGGATCGGGCCGTGGCCCGTCGGGTTCAGTTTGCGTACCGCGAGATATTCGATGAGCCGCTTCTTCACTTTTTTCAGGCCATAATGATCGCGGTCGAGAATTGTTTGGGCCTTATCGAGGTCCAGGTTGTCTTGACTGAGCTTGTTCCAGGGCAATTCAGCGAGGGACTCGAGATAACTGATGATGACTGAGTGGTCCGGGCTTGCCGGAGGGATGATTTCGAGGCGTTTCAGCTCCCGCTCGGCCTGTTCCATGGCGGCCTCCGGCAGCCCGCTTTCCTTGAGGCGTTTGCGGAGGTCTTCGGCCTGTTCCTCGGTACTGCCCTCAATACCCAGTTCCTTCTGGATGGCACGGAGCTGCTCCCGGAGATAGGCTCGTTTCTGTGCGTCGGTGAACTCCGATTGGACATCCGCGCGCAGTTTCTGTTGCAGCTCCGCGATTCGAAGCTGGTTGTCGATATGCTCCTGGACACTCGCGACTCTTTGCGCGACATCCGTTTCCTCCAGCAATTTCTGTTTCTCGATCACCTCGATGCTCAGGTTGTTCGCGAGGAAATCAGTCAAAACCGCCGGGTCGTCAATGCCCTGGACGGCCATGCCCGCTTCCGGCGGGATTCCCTCGAGGAGATCGATCAGCCTTGTCGACGAGTCGCGGAGATTGCGCACCGTTGCCAGCCAGATCTCATCGTCAGCGTCGGGCAACCGGTCCTCGAGCAGTTCAACCTTTGCCTTCAGATAGGACTTGGTCTGGGAAAATTCGGTCAGGCGAAGTCTTCGTTCGACCTGTGTCAGTACGATGGCGGGGTTTTCTTCCGGCCGCAGCAGCTTGAGGACTTTCACGAGGACTCCGACATCGTAGAGGTCATCGGGCGCCGGTGTTTCTATCTCGGCATCTCGTTGCAGGACGAGGCCCAGATATTTGCTGTTCTGCAGATTTTCCTCGAGTAGTTGCAGGCTTTCGGGGCGCCCGACGGTCAGCGGTGAAATGGAGCCCGGGAAGAAGAGTGCGTTCCGCACCGGCAATATGGGAAGCCATTCCGGAATATCTCGCGCTGCGACTGATGCCTGTTCAGAGCCCGGTTTCCCGGCGGGCCCTGAGGGGGGTGGCGCCTCGGGTTGGTCGCTTTGCTGGGGCAGGTCGTTCATGCGAGCAGGAAGGCCCCGGTCAGGATCCGACCGGTAACTGAATCCAGAGCAGCCCTTCTTCCTGCCGCGCGGTGACCGCGTCCGGATTCACTTCGGTGGGCAGGTTAAAGATGCGCTCGAATGGGCCGTTTTCGATCTCCATTGCCAGAATCTGCCGGCAAGGGAACGCGGGATCGCCGCCCGTTGGCTCGGGCGAGGGGCGAGTGCCGCGGATCACGAGTTTCCGGGGTTCGACGTGGATTTCGACATTTTTCCGATCGACGCCGGCAAGGTCGATGCAAACCTCGAGTCGGTCATCATAGCAATAGACGTTGATCTGCGGTTGCCACGCTTCCGCGGGCGGTCGGAATTGTGAAAAGTGGAGGCGTTGCAGTTCATATGCGACGCCGCTGGTTCTTGTAAGGATACGAGTGAAACGAATATTTTTGGGCATAGTGAATTACTTCGATCAGGCGTCAAGTCGTGATGTACCGGACCACGCAGCGCTGCTGCAATCGCGCGCTCAACTCAGCCATTCTGGCGCTTTCGCCTTACGCCTTGCATTATATAGGCAAGTCAGGTGCCATATTCGAGGTTAACGGATGATAGCGGTCCCGTTTGGCGGCTCAATATTTCCATCAAAGCGTGATTTCTGGATCGTTGCACTGATCTGGCTTGGCGCCGGAATGGCAATCTTCGGCGGATTCGCGCAGTTTTCGAGTGACGCGTCGGTGTGGCTTCAGATGCTGATTTTGGTTGCGCTCGTCGCACTCGCGGGCTTGATGCTGTGGATACTGTACGGAACTCGTTATTCTTTCACGGAGGACTCACTGTTAGTTGTCAGTGGTCCGTTTCGCTTCCGCGTTCCACTGTCTGAGATTGAGGGCGTGCGGCCGTCGCGAATCCCTTTGTCGAGCCCCGCGTGTTCACTCGACAGATTACTCATTGAGTGGCGAGGTGGGCGGCGAAGAATCCTTATTTCTCCGCAGGCGAAGCCAGACTTCCTTCTTGAGCTCGGTGAGCGATGTCCTCGATTAAGGCTCGAGGGCGATCGCCTGGTGAGCTAATCTTGCGCCCTCGATACGGGAAACCACGATGACGGCCGAATCCGGTAACACCGCTGCGGATGCCGGCGCGCCTCCACCGCGCTGGGTCCTCAAGGCCATGACGCGTCTCCACGTGATCCTGCACCGCCTGTCCGGCGGTCGCCGCTTCAACTCCGTTGGTGGCAATGACGTTTGCTTCGTCACGATGAAGCGCGCTAAGAGCGGCCGCACATTGACTATTCCTCTGATGTACATCCCCTACGGGGCGGGCGTACTCCTGGTCGCTTCGCAGGGCGGCGCCCCAAAAAACCCGGGCTGGTATTTCAACCTCGTGAAGTATCCCGACATCGAGGTCAGTCAACGCGACAGACGCATGAAACTCCGCGCCCGCGTCGCCACGGCCGACGAGAAGCCCGAGCTCTGGCCCATTTGCGACCAGCACTATGCCCCCTACGCTGACTACCGCGCACGCACGAACCGCGATATCCCGGTCTTCGTGTGTGAACCGGAAATTGGTGTCTGACACCATTCGGTGTCAGACACCGTTTTCCTGCCCATATGTGTCAGAATTGGTGTCAGACACCGTTTCCCTCACGGAGGAAAGCTCGATGAAACGAAGAGATTTTGTTGCCAAGGTCGGTAAGGCAGCCGGCGTCGCCGGCCTGGCGGTCTCGGGCGTGGCAGCGGCCACCTACCCTGCGGCGCGCGACGCTGCCGTCGCCACGGCGAGCAGACTCCAGCGCGAGATCAAAAAGCTGGACCGGCGCATCGATGCAATGGACGCCACGCAGCGCCGGATGGTCAAAGCGCTCGTTGTCGTAGCCAGCTTATCCACCGGTCTGGATGTCATCACGTGGCTGAAGGGCGATTTCGTTTAGTGAAAATTGGTGTCTGACACCCATCAGGCCTATGGCAAATCCAGTTGATAATAACCTCGCCGTGTTCTGTGATTTCGAGAACGTCGCGCTGGGTGTGCGCGATGCCAAATACGCCAAGTTTGACATCAATAAAATCCTTGAACGCTTGCTCGTTAAAGGCAGCATCGTTGTCAAGAAGGCGTATTGCGACTGGGAGCGCTACAAGGACTTCAAGGCGACGATGCATGAGGCCGCGTTCGAGCTCATCGATATTCCACACGTGCGCATGTCCGGCAAGAACTCCGCGGATATTCGCATGGTCGTCGATGCGCTTGACCTCTGTTATACGAAAGCTCATGTCAATATGTTTGTCATCATCAGCGGCGATTCCGATTTTTCTCCGCTGGTCAGCAAGCTGCGGGAAAACGCGAAGACCGTCATCGGCGTTGGGGTCAAGAATTCGACCTCTGATCTGTTGATCAGCAACTGTGACGAGTTCATCTATTACGACGACCTCATTCGCGAGCAGGCGCAAAAAGGCAGCGCTCGCAAAAAGGCGCCAGGGCGATCGTCCAAACGTGTCAAAAAGACAACGACCAAAGCGGAAGATCCGAAGCAGAAGGGTATTGACCTCGCGCTTGAGACCGCGGTCGCGCTCAATTCAGAACGCGGTGACCACGAGAAGCTCTGGGGGTCGATGGTCAAACAGGCATTGAAGCGTCGCCGGCCCGGTTTCAATGAAAGCTACTACGGGTTCGAATCGTTCAGTAAATTGCTCGAGGAAGCGCAGGCTCGCGGCCAGGTCGATCTGGAACTGGACGAGCGCTCCGGCGGCTATATAATTCGAAGGTCATTCGCTAGCCGTATAAAAAAACCCGTCGGCCTCGGACACGATCCTCACTGCGCTGGGTGCCGCAAAATGCGCCGGCAACATGAGCGTATCGGTATCCGCGAGTTTCTCGAGTAACGCCTGCCGGGTACGCTGTGCCTGCGCCGGGTCATCATCGAAATTGCTGCACCATTCGGGGACGCTCGATCTGCACCGGATGATGGACCACGTCTCCGGTCATGACCGCACGCGCCTTGCCGTCATCGAGTTCGATAACTACATTGCCGGGCGTATGTCCGGGCGCCGGGCGCAGGCGCACACCCGACAGAATTTCCGCCTCGCTGTCGACGCGCTCCGCCTGCCCGCTGACCAACACGGGCAACACGCTGTCGTCCCAGACCTGCCGATACATATTGGCGGGCTCTTTCTCGTGCAGCTGCTCCCAATACGCAATTTCGGTGTCGGCAAACAGGTATCGGGCCCTGGGAAAGGTGGGGACCCAGCGACCGTTCGTAAGCCGGGTGTTCCAGCCCACGTGGTCACCGTGCAGATGGGTGCAACAGACGAAATCGATATCCGCCGGCGTCAGTCCGGCCAGCGCGAGGCGTTCCAGGTAGGGAAACTCCTGCTGGTGCCACTCCGCGAGCATGCGCCGCTCCTTGTGGTTGCCCACGCAGGTGTCCACCAGCAGCGTGCCCTGCGGGGTCCGCACGACAAAACTGTGAAAAGACATGCGCAGGAGTCCCTTCCCGACGTCCGAAAAGCGCGAATCCCGGGCCGTGCGCGTCGCGCGGAAATCCTCCGAGCTGACGCCATTGAGCAGGAACGCGGGTTCACGGGCGTCCCACTGGGATTCCTGTACACGCTGAATGTCGAAAGGACCGGGAAATCGCATCGTTCACCCACCCTGGAGTCAGGCACCAATAATAAGCTGTGATTTAAGCAAGCGAAAACGAAATCCGCTAATACCCGAAGCGGCGAATTATCCCCTCGCCGTACCATGCGCTGTACAATGCGCCCGAAGTGGCACGGGATTGGG
>PVMK01182271.1_pt1 | contig 11171 bp, 9 predicted proteins | sample 1853481 | NCBI WGS metagenome assembly PVMK01 (sample SAMN08533507, study PRJNA380276) | Marine sediment metagenome, whole genome shotgun sequencing project. | reverse complement strand
TGTGGCGAATAGTTTTGGCTCGATTGAAATCGTTAACCCCGATGAGGAGTAAGCGATGAGGGGCAGATCAAGCCGCGGCTTTACGTTGCTGGAGGTAATGATCGCGCTGATTATCGTGGCCTTGTCGTTGACCGCCGTTGCCGCAAGCATGAGTCAAATGATCTTTCAAGCGAAAATGATGCGCGACCGGACCTATGCCAGCTGGATTGCACAGAACCGGATCGTGGAGATCAGGCTCGCACCGGCGACACCTGACGTCGGTGCCAGCAACGGAGAGGTGCAATATGCCAATGTCGACTGGAGCTGGCGTGCCGTCGTTTCCGAGACTGGTGTCGATGATCTTTACCGCATCGACGTTTCCGTATCGTTCGCAGGAAGTGATGACAACATCCGCACTGTGACCGGCTTTGTCGGACCACCCGGTGCTCCGGGTGAGGCCAATCGTGCCTGGATGCGGGCGCCAGCATTGAAGCCAGATTCTGGTGAGACTCAATGAGTATGCGTCGTACCCAGGGATTCACATTAATTGAGGTCCTCGTCGCGATGTCCGTGTTTGCGGTCATGACGATTCTTGCCTATATGTCTTTGGGCCAGACGCTCGCCAATGCAGATATGCTGGGTGAACGCATGGATCGACTGCAGGCCATTCAGCGCACGATGCGCTATTTGAGTAACGACCTTAGCGCTGCTTCCCCTCGTCCGGTACGCAACGAACTCGGCGACACCTACATGCCTGCAGTGATGGTATCGGCTGCAAATGATTTCGTGCTCGCCGTTACCCACGGTGGCTGGAGTAATCCCGCGGGACTCCCAAGAAGTACACAGCAGCGCAGCGTCTATTTACTGGAAGACGGCAAACTGTTTCGGGTGTACTACAACGTCCTGGATTCGACCTATTCCAACAACGCGCTTTCAACAGAGATTCTGGATCGCGTAGAGAGCCTTGAATTCCGCCTTCTTCAGGACAACGGTGAGACCACGAATCAATGGCCGCCGTCAGGCGCACAAGGGTTGGCGGCAGAGATTATGCGGCCGCGCGCCGTGGAAATAATTCTGACACTCGAAGGTGAAGGCGAGATTCGCCGCATCATAGAGGTGGCATCGTGAGAGCAGCAAGACGGCATCGCGGAGTTGCTTTGATAACGGCCATGTTAATTACGGCGTTGACAGGATCATTGGCCGCCGGCCTCATCTGGAATAATGCGTTGGACATGCGCCGTACCATGGTGCTGTTGTTTCACGAGCAGGGATTACAAATAGCGTTGGGTGCAGAGTCCTGGATTCGTAACATACTTCGCGATGACGGTATTGATAGCCAGACAGATCACCTCGGGGAATTATGGGCAAGCGAATTGCCCGGACTGCCGGTTGATAATGATTCCGTACAAGGCGCGGTCGCTGGAAAAATCGAAGATCTGCAAGGTCGATTTAACGTCAATAACCTCATCGACCGTAACGGCAAGGTCGATCCGGTTGTATTGGAACAGTTCAGACGGCTGCTGGTCGTTTTGGAAATCGACCCAAGATTTGCCGGGTTAACGGCCGACTGGATCGACGCGGACCAGGAAGCGGGATTCCCGGATGGTGCGGAAGATTCGATTTACACGAGCCTGACGCCGCCGTATAGGACATTTAATCGTTCGCTCGTCAACGTTACTGAAATCGCGGCGCTGGAAGGAATGGATAAGGCCAGCTTTGACCGCCTGCTACCGCACGTGACGGCACTTCCCGGCCATACGAGCATCAATGTGAATACCGCAACAGTCGCTGTGTTGCAGTCGCTGGATGCCAACATGGACGCAAATACGGTCGAAAGCCTGCTGTCGCAACGCGAAGAAAGTGGTTTTCAGGATATCAAAGCGACCTTCGGTTCACTGGTTACAAACCAGGCGATCCTTGAACAACTGGAAGGCAGTAGTGAGTTTTTTCAATTGAAGGCTGTCGTACAGATTGATACCGTTCGTCTTACTTATTACAGCATCTTGTTGCGGGCACCGAATGGTGGCCCTGTGACAACCATTGTGCGCAGCCAGGGAACCCTCTAAAGCATGTCAGATTATGTTGTCATACGGCTAGCCGCCGAGGATCACGCAGTCGAGTGGCTCCTCGCTGACAGTAATGGTACGCGACGCAGTGGTGTGTCCAGTGGCAGTCTTGAACAAGCGGCAGAAGCAGCTGGTGATCATGCTGTCATCGTGCTCGTCCCGGCGGAAGAAGTCTTGCTGACGTCGGTACATATCCCGGCGCGATCTGCAGCAAAGATCAAGGCGGCACTACCATTTGCGCTCGAAGAAAATCTCGCCGACGACGTAGAGGACTTGCATTTCGCTATTGGCGTTCGGCAAGAAAACAACCGACTACCCGTTGCCGTTGTAGCTCGCGACAAGATGTCGCAATGGTTGCACAGACTTAGCGAGGCAGGAATCGAGCCAGTCATTCTGGCGGCGGAGAATCACGGACTGGCGAAGATTCCCGGCACGTTATCGATAATGGTCGATGGTGAGACCATCATGTTTAATGATGGTGCTGACACTGAGTTCAGCATGCAGGATGTGAAGCCCAGTGACGTTCTGGTTATCGCCGGGCAACTGGGTGAAACGCAGCAAGAGGATGGCGATAACTCGGGGCATCTGGTCGTCTTTTGCACGCCAGAGCAGAACGAAAATCTGGCACATGACTGGATTGCGTTACGGCACGAGTTGCACAGCGTGGATGTCAACGTGTTGCCGGATGGCGTTCTGCCAAAACTGGCGGTAACGGTTGCAGCTGGACACGGCGTCAATCTCCTGCAGGGCTCGTACGGCAAGAAAATTGAATATGGCCCGCTGCTAAGACCGTGGAAGATTGCCGCTCTGTTGCTGCTGGGGCTGGTGATTGTCGGCATGGCAATGAAGGGCGTCGGTTATTACCAGTTGTTGCAGGATGAGGCGACGCTACGCGCGCAGTTTAATGCCGAGTATCGTCTGCTACGCCCTGGCGACACACGTGAAATAGTCGATCCTGTGGCGACAGTCGAGTCCTTACGCCGCGGCATCGGTGCATCAGCGGCGCCACAGGTATTTCTACCCACCATGCGCGAACTGGGTGCGGCGCTCGATGATAATTCGGATACTGAAATTGAAGTGATCAGCTATCGGGCCGGCATCATCGATTTGCGCCTGACAGTTCCGGACGTTGCAACGTTGGATAATATCCAGAAAGCCGTTAGTGCATCCGGTCGATTTCAAGCATCCATTCAATCAACAGATCAGGTGGCCGACAGGATTAACGGCCGAATTCAAATCAGGGAGGTCGGCAAATGAAAGAGTGGTTCGACTCTCTCGATTTTCGTGAACGGCAATTCGTCTCAATCGGTGCCGTGGTTGCTGTCATAGCGCTTGTCTACGGCCTGGGTTGGGCGCCGCTTGACAAGAAACATACTGAACTCAAAGCCGATGTTGCCAAGTGGGAGCGCTCGCTCGCCGATCTACGGCCGTTGCGGGTGGCTGTTGCTAATGGAGGCGTGGTAAGTACAAGCCCATCAGCAAGTAGCCAGCAGTCGCCTATCATTATTGTTGATCAGACACTACGTAGTCGCGGATTGGACAGGTATCGGAAACGCAGCCAGCCAACCGGCAGTAACGGCATCCGGGTTGAGTTTGAAAATGTCGCCTTTGATGAACTTGTCCTGTGGCTTGGCGATCTTGGTGATCAGTATGCGATGCACGTACAGGCTGGAAGTTTTTCTGTTGGCTCACAGGTTTCTCCGGGTCGTATTAATGCGTCAATAACTTTGGAACGCGCGCTTTGATTCGCTCGATGCGCGGTCTCATAACGACCGGTGTGCTGGTGCTGGTTTTTGGGCTCATCATCATGTTCCCTGCACGTGTTGCTATCGGTTGGTTTGCGCCTGCCGAGGTCGCTATCAGTGGAATACAGGGCTCGGTCTGGTATGGCAGCGCAAATGAGGCGGCAGTCAATGGCATCTATGTGCGCAATGTTCAGTGGCGTCTGAATGCGCTGCGGCTGTTCACCGGCAAACTGTCTTACAGCGTCGAAGCAACGCCCGTGTCCGGGTTTCTCGAGACTGATATCAGTGTTGGTTTCAGCGGCGCATTAACCTTGTCGGATCTGACCGCCGCGTTGCCGCTTGACCTGTTTGCGGGTGTATCCGGTGTTCCCGGCTTGCAAGGTAATGCCAGCCTGACTTTCGAACGGCTGGAAATCATTGATGGTCTGGCGACAGCCGCGGACGGGACAGTACAAATTGCAAATCTCAAGATACCCATTATCGGGCGTGATTCCCTCGGCGGTTATAAAGCGGAATTCTTCACGCAGAACAACGGTATTTCAGCGAGTATTGAAGATACTGACGGCGTGCTGGATCTGGCTGGAAGCTTGCAGATCAGAACAGACAGGTCATTCGCGTTCATCGCGCAGGTGATTGCGAAGCCGGAGACGCCGCAAAGCATCCGCAAACAGCTGCAGTTCTTGCCACCGGCGAATGCGCGTGGCCAGCAGGAATTGCGCCTTGAAGGCATCCTTTAGACAGGTACTTCCACAAACGACTTCAATAGCGGGAAGTACAACGCGCATTTGACGCTGGCACCGGACCAGTTTTCATAGATTGACGCATAGCGTGCCAGTTGCGTCTTGTAGCGATCTGCTTCTACCTGCAAGAAACCGGCAAGATTGCCGCCTTCGTGTGAGCTGCTCTTGTAGTCAATTATCCAGTGCGTATCATCTTCGTCGATTCGAACGCGATCGAGAATTACGGACACCAGTTCATTATCAGCAACACCCGTTAGCGCAAGCTCTGCATGCCCATCACCCTCGAGAATCCAGCGTCCTTTCTCATCGTCCAGCATTGCAGTAACTGCATTCTCTACGCGCGCAAGGATCGGGCTCGCAGCGTCTCGGGAGATACCGCTCTCCTGCAGCCAACGGGACGTGATTTCATGTAGCTTGAGTTGCTCTGCAGGCTTAAGTCCGGTGCGCTCATCAGCAATAAGCTGCAACCAACGGTGCACCAACGTGCCAGCGATTCTCGCATCGTTACCAACCCAGTAAAATTCCACTTCATTTTCCGCTTCAGAGGTGTCGTGCGGAGCAACCTGGCCCGGTAGCAAAGATACATCCGGAAGAGTCCACGGTGCGCCAAATCGACGCAGTCGGGGTGTTACCCAAGTCGATGAGCCGGCGTCCGGCTTTGCAATATCAGCTTCCTCGAACTGACGCTCGAACTCCCCTGCAACGGCTGGCCACAGTAAATGCAGCAAACTGTCGCTCCTGGCCGGTTTGCAAGAATCGCCATCTGGCGCAATCGCTGTGTTACCCATGAGGTGCAGTGACTTTTTTGCGCGCGTACACGCGACGTACAGCAGACGTGCCTGTTCGTGACGGTCTTTCTGAGACTCTGCCAGTTCGATGTAGCGATGCACGGGATCATTCTCGACCTCAGCGCGAGGTCCAACCGGACTAATCACTTTTCGCTCTGCGCCGTGCTGGACTGGCAAATCAAACCAGGACAGGACACGGCGATCACCTTTACCCGGTTGTCGCCCAAGCCCAAACAGCAGTACGTGATCGAATTGCAGTCCCTTGGCTCGATGCATGGTCATTATCTGCAGGCGGGCGTTATCGTTGTTCGAGACCCGCTCCAGATCCAGAACCGACTCCAGTTCGCCGACATCAAGCAATGTCCCGGCCCGCTCCAGACCACCCAATACATCCAGGTAGCGATAGACATTTTCAATTGCGTAGTCGTCGTTGAGTGCTGCTGGACCGCCAAGCGCGAACCAGACGCGCTCTATGAGGTCACGCAGAGTCTGCGAACGGCGCGGTGTAATCAGTAACTGCAGCGACTCCCGTGCACTCGCGATTGCTTGTTGCCCATACTCTGACAGAGAGGCCATCCGTGCTTCGTTTTGCAGTAGCTCCCAGACCGAACTGGTGGAGTCGTTACGGACCAGCGCATGCAGGTCGGACCATTGCAGCCCTACCCAGGGTGCACGCAACAAAGCCAGCCACGCGATGCGATCACCCGGATGCGCTGCCGCTCGTGTTAATGCGAGTACGTCAATGATTTCAGGTAAATCGGTCAGGCGGTCAATCTCGACGGCACGATATGGGATGCCGGCGGTACGCAACCTGGCAAGCAGCTGCGGTAACTGCGTTCGTCCCCGCACGAGGACCGCCATGTCGTCGTCGGGATTTTTGTTGAGCGTATCAGCGATGACCCGGCAGCCTGAGGCCGCCTCGTTGTCCACATCAGCACCAAACACGGCATGTGTAATGCAACTCCCTTGCCCGTGCAGGTGCTTGACTGGCACTGCCTCTGAATACGACACAGCGCCGCGCAGCGGGTCGTCGTCCGCCGCAAGGATGGTCGGGAAAACGGTATTGAACCAGTCGACCAGCCACTCGCCCGAACGAAAGTTTCGTCGCAACACGAGAGGCTGCAGGCGAATGTGTCCGATACCGAACTCCTGTGCGAGCAGGAACTGCCCGACTTCTGCATTTCGAAAACGGTATATCGACTGCATCGGATCGCCAACACAATAAAGACTGCGGCCGTCACCCTGCTCCCAACCACCCGTGAGCGTTTCCAGCATGCGGTATTGGGCGGCCGAAGTGTCCTGCATCTCGTCGACCAGCAGGTGTTTTACCTGGTAGTCGAGTAACAACGCTATGTCGCCAGGGTTCTCTGCACTTCCCAGTGCAGCATCTGCGGAAAGTGCAACCTCGACATGGTCGGAAATCCCTTGTTCGTTAAACAGTCGTTGCAATTCAGTGACCGCCAATGGCAATAATCGAAACAGGGCGAGTAGTACTTGCCATTGTTCGTCGGTGTACTGCAGCGGTGGCAACGAAAGTACTCCGTGCAAACTCTCCGCCAGCTCGGAATCACTCGCCAGCATTTCCAGCAACGCATGCATCATGTCCTTTTTCGGCTTGTCGCCTGCGGGAAAGCCTTGCCGTTTGTCGACTCGCTTGCGGAACTCTCCTTGCTGCGTCAGAAGCAACTCGGCAACTCCGTGCCAATGCGTTATCTCCGCCGGGACGGGAGCTGGCAGCTGCTTGATGCCTGCAAGACCGCATATGGCACTGCCTGTTGCTTCCAGGTCAATCATGTTGCTTGCGGCATAGTCGAGCAATTCGCAAAGATCGGCATACAGCCCGGAGTCCAACCGAGCTGCAGTTCTTTGCAAGTGTTCCGACACCGCGAATTCGAGACTCTGTTCGAATTTCCCCCGCAACAAGTCAGCATCGGAGTCCGTTAATAAGCCACTGCCGACGAACGGCAGCCATTGATCCCGAGTAGCCAGCATTTGCGACAAATACGATGCGTAAACCCAGGTGTTGTTATCAACGTGTTGCAGCACTTCTACCGTCGCCGCCTGCATTGCACCTTTTTCCGCAAGCCAGTCCAGCGTAGCCATCGACGCGGACTGGTGAATAGCTTGCAGTTCCGCACCAACCACCACGCGAGCTCCGCCGCCAGGCGAACTCAGCGGTTGTGCGCGTGCGATCGATGCATTCAGTGCATCAAGTGTCAGGATACGCATGCGGCGTGGATTACCGATCAGGTTCCACTGTAGCTCCTCGCTCCTGGCTAATGCCTGACCCGCGAGTGCATCGGTTTTGCGCTCATGATCTGCAGCAGGTTCATCGTCGCTTTGTCTGCGGCGCAGTGCTTCGAGCACGCGCAATTGCATCTCGGCGGCTGCTTTGCGAGTAAACGTGATCGCGATAACTTCTTCGGGATAATCAACTACGGCGAGCAACGCCAGGTAACGCTGGATAAGGAGTTCTGTCTTACCCGAGCCGGCGGGTGCCTGCACAATAAACGAACGCGTCACGTCCAGTGCGTCGATTCGCGCCTGTACGTCAGCCTGCAGTAGCTGCTCATCAATGGTCACGTCGCAGCTCCGTGGAACGAGTCAGTAAATTAAGTGGTCTTGCCGATTTGATGCCCTGTTCGATATTGAGCCGTACGTCGCCATTGGAGATTTCGTCACACGCCGCCGCAATCTGTGCTTTAACCTGCTGCAATAGCTCGGGCCACTCGTCGATCTCCGTGTAGCCCAGGCCCGCACCGTCGAATGCAATCTCTCTGCTCTCAACATTTACCAGAGCTAAAGCCGAAACGGGGGCCTCTGTCGCGCAGGCGTAGACGAATAACTGAATCTCCTGCACTTCCCGCTTTCTATTGAGCAGTCGTTTCTTCGCGCCGGTCTTGTAGTCCAGTATCGCAATCCCCTGCTCGCCGACACTGTCAATCCGATCAAAGCGTAACGGCAAGCGGATGTGTCCCGCGACGAATTCGAATTTGCCTTCCACGCTCGCGACCTGAAAACTGTCACGCGCAGCATCGATCGCAATAAATTGGCGCAGCAGTTTAGAAATTCGACGTCGTTCCAGTAGCAATAGCTGCCGCAATACTGCATCGACGTTGCGTTCATGGCGTGCGAACGCAAATTCTACAGCGCTGTCTATGCGTCCGGTTAGCTCCTCGCCTTGCCACTCAAGGATGTTGTCGCTGGATGGCAGATCGATATAGAGCTTGTAGAGGGCATCGTGAATCAGATTGCCACGCATCGACGCGGGAATTCCAAGCGCTTGCGGGTAGATCACTTTCGCCCCCATGCGCCCATGTACAAATGCCGCGACCGGGTTATTCAAGTGACGCTGAATGGTGCCAGCCCCGCCGGATATTTTTTCCTCTGCCGTCATTGCTGGCACGCTATCTTCAGCAAGCCGCAAGTCCGCTCTCGCAGTTAACCCCGCTGCGTACCAACCGGGGTCACTGATGACCATTTCAGTCGTTGGTGAAAATGGCTGCAGGAGACCGCTGACAGTCTGTTCCGCGTCGTCTTCGGTGAGCGCGTAACTGCAAACGATGGCTGCCCCCGAAGCCAACAGGCGTTTCAGAGTCGCTTCGGCGTAATGCAGGGTGTTGGCAGGCGTGCAATCGGGCATCCCAAACTTTTCCTGCAAGCGACGTGAAAGCAGCGCGGATGGTGTGCCGGGGGCGGCCAGTTTGCGGTAGTGACACCCGTGAGCCAAAGTGCGTCAAACGCTGCTCCGGATGCCTCGAGTGGCCCCATCAATTGCACCACGGCGGCGGTTGATTCTGGTTGAAAAACTGTGTCACTCGCCATCAGTTCCAGTCTGGCCATTGCCATGCCAGTCCCATGTTCGAGCTGATGAGGCCGAGACGTGCAAACTCATTCAATAGTTCACGCCAACGATTGATGAGCTGGAATTCCGTACTGTCCAGCGTGCCCTGTCCCGGCCAGGCAAACGCACGCAAGATTTCGTCAAATAACACCGCCCACTCGGCAGGCGTTGCCTGTTTCGGCAGCTCTCGTCGCCGTTTGCTAAATGCTGCAACTTTCGCCAGCCAGTCACTGACGTTTTCGCCATCGTCTCTACCGCGCAATTCTGCAGTGATCATCGACGGTGACCAGCGACGATCAGGCAACTGCCGCAGCCGCAACTCAAGACGACTGCGCCCGGAGATGGTCGGCGTACCCACCAATGGTGATCGCAGCAGCATACTGACATCAGTGGATGACAAGTCGTTGACCAGCCAACGCAACAACATCAAGCCAACGCCAATCGCAGGATAATCAGAAAGCCGGCGACCGTAAGACACATTCACTGCATCAAAAATCGACCTGTGGGCATGCTGCCAGCCGGGTGTGGCGCCGTCCCGCACACGGCGCGCTGCTCCCTCAGCATCTTTATCAAGGCCATTGGCTATTATCGCGATTCGCGCCTCTGGATTATTTGCAACCTGCCGCCGGGCCCAGGCACCTGCCGACCGCAATTCCGAAGTGGTATTTTCGCAAGCCTGCAATACGACCTCGGACGTTGGCACTGCGTCGGGTACATTGCTTACCTTGATCCCGTTGGATAGCATCGCAGCCTGAATTGCCGCAATAATCGGTCGCTCTCTATCAAAACCAACAAAGGTATGTGGCCCGGAAAAAAGTACTCGTCGATCATTAATCAATCCCAGGACCAGGCCACCGAGTCCGGCATCGTCAATCCAGTTCTCATGTTCCAAAACACCAAGATAACGACCGGCAACAGTCGCAAATAAGCGCTGATCGTCATTCTGCGCAGAACGTGCCACTTCACCGATAGTGACCTGCCAGTCCGCTAGTCGTTGCCACGTATCTCGAGACAAGCGAACGAGGTTTGGAATGCTGACCTCCGAATCCTGCAGATCCTTTCGCAGACAGCGCTCCCACAACAACTGACTTTGCTGCGCATTGATACGCGTTGGCAGGTCTACCTGACGTAGTGCCGTATCCGACAATGTGACCAGCCAGTCTTGCCGGCTAAGTATTGCCGGGCTGCGCCATGCTTTCTTGCCTGCCCCGAGTTGTTCGGCTACATATTCTTCACCCAGTACTCGCGCCAGTCGGCGATTAGCGGTGATTACCGTCCCGGAGTTGCTCAGTGAATCGGCCAGCCATTCGTACATCAGTTAACTATATTGCTGCAGACAAGCATCGAAGCGATCAAACACGGTGTTGATCGTTTCCGTGTCGGGCAATGTCGTAATTCGAAATAGTTTGCAAGCTGTCCGCGAATTTCGTATCGGACATCCTGCAAGACTTTACTCTGTTTGATTGGCATACCGGGCAAGCTAGATAACTTCACTCTGTCTCAATGTTTCTATCTTTGTATCAGAGTAACCCAACCACTCTTTTAGAACCTCTTTTGTATGCTCCCCAGCAATGGCGGCGCCCTCTCGTAACGAACGGGTGTGGCGCTGAAGTCGACGGGGTTGGACACTTGCGGTACAGATTTATCATTACTGTTCTGTATTTGACGAACCAGTTTGCGCTCTATCGCATGCTTATTCGTCAACACCTCTTTAATGTCGTTGATTGGACCGGCAGGCACACCGTTGGCCTGTAGCGCAGTCAGCCAATGCTGTGTGCTGTCCTGCTCAAACTTCTCCTGCAACAGGGGGATCAATACATCCCGATTTTCGACTCGACTGCTCGCCGATTCAAAGCGCACGTCACTTGCAACAGACTCCAAACCGAGCACATCACAACAGTTCAGAAATTGCCTGTCATTACCAACTGCCAGCATCAAGTCCCCGTCGCTGGTAGCAAATGCCTGGTACGGCACAAGATTGGGGTGGGCGTATGGGTACAGCCCACCCC
>PVMK01124659.1_pt1 | contig 11174 bp, 8 predicted proteins | sample 1853481 | NCBI WGS metagenome assembly PVMK01 (sample SAMN08533507, study PRJNA380276) | Marine sediment metagenome, whole genome shotgun sequencing project. | reverse complement strand
CCCGCTGAGCCCCAAAAAAGCAGCCGGTCCCGACGAAATTTGGGTCCCTGCCCGATTGCTCGCTACCCTGGGGTCGTGGGCAAGACATGGGGGATCGCGATGCTCGCCATCGCGCTGGGAACGACGGGGACGATCGCATCGGCCGACTACGAGGGTGTGACTCCGGGTTCGGACAACCCGCCGCCACGCGCGGACGAGATCCCGGCGGATACTCTCATGCTCACCTGGCCCGGCTTCGTGATGCGCAAGGAAGGCCGTTCCTGCTTCTTCGTCCAGACGTCGAAGCCGGTCGAGGTGGCCACCAAGAAATCAGCTGGACAGTTCGAGCTCGTCATGCGGAACACCCAGGTGTTCCTCACGAATAACTACCGGCCGCTCGAGACGCAGTACTTCAGCACCCCGGTGAGCCGCGCAACGGTTCAACGGAAGGGGCAAAACGACGTCGTGATGGTCTTCGAGATGCGCGACGACGTCACGCCGACGATTAAGCAGAAAATGGGCAAGGACGGTTTCAACTACGTCTTTGTCGAGTTCGATCCGCGTCCTTGAGGCTTGCCCACAGCAGGCGCATCGGGTAACGGGTCGCCATGACCCTGCGCGCAGTCAAAGGGATGAAAGACATCCTGCCCGACGAGATCTCGAAGTGGCACCGCCTCGAAAGAGCCTTCCGCGACCGGGTCGAGGCCTACGGGTTTCGAGAGGCCCGATTTCCCATCGTCGAACCGACGGCCCTCTTCGTCCGCTCGATCGGCGAAACGACCGACATCGTCGAAAAGGAGATGTACACGTTTACGGACCGGGGAGACAAGTCGCTTACTCTGCGGCCGGAAGGCACCGCGTCGGCTGTGCGCGCGTACGTCCAACACAGCGTGCAGGGCCGAGAGCCGATCACGAAGTGGTACTACGTCGGGCCGATGTATCGACGTGAGCGGCCGGCCAAAGGACGTTACCGTCAATTCTACCAGGCGGGAATCGAGGCGTTCGGCGACCCTGGTCCCTACATCGACGCCGAAGTGATCGACATGGTCGTCGGCTTCATCGCAAGCCTCGGCATCACGGAGGTCGAGGTCTTGGTCAACTCGATCGGCGGTCCCGAAACCCGGCAGAACTACACCGCCGCTTTACTTACCTACCTCGAACCGCACCGAAACGACCTCTGTCCCGACTGCCAGCGGCGGATGGACGCCAACCCGCTGCGCGTGCTCGACTGCAAAGTCCCGCGATGTACTGAAATCGCCGCAGGCGCCCCCTCGATTCTGAAACACCTCACCGACGACGACCGTGCGCACTTCGACGGGCTGCAAGAGGCGCTCACCACGTTGGGCACCCCCTATCGGGTCGACGGTTCGCTCGTGCGCGGCCTCGACTACTACACAGGGACCCTGTTCGAGGTGCTTGGCAAAGGCGAGGGACTCGGCGCCCAAAACGCGCTCCTCGGTGGCGGACGGTACGACGAGATGGTGAAGAGTTTCGGGGGTCCGGACACGCCGGCAATCGGTTTCGCGATGGGGCTCGAACGGCTTCTGATGGCAATGCCCGAGGTCGAGTCAGAGTCCCATGTCGACGTCTTCGTCGTCGCGGCGCAGCCGACAGTCCGCGCCGAAGCCGCTCTCCTCGGCCGTGAGCTCCGAGACACCGGGCTCCGTGTAGAAAGCGACTTGCGCGGGGGGTCGCTCAAAAGTCAACTGCGGCGCGCCGACAAGATGAACGCACGCATCGCGATGATCCTCGGCGAGTCCGAAGTCACTGCAGGTGCCGTACAGGTAAAGGACCTGCGGGAGCAAACACAGCAAACCGTGTTCCGAAAAGAGGCCGCCAAACGCGCCCACGAGATCTTAGATACCTGAGACTGGTGGGGGCGAAGCCCCGTTGCGACGAAGTCGCTTTACGGGGTCGAAAAAGATGGGGCTCGACCAAGCCATCTCACCGTCGGCCTGCGTGACACGACAGTAGACGTACGGCGCCTCGACTTCGGCGACGAACGTCACCGACGGGGACCCAGGCTCGTCAGACGCCGACACCCCGGACTCGGTCACGAGCTCGATGCGCGCGATGTCGGTCGTCCCGAGCGCCCGCACATGCACTTCAACCAGACCGTCCACTTCGATCTCACTGCCCATCGGGAAACCCGCTACTTGAACGTCGAGAAGGATCTTGGCACCGCTCGTCGCGTAACAACGCCGCTCGCGAATGGCTTCGAGAATCGACTCTCGAGTTCGTTCGCGGGCTAGCACCGCCGTGAGGCCGGTTCGAAACGGGTCGCGCTTGCGACATTCACCGTGATGCCAAAGCAGGCCATGGCTATCTGAGTTGGCAATGAACCCGAACCGCAAGCCAGCGTCGAGCATCGGTTTCGCGAACTGGTCATCGAGATCGCCCCGGTACCCGAGTGGATTGCCGGGCTCCTCGTAGCACCCGTGGCAAGAACAAATCTCCCACACCGGCTGCCCGATCGGGTCGTGCCCCGGCGCGTCCGCACCCGTCCAGCCGATGTGATGCGGCCCCGTCACCGCTCCCTGCGCGCGGATCTGCTCGACCAAGTCCCGTCCGCGCGGAACCCGGTCTCGGGAAATGATCGGAAACCCAGTGCCCGGAAGGTACACGCACTTGTGGCCAGGTCCGGGATAGGCCTTCCCAGTCCATTCGTAGGCCACGATGGTCGCAAATTCGCCCGGCGCGTTGTGCCGCTCTGTAACGCCTTGAAGATACGCCCACTCTCCTGGGCCGATGCGCTTGCCCAAGAACGATTCATGATCGGTCAACGCAGCAAAGTCGTCCCCATATCGGTATCGCGCTCTTAGATACGGTTCATCGGCGCTACCCACGCCATCCGAGTGCGCGCTGTGTTGTTGGATGTCGCCGAACAAGACCTGTGGGCCGGACCACGCGCTCGCGTGAGGGGCCTTCAAGTCGGCAACGCCCACGTCAACCTCGGCTGGCGCCAACTCGGGCGCGCCACCCGAAGGCGCATCGAAACTCTCGATCAGAATTCCCTTCCGCCCCCTTCGCGCGATCAGCGTGGCGCCACCTGCCAGTCGAACCGCGCTGGTGTGCCTACCGCGGCATCCCCACCGCCCGTCATCGATCGCCTCCCGAGGGGAAAAGCCTGCGGCGTTCAAACGTTGCCGATAAACATTGTGCGACCCACGTCCAAAAAGGTCTACCGCTCCGTCGTCGCCGACGACCAAACTCGGAAACTCGAAGCCCTGCTCCTCGCCAGCGAGATCGCGGTCACGATCGGTCATCGGCGAGACCGGCTCGAGCACCCGCCCCTCCATGTCGACGAAGCGAACCGCAATCCACTTGGCGAGATCGGGCTCCCCGGTGTCTTCGCGGACGTCGTGATGAAACCCTACCCAGGCTCCTCCCGGGGCCGTTGCGATGCAGGGTGCCGCCGCGATCCCAATCGCACTCCAGACCACGAACTCACCTCCGGACGGCGGCGCAACTACGACGGTCGATCGAGCGCCTTCGTGACGAACGCTTGCGCGCCATCCCCGATGTTCCGCCTCGAGCTCCGCACCGGGATCGTTGCTTGGAAGCGGGGTGCCAGGCGTCCAGGCCATGATCGCCGGCCCATGGTCGGTAGCGACGGGCTCGCCCACCACGGAGCCGTCGTCCGAGAGCGTGTACCGAAGCACGTACTCTTGGTCGTCAGACCACGCGAGGACGTGAAGGAGCGCTCCCCCACCCGCCACCGGCTCCAATCGCGGGCTTCTCAGGTACCGCTGCGGAGTCTGTTCGATGACGGGCATGTGACCTCAGTGTGCGTAACCGAGAGCCCGGAGCTGGTCGCGGATCGTATCATCCATCTCCGCGTTCTCTCTCTGCAGCTGTGTACCGCTCTTCTGCTCGGCGCTCAACCAGTCCGCACGATCGGTCGCACCGAGGAACTGCCCCAGCAGCATGCGCGAATACCGGCGCCCGATCGGGAGGCTGACGCGTCGAGCTCGTTCTTTTCGTGAGGATCGGCGACGAGGTCGAACATCGTGGAAGTCAGGTTGCCACGCAGGATGAACTTCCATCGCCCGGTCGTGATGACACGCCGGTCATCTTGAAAGTCACTAAACGCGACCGTCGGTAGACTGGATGGCACCCCGCGCATCAGCCCGACTAGCGTATGCCCTTCGTTCTTCGGCATCGACGAAACACCCACGAGCTCCGTAACGGTTGCCGAGACGTCCAGCGTGCTCACCGCATCAGGACCCGTGTTCCCGGGGGCAGCCGGTTCGGCAGGCGGAACAGCAAGGGCACGTGCAGAAGCTCTTGATACACCGAGTGCCCGTGCCCCCAAGACCCATGGTCATCGAACTCCTCCCCATGGTCCGACGTCACGACCAACAGCGTGTCTTCCCACAAGCCAAGCTCGACCAGTCGATCGATGAACAGCCCAAGGAAATGATCGTGCTGCGTGATCTCAGCATCATGAAGCCCCACGAGTCTTCGCTTGTCACGCGCATCGAACACCACATCAGGCGGCCGACGCTTCGCGTGCTCGAGGAGCTCGCCGGTCATGCGCGGCTTGACCTGTCCCGAGTACTCGCTCGGGTCATATGTCCTCAAGTATTCGCCGGGAGGGTCGTACGGCACGTGCGGGTCGATGGTCTGGATGTACGCGAAGAAGCGCTCCTTTTTGTGCTCCTCGATCCAGTTGCCCGCTTCTTCGAAGACGTTCTTCGCTTCGGTGCTCTTTTCCTCGCGAATGTAGTTGGTGTAGTGGTCCCAGCCCTGGCCGAAACCGAACCGATCGGAAACGTAGCCGTTTGCGATGAAGCCGCCGGTTTCGAAGCCTTCGCTCTGGAGATGCTCGCTCAGTAGCAACGCCGAGCTTGGCAACGCGGCATCGCCGGTCTTTTGCTGATGGGTCTGCGGATGAAGCCCGGTCAGAATCGACGCGACCGAGGGCTTGGTCCAGTTCTCGGGGGCCTGGGCAAGCTGGAACACCACGCCCTCGGTGGCCAAGCGGTCGATCGTCGGTGTTTCGACCCTCGAGTCCGGATTGAAAGGTCGCAGCTTGTCGGCCCTTAGTGTGTCGATGACCAACACGATCACATTCTTCGCAGGCTCGATCGGTGGCAGGGCGTTGGCCGGCAACAGGATCCGCGGAGCATGCCAAGCGACCCGGCCCGCGCCCTGCCCCTCTGCCCGCAAATCAATGCGAACGATCTCCCCCGCAAAATGGCTCAGATCGATCTTGTAGTCCGCCCAGGAAGAGCCGGCCTCCGCGGCGAGCAGTTGGGCAGCCGGCTTGCCATCCGCCGTGACCTCGACGACGAACGGCGTGGTGCCCTCGCCCTCGCTGCCTACACCGAGCCCCAGCGAAGCGCCTTCGGGGATCTGCACATGGTAGCGAAGCGTCGAGCTACGCGAGAGAGCCATCGCTCGTCGCTCTTCTTCGCCGAGACGTACGTTCGCGAGCAAGCCCTCGTAGGCGGGCGCAGCGCGGGTAGTCTTCGGCTCTTCCCCCTCACCCCGAATCCAGATCGAATCGACCCCGACGGACACCGCCTCGCCATCCACCGGCACGGTGCCCCCGAACGTCAACAAGAGGTAGTTCTCCCCGACCCGCACATGCTCCTTGGGAAGCTCGATGTCGTACTCGGCAAAATGATCCCCCTGCCCGAGGTGAATCGACTTGAGCTGCTCGTTGTTGAAGTACGGCGTCAGCGCTTTTGTGCCAAGGGGGCGAAGCCGGATGCGGGCGACGAGCGCCTCCTGCGCGTCAGCGTTGAAGTAGACGCGGCCACGTATCCCAGCATTCGTGTAGCTGGTGTCCCCGTCCACACCACGGCTCAGCCAGCCGCTCCGCCAGTCACCCACGGTGAACTTCGACTGCGCCGGAGTACCGAAGTCGAGGTACCAGCCGCCATCATTCACCTCGGCAAGGTGTCGAATCTCGGTGAGATTCAGATGGGTGTCGAGGCCCACGAAGAGATCGGGGTCAGTCCCCCCGCGACTGCATGCGGCCGTCGAAACGAAGACCGCCATCACCAGCAAAAACAGTCGCATCCGCCACTTCCTCTCGACGCTCCGCGGTTAGCACGCAGCTTCATCGGGCGTCAACAAAACCACCCTGCGTGGGAGATACCTGGAGCACTCGCGTGGCGCCCGCTTTCACGTAGTAGAAACGGTACGTCCAAGCCTCCTCGACGCCGTAGCGCACGACGTGCCGGCCTTCGTCTAGCACAAGCGTCACCGGGAGTGGGCCCTGGTCGACTCCGTCGATGTGCACTGCAACGCTTGCCGGGCCGATGAGCTGGAGCACACCCTGCACATCGGATACGGCCAGCAACCGAGCGGCGTCCGCCCCCGTTGCAGGTTGCGCCTCTTCCAAAGTCGGCACGGCGTCCGTGTACACCTGCTCGCTGCCTCGCAAGCCTTGACGCCAAACCAGAAAACCGACGGTCACACAGAAGACGGCGGCGAATCCGAAACCCATTACCTTCGGTGCCAACCGCATTTCGAGCCCAAACCCAGAACGGAGCTCATCATCCACAGGACGCGTCTCGACCTTGCGCCGCCAAATCGTCTCGCTAGGCCTCGACACCCGGTTGGCAGGCTCTCGATGCATCGACACCCCCCATTGAGCGCGAAAATTCTCCCGCTCGAGTGGGTCCCTCAGCTCTTCGGACTCTCGATCGGGGTCGTTCTCGATCACCTCGGGTGGCGCTTCGGGAATCACCACATCGCTGACGACCGCGTGGGTTCCCGACTGGCTCGGCATTCGCGCCAGCTCCTCGTATCGCCAGGCGAGCGCCCGGGCTGCGAGCACCGAAGTCGAACTGAACGACTCCTCCACGAGCTGGCCCTGCGTTGCCCGAACTGAGGCCTCCAAGTGTACGAACCCGAGCTCGGCCGCGTTTTGACGGAGCTCTTCGAGATGCTCGGCAAGCACACCGCGATTATCAGAACTCTCCGAGTCGACACTCAGCGCTTCCGTTAACCTGATTGTTTCCAAACCTTTGGCTGCCAAAGCTTGGATGAATTTTGCTTGTACGGGCACGAGATCTGCACCGGGGCGGCAGACTAAGCGTATGTGCAGTGTACGCACTCGGGGAATTTGTTCGAGTGCCAAGTTGGTTGCCCCCACCAAGCCCCCGACGTACGCACGAGCGTGGACTTCGTCGACGAAGTGACGCTCGAGGTGGTGGCGGGCGACGGCGGCAACGGATGCGTCGCGTTTCGACGGGAAAAGTTCGTCCCGCTAGGGGGTCCCTCCGGCGGCGATGGGGGTCGCGGCGGAAGCGTGATCCTCGAGGCCCACGACCGGATGACGACCCTCCTCGACCTTCGATTCCGCAAGGTCGTCCGTGCCGAACGAGGCAAGGACGGGCGCGGCAAGGATCAGTTTGGCAAGGCTGGATCCGACGTGCGGATCCAGGTGCCGGTCGGAACGCAGGTGTACGACGACGAGAGCCGCGCGCTGCTCGCCGATCTCGATCATCTGGGAGCGGAGTTTATCGCCGGAAAGGGAGGCCGGGGCGGACGCGGCAACATCAAGTTCGCTACCCCCCACGACCGGGCCCCTCGTCGTGCTGAACAAGGCAAGCCCGGTGAACGAAGCCGGATCCGGCTCGAGCTCAAGCTCCTGGCCGATGTGGGTATTGTGGGCTTCCCAAACGTCGGAAAGAGCACCTTCATCGCGACGGTGTCGAGGGCACGACCCAAGGTGGCCGACTATCCATTCACCACGCTGGTGCCAAACCTCGGCGTGGTCTCGCTCGGTGTCGACCGAACGTTCGTCATCGCAGACATCCCAGGCATCATCGAGGGTGCATCCGAGGGCGCTGGCTTGGGCCTCAGGTTTCTAAAACACATCGAGCGCACCCGCGTGCTGCTGCACATGGTCAGCGTAGACCCCGACCCCGAACGCGACCCCATCACCGACTTCGACGCCCTGATGGCCGAGCTCGAGCACTTCGACGCCAGCCTCCTCGAACGCCCGATGATCGTCGCAATCAGCAAACTCGACCTCCCGGAGGCGCGGGAAGCATTCGACGAAGTGAAGGCCGAGCTCGAAAGACGCGGCCACCAAGTCTTTGGCATCAGCTCGGCCACGCGCGCCGGATTGGAGCCCGTCCTGTTGGCGCTCGAGTCTATTCTGAAGCCGCCAGCCGACCCTTGAGCCTCATGCTCGCCCACGCTGCCGCGTCCCGCACCACCTCCGAGGCGTGGTTCCGCTTGGCGTCCTCCAACACCCGTAGGTGGGTCCGCTCTCCCCTATTCCCAAGTACCAACGCCGCATTACGCGCCAAACCTTCGTGACGAGCACGCTTCACCGCCGAGCCCTGCGCCCACGTTCGGAACGATTCTTCGTCCATCTCGAGGAGTCCGGCGGCATCGACGCTTCGCCATCGATCCCCGAGCTCAAACGCCTCGAGCGGAGCCTCTCCGGTCGCGGAGGTCTGATTGTAGGGGCACACGTCCTGGCACACGTCGCAGCCAAACACCCACGGGCCAAGAGCCGCCCGGTGCTCCTCGGGGATGGGCCCCCGATGCTCGATGGTGAGGTACGAAATGCACTTGCGTGCGTCGAGGGCGCGCGCCCCCTCGAATGCCCGGGTCGGGCAAGCCTCGAGACAGAGAGTGCAGGCGCCGCACTTGCGCCCCATCGGCTCGTCCGCGACGAGCGGTGCACGCGTGACGATGCAAGCCAGAAATACGTGCGAGCCGATCCCCGGAACGATGAGACAACAGTTCTTCCCGACGAAGCCCACCCCCGCTCGCTCGGCCCAAGCACGTTCGAACACCGGCTTGGAGTCCACGGCCACTCGCGCTACATGGCCAGCGTCTCGAAGGAGACGTTGCAGTCGGCGTGCCTTCTTGGTGAGCACGTTGTGGTAATCCCGCCCGAACGCGTACTTCGCGATCTGGCCGGGGGACGGTCCTTGGTAGTCACTCGACCGGACGTAAGGCGCAGCCAACACGATCACACTTCTCGCATCCGAGAGCATGTCGGGATGACGAGGGTCTTTTCGGACGGTCGCCGTCTGAGCCATCCACGTCATCTGGCCATGACGACCACCCGCGAGCCAGGCGTCGAGCTGCTCGCCTTCGGGCTCGAGCGCCCCCGCCGTCGCAATACCCACTCGAGCAAAGCCGGCCGCTCCGGCTTCCTCCTTGACTTGGCTCGTGAGCTCGGCGGGAGTCATCCGACGGCAGAGCCGCGAGGCGCTGGCGGCACCTTGGGCGCGTCATCGTCTTCCTTGGGCTGCGCGGGATCGGACTTGTTCTGTCGTGGTTTTTCCTCTTCGGGCCCTTCTTGGGAGTGGTCGGGCTCTTCGCGCGTCCGCCACGTCGGCTGCGCGTCTCCAGGCACGACCGTATTCCAGTCGGGGGCATCGGTGAGCCCATCGCGCCGCGCTGGGGTCCCCGGAGGATGCGGAAGGATGTAGGGCTCGGCGTTGAAGGTGCCGCATTGACGTTGGTTCTTGTAGAAGCCCCAATGGAAATAGACGCGCCCGTCGCCGCTCAAGATCGAGTCGGGCGGCGTCGGATAGGGCTGCGCACGCAAGACGGAATTGAACGCGCCGAAGTCGAAAGGTAGGAGCCCGCTCGACCGGGCGATACCCACGCGATGCACCGAACCGTCCCTATTCAGGACGATCTCGAGCTTGGTCATGAGCGTCGGGTCCGAGTAGGGGCTTCCGGCGAACATCGGTAGGTTTCGTAGGAACCGGTCGGCAAACTGGCGGTGAATTCGGCGATGCACCGCAGCGATGTAGCTGGCGAACGGAGATGCCGCGGCATTGAGCGCGGTTTGCGACCCAGGCTTGACGGCCGGCGTGAAGTTCTCGATCGCAGCGCGGAACTCGTTCCATGTCTTTTCGCGGGACACGCCCCGTTGAGAAGACTTGTGCTCGGCGATACGGGCGCGTCGGTCTTCCCGGAGCTTGTCCGAGCCGACGGCTGCCTCGTACTTCGACCAGGTGAGCTGGGCCCCCGACCCACGTCGTTTGGAGCGCTGACCGCCACCCTGCCCGGCGCGGGTCGGTCGACTGACGGTGAACGTTCCAGCGTCATCAGTGATCGTGATCGTCTTGTCGCGCTGCTGACCGGCCCGGTCGCCAGTCGTGGCTGCGCGCCGTCCGTTGGGCGACTCGCTTGCCACCCGCTCGGCCTTGATCGGGTCGGCATCGATGGCCTTGTCAGGACGCTCTCGCTTCGCTTCATCCTCGGTGACAGTGCGCGCTTCGCTGCCTTGCTTGTCCCTGGCGTCCGCGACCTTGGAGTCTTGTGAGTTTCCCTCCTCGTCGAGGGTGGACGAGGGCTTCTGTTGCTGGCCGACCGCCGTCTCCTGGTCGTCGCGGTTGTAGTTGCGGACCCTGGCGACGGTTTCCTCTTCGACCCGCTGATTCTCGTCGGCGATGTACTGGGCATCCGGTGGTGGCTCGACGTCGGGGTTCTGGCTGCGCTGCTGGATCGCCTGACGGTTCACCCGCTCCTCAGGCGGTGGAGACTTCCGTTGCTGATTCTTCTCTAGTGCTACTGCGCGCGCCAACTTCTCCCGCGGCTTGGCCCGGCGCTTGGTGTTCTGGCGTTTCTTCTGATTCGGGGCCTCCGCCGTGAAGCTGTCGGGGACGTCAAACTCGACCTCGATCGACTCGAGGGCGTTCTTCTTCTTAGATTCCTCGGCCAGCTCTCGGAAGTGGTCTGCCAAGTCCCCGAGAACCTCGTAGACCGGCAAATGCACCGATAGGGACGCGATCAGGGCGATCACGAACGCTATGAAAACCGGCTCTCGATAGCGGGGGTGCACGAAATGGTCCTTGGGGGTGGGATCTGACTCCTCAACCTAGGGTTACATCCCCTCCATCGCAACGGCAAAGAGTCGACTAACCCCTCAGCGGCCTCGGGCGGTAGATGTGGGTCGGCCGCCTCCGAGGCCGCCAAAAGACCTGCCCATCGAGGGACTACGGCCCATCGAGGGGCGAGAGCCGCCAAAGCCCGACCGGCTAAAGGAACTACCCCCAGATCGAGTACCAGATCGGCTACTGGATGGGGCTGGCCTCGAGCGGGCCGCGGAGCCGCTTCTCGAGGGCCTGGAGCTCGGGCGACCGACGGCGCTCGTGCGGGAGGTGCTCGGATGAGCGCGCGATGGACTCTGCCGGGTCGCAGAGCCAGTACGGGCCGGAGCAGGATGCCGGACGATACTTGGTGCCCGGGTGACGGTG
>PVMK01124714.1_pt1 | contig 11176 bp, 7 predicted proteins | sample 1853481 | NCBI WGS metagenome assembly PVMK01 (sample SAMN08533507, study PRJNA380276) | Marine sediment metagenome, whole genome shotgun sequencing project. | reverse complement strand
CTATATCGATCAGGACGTGCATCGTCTGTGGGCTCCCTTCTTTGCCACGGCTGTCGGCCCCACCGGGTTTAAACAACGCTCCGGTCTCGGAAACCCCGTCGGTATGGGTTTTGAATACCTCGACGGTGACCCGTCCAAGCAAATTCACGTAGAGGGTGCGAATGTCGGCTACGGTTTCTCCTACGATATGGTTAAAGACGCCAAAGACGCCGGTGAGCAATTGCAGGCCAAGCTCAAAGCCCGCTCGGTTGAGCCAGGCAAATACGACCTGGTACTGGATCCGCATCACCTGATGCTGACCATCCATGAGTCGGTCGGACATCCACTGGAGCTTGACCGTGTGCTCGGCTACGAAGCCAACTACGCAGGCACCAGTTTCGCCACGCTGGATAAATGGCAAAGCGGAACATTCAACTATGGTTCGGATATCGTAAACCTGTTTGCAGACAAGACCCAGAAGCACTCACTGGGATATGTCGGCTGGGACGACGAAGGTGTTAAAACCAAGCAATGGGACCTCGTTAAAGACGGCACACTGGTCAATTACCAGGCCATCCGTGACCAGGTGCATATCATTGACCAGAAAGAATCACATGGCTGTTGTTATTCACAAAGCTGGTCGGACGTACAATTCCAGCGTATGCCGAATGTCTCGTTGCGACCCGATGAGAAAAACGACCTCTCTGCTGACGATATTATCAAGGACGTCGAAAACGGTATTTATATCGTTGGACGCGGTTCCTTCTCTATCGATCAGCAACGTTACAACTTCCAGTTCGGCGGCCAGTTATTTTATGAAATCAAGGATGGCAAGATCACCGAGCAAATCGAGGATGTGGCGTACCAGTCCAACACCCAGGAATTCTGGAACAGTTGTACCAAGCTGGCGGGACAGTCTGACTACCGCGTAGGTGGCTCCTTCTTTGATGGCAAGGGCCAGCCTCCGCAGGTCAGTGCCGTATCGCACGGTTGCCCGACAACACGGTTCAATAACATCAATGTGATCAACACCGCCCGTAAAGTCGGCTGATCATAAATCCAGCATTATAAATTAAGAAACAGAATTCAAGAGGTTAAACATGGCAATTTTTACAGAACAGAAAGCCAAGGCGCTGCTGGAAAAGGTAATTTCCTTCTCTACAGCCGATGAATGCGAGTGCAACCTGGATGGCTCCAATGCCGGCAATATCCGCTATGCACGTAACACGGTTTCCACCGCCGGTGAAGTCAGCGATGTAACGCTGGCCGTGCAATCCGGTTTTGGCAAACGAGTGGGTGTCGCAACCATCAATGAGTTTGATGACGAGTCACTAAAAAAAGTCGTTAAACGATCTGAAGAGCTGGCAAAGCTTGCACCGGAAAATCCGGAATTTATGCCCAATCTGGGACCCGCTACTTACGACAAGGTCAATGCCTGGTATAAATCCACTGCAGCAGTTACCCCTGAAGATAGGGCAGCAGCCGCCGAAGCCAGTATCGCACCGTCGAAAAAGAACAAGCTGATCGCATCAGGTTTCCTGAACGACGCAGAATCTTTTTCAGCGATCATGAACAAAAAAGACATGTTCGCTTATCACCTGTCCTCCAGCGTCAACTTTACCGCCACCATCCGCAGCGAAGATGGAACCGGTTCAGGCTGGGTATCACGCGACTTCAATGATGTCAGCAAGCTGGATACCGCCAAAGCGTCCGCCGTGGCAATTAAAAAGGCACTGGGGTCTATGGATGCCAAGGAAATGGAGCCCGGCAAATACACCGTCATCATGGAACCGGCTGCCCTCGACGGTTTGCTGGGTAACATGATCGGTAGTTTTGGCCAGCGTGGTGCAGATGAAGGTCGCAGCTTCCTGAGTAAAAAGCCCAAGGAAGGTGAGGAGCCTGTAGAAGGCGCACCGACCAATCGCCTGGGTGAAAAAATGTTTGATGAACGGGTAAACATTTACAGTGACCCGACTCACCCCGATTGCCCGACTGCACCCTTCGCAGGCGACGGCTCCCCTGTGGGCAAGACCATGTGGGTTGATAAAGGTGTGATTACAGCGATGCCCAACTCACGTTACTGGGCCCAAAAGACGGGCGTACCCTATGTTCCTACAGCCTATACCGGTGGTGGATTGTTTGGTGGTAACCAGCAGATTATCATTGATGGCACCGATCAGTCTCTCGAGGACCTGATTAAAAACACCCGTCGTGGTGTACTGGTGACCCGGCTTTGGTATATCCGCCAACTGGACCCGCAAACCCTGTTATATACCGGCCTGACCCGGGACGGCACGTTCTATATTGAAAACGGCGAGATCAAATACCCGATCAAGAACTTTCGTTTCAATGAAAGCCCGATCGTGATGCTGAATAACATCGAGGCAATCGGTAAACCTGAGCGTATCAATGGCAATATGATTCCGCCGATGAAGATCCGTGACTTCACCTTCTCGAGTCTGTCAGACGCCGTGTAGGCATGCACAGAAGAGAATTCATCAGGACGATGAGTTTGCTAAGCGCCGGCCTTAGTGCCGGCGTTTTGTCAGGTGCTGTCAGCGCCTCCGATCCCGGTTATTATGATTTTGTATTCACCCGCTTGAGCTACGAGTCCGGCGACTGGGATGTGGATGAACGTATGCCCGCCAACATACTCAATTCACTGATCGAATACACCACCTTAAGAGTGAACCTGACCGAACAGGTGATCGCACTGGCCGACCCTGCGATGCTGCAACAACCGTTCTGTTACATGGCTGGCAGACGCCTGCTGCAATTCAACCACGCGGAACGTGAAAACTTCAGCAACTACGTCAACAACGGTGGCTTTGTATTTGTTGATGACTGTAATCATGATATCGATGGTTTGTTTGCACGTAGTTTTGAACAGCAGATGGCGGACTTATTCGGCCCCACAGCCTTGCAGAAGATTGCCAACGACCACCCCATCTATCATTCCTTTTTCGAGTTTGACGGCCCGCCGAACACATCGCAGGAACTCAATGGCTGGGGTGACGACCTGGTGCATAAATACTTACAGGCAATAGAAATCAATGGCCGTATTGCGGTACTTTACTCCAACAAGGATCTCGGCTGCGAGTGGGACTATGATTTCCGCAACAAACGCTTTATGACGGTTGACAATACCCGCTTCGCGGTCAATATCGTGATTTATTCGATGACAGCATAAACTTTTATAAAAAACCACAAGAGCACAATATGCAACAACAGGAAATACAGGAAAAACTGGCGCAACTGCCACTTGTAGCGGCCGAAATAGGCAAAGTCATCGTCGGCCAGACACGGATTGTGGATGAACTGCTGATCAGCGTACTGGCCGGTGGTCATTGCCTGCTTGAAGGTGTTCCAGGCCTCGCCAAGACCCTGATGGTCAGTACACTGGCGCAAAGCCTGGAACTGGACTTCCGGCGAGTGCAATTCACACCGGACCTGATGCGCAGCGATATTATCGGCACTGAAATCCTTGAGGAAGACCATGTCAGCGGCAAGCGATTTTTCAAATTTCAACAAGGACCGGTATTCACCAACATCCTGCTGGCGGATGAAATCAACCGCACACCACCCAAAACCCAGGCGGCGCTGCTGGAGGCCATGCAGGAAAGACGTATCAGCTACGCCGGTGAAGTTTATGACTTGCCACAGCCATTTTTTGTACTGGCAACACAGAACCCGGTGGAGCAGGCTGGCACCTATCCATTGCCGGAAGCACAGCTTGACCGTTTCCTGATGTTTATCCGGGTTGATTACCCTTCCGAACAGGAGGAGGTTGAAATTCTGGCCCGCACTACCGGTATACAGGATGTACAGGTCAAAACTATTCTCGATGCAGAAGACATCATTGCGCTACAGAAACTGGTGCGCGAAGTTGAAGTCTCCCCGGCACTGCTTGATTACATTGCCCGCATTGTCAGGGCTAGCCGTCCCGGAGAAGACAGCAATGAGCAAGTCACCGAATATGTACGCTGGGGTTCCGGTCCACGTGCAGGTCAATCCCTGGTCATGTGTGCCAAGGCAAATGCACTGATGCGTGGTCATTTCGCTGTCACCATGGATGATATCCGCTTTGTCGCACACGCCGTGTTGCGTCACCGCATCCTGTTGAATTTCCAGGCGGAAGCCAGCGGTATCACCACCGAAGATATTATCGACAGCCTGTTTGTGCAGGTGAAGCAACCGCAAAGCCCCCTGGATTAGAGGATGGGCCAGGTCATGGAACGGTTTATCGACCCAAAGACACTTGCACGGGTCAAGGATTTACCGCTGATCGCAAAAACCGTCGCCGACGGTTTCCTGCATGGATTGCAGCAAAGTCATCAACGCGGCGTCGGTATCGAGTTCAGCCAGTACCGTCAATATGAGCCGGGTGATCCTCTCAGCCGTATCGACTGGAAGCTGTTCGCCCGCTCGGACCGTTACTTTGTGCGCGAGGCCGAGCGTGAAAGTGAGATTTCAATGTGGTTTGTACTGGATGCCAGTGCTTCGATGAATCTCGCTTCGGAGAGCAGCCCCGGTACATGGAGCAAATTCGAGTATGCCCGCCACCTGGTAGCGACACTGTCTTATATCGGCCAGAAACAGGGTGATCACATCGGCCTGCTTGCGCTGTCGAGCGAACAACAGACCCTATTCCCCCCTGCCAGTGGCGAGCGTCACTGGCACCGTTTATTACAGCAGCTGGCAAGGGTCGAGAGCGGTCACAGTTTCCCACATGCCGGACAGATCAAGTCGACGATTGAGCGACTCCAAAGGAATAGTTTAGTATTTTTTATCAGTGACTTCTATCAGATATCTAATGAACTGCAGGAATTTATAACACAGGTCTCAGCAGGTCACACCGAAGTGGTCGCTTTGCAATTACAGTGTGATGATGAGCTGCATTTTCCCTATAAAGGCGCGATTCGTTTTGAAGACCTTGAGACCAAAGAACAAGTGCTGGTGTCGGCAAGCACGGCCAGAGAAACATGGCTTGAGGCACTCGAACAGCACCAACAACAGTTGCAGCGCTTTTTACGTAAGCAGCGCATGACCCTGAACACTATTAATATCAATCAACCCATGGACCAGGCCTTGTATGATTTTCTGATCAGCCGACAAAAAGCTCAGCACTGATATGCCTTTTTCGTTAACCGGATTGTCTGTGTTTACGCCAGCAGCACTTTGGTCCCTGCTGGCGCTTGCCATTCCCGTTTTAATTCACCTCTTCAACCGCAGTCGCGGACGGCTGGTACGCATTGGTCACATCGACCTGGTCCGGCAGGCGCGCAAACTTCGTGTCACAGAGGTGAAGCTGGCCCAATGGCTATTGCTGCTGCTGCGGTTGGCCATATTCGCGCTGGCAGCCTTGATATTGGCGGGACTGGCGCAACCCGGGCTTGAAGACAGCGATACTGCAAGTGCTTATGTGACCCCTGCTTGGGTCAGGACCGCTACCCCGGCCATGCTCGATGACTTGATAGATGCCGGCAAGCAGGACAGCAGGGTGTTTGTGTTGCAACCGGGCTATGCGAGGCTGGACAAGGAGGCCGCGGATGCGATTCGCCAATCGCCCGTTGATGATTCCAATATCAGCAATATCTGGCCCTTGCTGGCCGATCGGCTGAGCCTGGAGCATCACGGTGGTGAAGTTAATGTTTATGCCACCGATTACCTGCAACAGTTCGGTATGACCCGACCGGATTTACCACGTGATGTCAGCTGGAATATCATACAGGCAGAGGTCTCACTGACGCCTGTTAATCAGCCTTCCCGTGCCGTGATTGCATATGATCTGGAGCGACAACACGAAGCAGAGATCATCAACGCTGCACTGGCAAGCCTAAAGGCCCACCGTATTCCCGCCTTGACCTGGCAATTAATAGAATTCAGCCGGATCACGCAGGAGCAACTGAACGCTGACTGGCTGATCCTGCTGTCTGAAAATGAGCTGACAACGGACCAGCAAACCGCGATCAAACCCGGCACGACGGTGCTGCTGGATGCGACCGGGAAGGTGTCAGCAGGTAAAGTTGAACACCTCAGCCTCCCCTTTTATCCGTTTTCCACCTTCAGGCTGAATGGCCTTGCGCCAGCCCCCGGTGAATCACACAGCCTGTTGGCAACTGCAGATGGCAGGCCGGTACTGCAACAATCAGGTTCAAAAGCTGTGCGCACGGTGCAATTCAACAGTCGCTTTAATCCCCAATGGAGTTCTGTCACACAGCAGGCAGAGTTCCCGCAGATTTTGTTGCAGCTGATGCTGAGCCCGCAACAGCAAACACAAACCTTTGCTGATGCCAGAATAAATACGCAGTCAATGTATCTGGCCACTGAAGGGGACATCGCTGACATCCCCCTGCCCCGACGCTCACTGCAAAGCCTGCTGGCCATGTTGCTGGCTATGCTATGGATAACAGAGCGTTGGCTAAGCGAAAGGAAGAAACGTGAACTCCGCTGACCTGCGCAGCGATGTTTTACTGCGCTTACGCCAGTGGCGTTGGCGGCTTGTGTGGCAGCGGTTGCTGCTTACCGCCACCACCATCAGTGTATTCGTGGTGGTATCCCTGCTGGCTGCTACAGCGACAGCAACCATACTGAAACAGATTGTTGCCATCACGATCATCATGTTTGCATTGTTGCTGGCCAGCAGCAAATTTCGCCAACTGAGCGCTGATAATTTCCTGCAGCACCTGAATCGTCGCTTCCCCAATTTTGAAGAAAGTGCGCAGTTACTGCTCTCCAATGATGCTGACCTGGGCGTTCTGCAAGAATTGCAACGTGACAGGGCCGCTACTGTTTATCAGGACAACCTCGCCCGGGTGGAGCAATGGCAAGCTCCCGTCAAATACGCTAATGCAATGGCCATCATACTATTGTGCATGCCACTGGCTTATTTCTCTGCTGAGTTGCGCTCAAGCGCATCTGGGTTTTTCCACAATATCTTCCCTAACGGTTTACAGTTGCCCATCTCTGGTGACCAGAGCGATGAGGTAACGCGCATCGAAAACATAGAAATCCATATTCAGCCACCGACTTATACAGGGCTGGATAGCACCCAATCCGATAAGCTGGACCTGGAAGTCGCAGAAGGCAGCCTGGTGAAATGGTCGCTGTCATTCAGCATGGCACAAAGTGCTTACGCTCTGGAAATGTCAGATGGTGAACGACTGGAGCTTACACCTGCAGGTGGTGTTGTGTGGCAGACTAAAACCACCGTCAGGCAAAGCGACCTTTACAAAATCATTGCAATTGACGGCAATAATGAAGCGACCATTGACGAAATTTATACACTCTCGGTCATACTGGACCAGGCACCGGACATCCGTGTTATGGAGCCGGAAGTATCCATACTCGAAATCCCCAAAAACGGACCTGCCAGTTTCACCAGCACAGCATTGGTGAAAGACGATTACGGCATACATACTGTCAAGATCATGGCCTCGGTTGCAAAGGGATCCGGAGAAGGGGTCAAATTCCGTGACCAGCAACTGTCCTTTGACGAAAGCAGCGTCACGGAAAACGGCAGCTTATATCAGCGGGAATGGGACCTGCAGGCACTGGGTATGGAACCCGGCGATGAGATCTATTTCACCGTAATCGCCACCGACAACAAGCAACCGGAGCCCAATACCGGACGTTCGGAGACATTGATCGTGCGTTGGCTGGAAGATGAAACCACCGGTTTAGCTGCAGAAGGCCTGGCGATTGATTTCATCCCGGAATTTTTCAAAAGCCAGCGTCAGATCATTATCGATACCGAGCAATTGATTGAGGATGAAAACAAGCTGCAATTACAACAATTCAAAGATACCTCCTACGAAATTGGTCAGGCACAGGCCGACCTGAAATATAAATACGGGCAATACCTTGGAGATGAGTTTGGAGAAGGCCCGGGCGAGCAACTCGGCATCATGCATGAAATTGCCCAATCTAATGCAAGCGCCAATGCAGGGGCCAGTGAGGATGCCTCTGAGACCGAAAGTGATGGGCACGAGCACGACGGCGCAGCCAGCATTAACTCCAGGATGAACACCACCGCCGAAATACTGCAGTTGTTTGGCCACGACCATGGCGACCCGGAAATCGGGCCCATCACCAAACGCAACCCGGTGGCACTGATGAAACGTGCTGTCAGTGAGATGTGGCAGGCTGAAAAACACCTGATGCAGGCGGAGCCTGAGCTGGCACTGCCATTTGAGTATGAAGCCTATAAATACCTGAAACTCGCACGTCAGGCCGACCGGATCTATGTCAAGCGACTGGGCTTTGAGCCACCGCCGGTTACAGAGGACAGACGCCTGACTGGTGATCTGGACGAGATACTGACTTACCAGACCAGTGAAAATACCGATGACGAGGACCTTAGTGCCCCACGGGCAGACCAGCAACTGTTCAGAAACACCTACCAGTTAATCAGCACACAATCAGCCAGTGCGGTATTTAATGCATCACAACAGGCTCTGCTGACACGTCTGAGCGCCCGTTTGATGGCCTTGTCACAGCAACGCCCTGCCCTGATCAAACAGGCAGCAAGTGTGGAAAATCTGATACAGACCGGTCGGCTTCAGCTAGATAATTGCGAGGACTGCATCGCGGAACTGGGTCTGACCGTCTGGAACCTGATGGGCCAGGCTGATGCTGCTTTGCACCAGCCAAAAGCAGCTTATTACAACAACGAAGATCTTATTCAAAGTTACCAGCATGAGTTACAGAAAGTCTCTGTTAGTCCCGCCAAGCCTCCCAGAGCGAAGCCATGAACAGCGACATGGAAAACATCAACATCGGTGGCTGGATTTTTGATCTCAGTAACCCGTTGCAGATGCTGATAGCAGGTTTACTGCTGATTTCGTTGCTAATGACATTACAAGCCTGCTGGCGAAGACTGTACCCGGGCAGGCTATTACGGGCACTGCTGATTAGCATGTTGAACCTGCTGGCCTTCGCCGCTGTATTTGGCTTATTAACTGAACCGCATCGCAATCAACTTGTGCAACAGGATGTGATACTCATCACCGAAGGTACTGATATTGATACCGCGGGACAGCTTAGTGGCCCACAGGTGTATGTCTCAAATGGTGTTGCCGCCACCACCAAAACCCGAAAAACCCTCAAAAACACCAACTGGCTACTGGATGTTGCCCAACTGCCATTGCGGGAACCGGCCCTGAACGATATCGACATCCGGGGTTACGGCTTGACCCGCGAGCAATGGCAGGAATTTCCTGCCGTTATAAATATCAGTTTCCATGCGCCCGCCATCAGTGGGTTTACCGATATGCATTGGCCACGATCCTTGCTCAGTGGTGAAACACTTCCTATTGGTGGTCGTTACACCATCCAGCAGGGCGAAAACCCGGTTAATGGAGCCATCATAGACCTGGCCCTGCTTGACCCGGTTGGCAATATTGTCGATGAGACCCGCATCAGAAACGGCGCTCACTTTTCCCTGACTGCCCGGCCCAGGGGTCGTGGCAACCTCAACTACACGCTGCAGTCCCGAATGGGCGACACGCTGCTTGCTGAGCAAACTGTAAGCACTTCTGTTGGCACCGCGGCCAGTATAAAGATCATGGTGCAGCAATCAGCACCGTCGTTTGAAACCCGCCAGTTGAAAAACTTTGCTGCCGGTCAAGGTGCACAGGTACTGGTCAACACGCAGATCAGCCGGGGCAAATCCATCAGCCAGTCGATCCACCTGCCGGTCGGCTCGGAAACCAGTTTCTCACCCGCATCTCTGGCGACACAGGATGTACTGATCATGGATGGTCGCGCGCTGGTTAACCTCGCTGCACAACAACGCCAGTGGTTGAGCGACGCTGTTGAGCAAGGACTGGGGCTAGTGGTCATTGCGGATGCAAGCCTGGTGAATGCACCCTGGCTGGCGGATGATAATTTGTTAACGGGCTTTGCACTCACTGCTGACCCGAATGCAAAAACTGAAGTTGTACTACGCCTGCTGAGCAATTCAGCATCCCGCTGGCAACAGCCAATACCGGTAGCAGCCATTCAAATGCAGGCTGCTGATGCCGACCGGTTAATCGATGACCACCATGACAACGCCATGGTGGTCAACAAAGCCTATGGACTTGGTCAAATTACCATCACCCTGATCAGCAAAAGCCATCGCTGGCTCACCAGCGGTCAGCGGGAACAATGGAGCGAATACTGGGCCACGCTGATCGACGCTGCGGGCAGAGCACGTCATGACAGTTACCTTTTGCCACAGACTGACGCTGCATTTTTTGAAGCGGGTGAAACAATACCTGTGTGTGCCATGTCAGCAACAGAGAGCCTTGTTATTTCCGTCATTCCAGCCGTTATCGGCGCTGGACAGGTTTACGAAGTCCGATTAACAGCCGATACACTGGGCTCACCCCGTCAGTGTGGCTGGTTCCAGGCCCGGCATGCTGGCTGGCACCAACTACAATTGCGTTCACTAACAGGTAAACGCCTGCTGGATCAGCAGAGCATATACATTCAGAAAGACGGACAATGGCTGGCGCAGAAGCGCCAACTACGTGTTGATGCCAGCAATCACCGACTGGCGAATAATATGACAGACACGGTTGTTTCGCAGCGGGGCAAGTGGGTTTCAAAGCCAGTCAGCTCAATGAGCTTATGGCTACTTCTGGTGCTCTGTGCAAGCTTGTTATGGCTGGAACGAAAACTTGATGTGATGGACATAGTCGCTCCAGCGCACCCCTACACCCGCGACGTACCGTAATTCCTATACATACATGTCCACCCTACCTGAAATAAGAAAACGCCCGGTTAAACCGGGCGTTTTAAATTACCAGATCAGCACAACGTATTAATCGTCCTTACCAACCTCTTTCATAGACAAACGTACACGACTGCTAAGGAACGGTCGTTCCAGCCTCATCCATCTGACGCAACAATTCACGTTGCTCGGCCGTTTTTTCCTCGACCATTTTCTCAATTGCAAGGAAGCGGGGGTGGTCCCGGACCGGATCCCACCAGGGTAGTTGTTTGATTTCCCACCAACTCCACCCACCCGGCGCCGAACTCCAGATATGGCCGTGCTTAATACGTTGTTCAATGAACTCAAGTGCCTTCTCATAGGACCCATCCAACAGATAGCTCCAACCCAACCCGAACCAGCGATGGCTGTCCTGTACCAGTCCGGGCAGTATTTCCTCCTGGTAGTAAATGACCTGTTGCAACAGATCTTTAGCCCTGG
>PVMK01124688.1_pt1 | contig 11179 bp, 13 predicted proteins | sample 1853481 | NCBI WGS metagenome assembly PVMK01 (sample SAMN08533507, study PRJNA380276) | Marine sediment metagenome, whole genome shotgun sequencing project. | reverse complement strand
TAACTGGTTGACGATGTTCCAGGGGGCCCACTGGTTCACCTTTGTGATCGGTTTCGCGTTCTTCGTCATGCTGATGACGAACTTCATCATGAACGTGGCGGCCATCGCCATCTCGCTGCCGGTGGCCTTGGCGATGGCCCCCCTATCTCGGAGTCGCCCCTGAAGTCATCATCTTCGCCTCGCTGGTGGTGGCTGGGATGCCCTTCCTCTTTCTGGTCGGTGCGGCGCCCAACGCGATCGCCTATAGCTCCAAGCAGTTCACCAGCGGCGAGTTCTTCAAGTTCGGGGTACCCGCCAGCTTGATTCTCCTGGCCGTGGTGGCCCTGGCTGTGTTGATCATCTGGCCACTGCAGGGCATGCCGATTACGACGGGAGGCTGAGCGCCTTCAGCCGGGTGGGGCGCCGTGGATCCACGACCTCCGCTCGCTGACGATCCGTGCTCAGACACACTCCTGAACTTCAATTGACCTGGGAGCAGCCGCAAAAATGAATGGGAGGAAGTTGCCATGTCCGATCCGCAAGTCATCGAGCTACGCGTCGACGCCGTGCTGCCGCCCGAGATGGCCGAGAAGGCGGAAGCGACGGGTGCGAAGAAGACCGATCTCTCCGTCGCGACCACCTTCGTGCTCGCGATCCTGGCCGGCGCGTTCATCGCGCTGGGTGCGATCTTCGCGACGACGGTGACGGCCGGAGCGGCGGGGTATCTCTCGTTCGGCGTGACCCGGCTGCTCGGAGGGCTGGTCTTTTGCCTGGGGCTGGTGCTCGTCGTGGTGGCAGGCGCGGAGCTGTTCACCGGAAACAACCTGATCGTGATGGCCTGGGCGAGCCGCAGGATCAATACGGCGAGCCTCCTGCGGAACTGGGTGATCGTCTACGTGGGGAACTTCGCGGGGGCGCTCGCGACCGCGGTGCTCGTGGTCGCTTCCGGCCATTACGCGTTCGGAGCGGGATCGATCGGCTCGAACGCGCTGGCCATTGCGAACGCCAAGTGCTCGCTCGGCTTCGTGGAGGCTTTCGCGCTGGGCATTCTCTGCAATGCCCTGGTCTGCCTCGCGGTCTGGCTGTGCTATTCCGCGCGGTCGACGACGGACAAGATCCTCTCGATCATCTTCCCCATCACGGCCTTCGTGGCCGCCGGCTTCGAGCACTGCGTGGCAAACATGTACTTCGTTCCCGTCGGGCTGCTGATTGCCGAGTTTGCACCACCGGAATTCTGGCAGGATGTGGGTCAGTTGGCGGGCGACTATCCGAACCTCGGTTGGTCGCGGTTCGCGATCGGAAACCTGCTACCCGTGACATTGGGGAACATCGTCGGCGGATCTCTGCTGGTAGGCGCAGTGTACTGGGTCGTCTACCGCAGGGGGGCGTTGGTGCATGAATCGTAGGGTCTGATGCGATCAACGGGCTAGGCCCTCGCGATGTGAGGGGTAGATGGGCCACGATCTCGGTATGAGGTCGAGAGTACATCCCAAGTACAAGACGAAGTACCGAGTGAGTAACTGGGCCGAGTACGACCGTGCACTCGTGCAGCGAGGTGACATCACGCTATGGATCTCCACAGATGCGACTGACGCTGGAAACCTGTACCGTCGCGGTAGAGCGAGGCGGACAGAGGAAATTCTCGGAGTCACACGATCGAGACAGCTTTGATGCTTCGGCTCGTCTTCAAGTTGCCGCTTCGCCAGGCGGAGGGGCTTCGCTTCGGTCGCTACTGTCTATGATGGGTGTCGATCTCGAAGCTCCCGACCACACCACCCTCTCTCGGCGTAGTCAGCACCTCGATGTGCGATGTCCATCTCGTCCCGGGCCAACGAGCCCATCCATCTCATCGTCGACAGCACGGGACTCTCGATCGTTGGCGAAGGGGAGTGGGCGGCCGCGAAGCATGGAGGAAAGGGCAAACGGGGTGGAGAAAGCTCCATCTCGGTGTCGACGGATCCGGTGTGATCGTCGCGCAAGTGCTGACCGACGGACGCGTCGACGATGCTGCGACCGTTCCCGATCTCCTCGGTCAACTCGAGGGTGAACTATCCGGCTTCGTCGCGGACGCCGCATACGACTCTCGGGCGGTCTACGACGCAGCCACGCAACGAGGGGCGATCGTTGTCGTTCCTCCAACGAGGAATGCGACTGTGGGCGGAAGAAACGTGACGCAACGCTCTGCTCGTGACCGAACGGTTGCACGAATCCGGGAAGTCGGACGGCGACAGTGGAAGAAGGAGTCGGGGTAGCACCGCCAAGGCACTGTCGAGAACGCCTTCTTCCGGTACAAGTCGATCATTGGCGACCGGCTCCGTGCTCGGCACTGGAAGGCACAGGAAGCTGAGACGCTGATCGCTTGCAATATTCTGAACGAGATGACGGCTCTAGGCAGGCCCGCGTCCTACGCGATCGGCGCCTGATGAAGATCATGGGAGTGGGGAGACGCTGCCGCGTTCCTATTCATGCACCAACGCCCCCACGGAATCGCTCGCGTTTCAGCTCGGCGGAGTTTCGGCACACGACGCCGTCACGAAGATGCCGCGTGAACGATACAAGCTCTTGATCCGAGACTGCCCCCGCACAACGTCTCCAACCAGCGTCATGTGGACCCGTGAGAGCTCGCGCAGGTGCGTGAACTGGCGGGGCGCCTTGAAGACCGGCTTGTCGAGGTTTCCTACACGAAGCTTCTCGGCCAGGCCATACGCATCGTGCTTGTCGCTCTTGTGCCCTCGGCTCTCCGTGATCCCGGCAACCACGAGTTCGTCCACGTGAGGGTTCAATGTCTCGTACAACCAAGCGCTCTGAAGCCCTTCCTCCATCACCAGATGTTTGTGTCCTGGAATCATCCGAATGGCTTCGACGATCGCCTGGCCATTGGTCTCGACCGGAAAATCCCGAAGCTTCCGGCCCTCTTCGGAAATCACCGCCAGCGTGCAGCTCGCGGCGTGTACGTCCATGCCGCTGTATCGTTTCACCGGTGCCTCCTCTCGTTGGATGTTGTTGATCTTCCAACTCGAGGATGTCCGATGAGACCGGGAGGCACCAACCTGCGCGCTCTCGGGGGCTTACGTCGCTGCTCGCAGGCGCCATACCCTTATGATGCTTATCAACTCGAATCTCCCTATTCGACTCGAGCTCGCGCAGGCCTACCGTTTGCTGGGACAAAATGCAAAAGCGCTCGAGTTGGCTCGATCCGTCGAGGCCTGGGCGCACGGAGGTTCCAGCATCGAGGCCGCGGCCAGCAAGATGGTCGCCGAGCTATTGGCCGCCGAAGCGAAGGCCGACACCCAACCCTCCGCACCCACGGTCGGCGCCGGGAACGACGAAGGCACGTAGCCTCCAAAGCAGAACAGTCGCTATTGATTTACCGGATCAGCCCAATAGTTCCGTGAGCAGTCGCACTGCACCTGGTGCATCTTCAGCGTACCCGTCCGCTCCAATCTTATCCGCCCACACCTGGCTGGTAGGAGCTCCTCCTACAATGGTCTTGATTTTTCCCTTTAAGGATTTTTCAGTCAATATCGTTTCCAGATCAGCTTGCGCTCTGATGGTTGTCGTCAGTAGCGCGCTGGTGGCAATCACATCAGCATTGACTTCAATTGCTTTGTTGATAAAGGCTTCTGATGAGACATCTCTTCCCAGGTCATGCACCGTAAATCCGCTGGCTGAAAGAAAAGACTCCACAATACTCTTTCCAATGTCATGGACGTCGCCCATCACGGTTCCCAGCACAACGATACCTTTCGAAGCTGCCGGAGTCCCTGTTACCGCTTTGTTGCAAAGATCAGCCGCTAATTTCATAGCATCTGCTGACATGATCAGTTCAGGAAGAAAGATTTCCTCGTTTTCAAACCTTTCTCCGATTTCTGAGATGCCTGGAACAAATCCATGCTCTAACAAATCGCCAGCCTCGATGTTTTCAGCGAAAGCCTGTTCAACAACTACTTTTACTTGATCTTGATCCGCTTCAACAATCGCTTTCCTGGCCTGCTCATACAGTTGATGCATGACTAATCCCTTTTATATTAATGCCTCACTCATCTTCACAATTACTCAACGCTTTTCGCGATTTTGACCAACTCCTCAGCTAAACCATCTTCGAGTGGTTTGGGTTGGTGGTTCGCGAGAATGTCTTTCGCTTTTTCTACAGCTGCTTGATGCAAATCTCTCGAGCCTCTCTTTTCCCAGCCCCCTCGCATACGTCGATCGATCAAGTCAGCCTGCACTTGCTCGCTTCTCAAATGCTTCATGGTGTGTTTTTGAGAAAGAAAATTACCCGAGATTCCTACTTGTTTGATGAGATCAACGGCCATCAGTTCACTGCTGACGTCGATGCCACGGATCGATCTTTTGATCATGGCCACAAATTCATCATCCATGACCATTTGACTGAAACTCAGAATCTGACCCATTTCCAGCATTCCCATACCGTATATCAGATTGGCACCTGCCAATGCTGGTAGCATCGCGGTAAGGGTTTTTTCGTGCCCGATTTGAGCGTCAGATATTTTGGAATCAGCCTATGTGCCGCCGACGTAACAGGGCACTTCATAATAATGTGCCATTTCCGCAACGGCCGCACTGATCATGCCCATTTCAGGAGCCCCGACTGTGGCGGTGGCGTTCTTCATATAGAAGGTCGTGGTCGAACTACCATAAATAACGGGTGCACCCGGGTTCGTTAGCTGAGCTAGAACGATACCACCGAGTACCTCCGCATTATGTATAACCAATGTTCCCGCCAAAGGGATTGGGGCTGTGGCTCCAGCCATGGCCATGCTGAGAACATTGATGGGCATCCAGTTCTTGGCGGATTCGATGATTACACCACAACATTCATCGATTAATTGTAAGGGGCTGGTTGGGCAAACACCGAAAGAGACGATCGGTCGATATTTGAGTTCCTCTCTTCCACCGACGATAGCCGCCGCCATCTCGACCATTTTATGACACCGGTCAGCGGATTCCGCATCCGTGCAGACATGTTTGGTGGTATTCGGAAGCGCAACCGCTAGCGCGTGAAGGTCGTAAGAACTCGATGGCATGTCTTCAGCGGAAACCGGCGGCGTAGCAACATCCACGTTCTCCAAGGCGTCACACAGCAGTGCCATATTTGCGACATCTTCTAATGTCGATTCTCTGATTTCATTGGTTTCGAGATCTTGGGTTAGAGCAGCTGTGCTAAAGGGAGTAAAACCAACGTTTTTCCCGCCCATCATGAAGTCGTGCTCAGGGTCCCGACCCGCCAATAAGATATGGCTCGGGCACTGCGCAATGACTTCATTGACTAAATAATGTGGAAACCGAACGACTCGGGTCTTTTTATTGATCCAACATCCGCCTTTTTCCAGAATGTCCAAGGCCTCGTCATGATCTACCAAGAGTCCTGTAGATTGCATGACATCGAGAGTCGCAATGTGAATCTGTTCGAGTTCATCTTCGGTCAGAGACTTCAGCCCCCAACCTTTCAGCGCGTTAGTACCAGCCGTGGGCAGCTGCCTCATTCCAACCTCCTATACTGATCGCTGATCGAATTAAGGAAATTTATGGAAACAACCAAAAAACAATCGGATATCGTATCGCAGATAGGTGACTTAAGCGGTGTTTTTGGCAGGGCCTGATAAGAGACATTCTGCCCCATTCCAATTCGGATCGAGACCGCCCATTGCGGGCTGTGAAATTACTGGAGATCCACGATCTGGTCTGCGCTGAGAAACCACAGCTCGAAGCGGGGCGTATAGGCGAGTTCCAAGGCATCGCGCAGGGCGTGTTGATAGATCGCGCCCTGTCGCGAGTAGGCTCGACTTCGATGCTCGAGTTCGCCCTTATTGGCGAGTCGATCCGTCTTGTAGTCGACGACGACCAGCTCATCGGATTGCGGGTCGCGGTAGACGAGATCGATGACGCCGGCCGTGTAACCGATCGCCTCCGCGTCGCACTGCGGCCGCGACAAAATCGGTAACTCCCGCGCCACGATGCGATCCGACAGCGACCGCAGGCGCGCAAACAGCGCCCCCGAGACGACCCGGCTCAGCAATTCGTGCCCTTCGTCCCGTCGTGTGCCGAAACTCGGCCCACCGCTACGCGGCCCTCCGGTAGTAGTAGTTCAGAATACCACCAAGCCTCTCTCGACAGTCAACCGTGCCGTCCATATCGAGTCCGTCGATCAGCTTCTCGATCAATTCGTTGTCGAGTCCCTGGTGGTTACGCTCCTGATGGTAGTGCTCTGTGTAGTCCTTCACGGCCCTGCGAAGGTGTCGCTCGCCCAATGGGATGATCTTCGCCAGACATTCAGATTTGACGGAAAGAACGAACCGCTCCGCGTAGGCATTCAAATCTGGACTCCGCGCCGGAAGTTTCACGGCCTTCACACCAGATGGCTCGAGAGCCTTCCGGAACTCTTCTGTGAATAGCGGGTCGCGGTCGTGGATGAGATAGCGAGTCCCGTTCAAGAACCCTGAATCGGCATCGGTCAAATTGCGCGCGATCTGTTTCATCCATTCTCCATCGGGCTGCTGGACAATTCCGGCAATCTCGATTCTGCGAGTCTGAAGATCTATGACGAAGAGAACGCAGTAACGAACCAGACCAACCCGCGTGAGCACCTCGACGCTGAAGAAATCGGTTGCCGCAATGGCGCCCCAGTGAGCCTTTAGGAAGGTCTTCCACGACATCGCTTTTCCTCGAAGCGGAGCGGGATCCAACCCGTTTTCCAGGAGAATTCGCTTGATTGTGTTGCGGCCGATCTCGTGGCCCAGGTTGTAGAGTGCGCCGCGAATCCGGGTGTAACCCCAAGTCGGATTCTGACAGGCCATCCGCACGACCAGCTCTTCGATTCGGGCGGCTGTCCTGGGGCGACCAACCTTCCGGTTCTGGCTGCCGTCATACTTCTTCGCGATCAGCCTCCGGTACCACCGAAGCAAGGTGTCTGGCGTCACCAAGGTAGTGATCTCGAAGAGCCCTTTTCGGCCGATCGCCCTGGCCTTCGCTGCCAGACGACGGCGCTGACGATCTGTGAAAAGCAGACGCTTTCCACCCAACTGCTCGCGAAGCGCGCGGTTCTCTTCTTGCAGGTACTCGATCACGTTCTGCTGGCGGCGATTTACCCATCCGGTGAGGATCAACATCAAAAATTCCAGCTGCAGCGTGTTCATGAGGCGGAGCCTACGTGAATCCTTAGGCTGGAGCCAGACAAAGTCGGCTTCCTGCAGGGGCAATCAAGTCCACGGAATCGCTCGCGTTTCAGCTCGGCGGAGTTTCGGCACACGACGAGATGCCGTTCAAGCTGCCACTGATTCTCTCCGTTGTTGCCGCCATTTTCAATAATGACGAGGCACAGGTATCGCTAGAACTGACAGTCATCGGATGTCTGCTTACCGGGCGTTTCAGGGCAGCGCTCCGTGTATGAGCTCGCCCTCCATGATCACTGCCGATGGCTTGACGTTGAGGATCTCGTAGCGATCCATTTCGAACAGGTTGTCGTCGAGCACGACGAGATCCGCCAGCTTGCCGGTTTCGATTGATCCGATCTCGTCTTCCATTCGTAGCTGGTAGGCACCGTTGATCGTATAGCCCCGAATCATCAACTCGAGATCCAGTCTTTCGGACTCGGGCCCTCTCGTTGCCGCTGGGTCGTAGCCTTCTTTCTTCAACTGCTCCAGGCGCTGTTCAGAGATCCACTCAGCGGGAAACTGGCGGTTGTGACCCACCTGCATCCCCAGAAACGGGTTCATATTCTCATCGGACCAATCGTCGCTGGAAAACGTAACGATGGCACCCGCGTCGAACAGTGGCTTGAGGATCAAGGTTCTCGCGTAGCGTTCCTTACCTAGCGCATGTGTCACCGGGTCATTGAAAGTCACTCCAGGCCATTGCGGCGTGTAATTGGCGATGACTCCCAGCTCTTTGATTCGCGGATAGTCCGAAGGATCAATGATATCCAAGTGCGAGATGGTCACTCTCGGATAGAGATCGCCGTCAATGACATTCCCTGCTGCCTCCACCGCGTCGAGAATGATGCGCACACTGCGATCGCCAACGACGTGAATATGTAGATCAATCCTTTCCTGATGAAGTTCAAGAAGGAATTCCTGAAGTTCATTCACAGTCAGTACCGTGTGACCGCGGTTACCCGGATCATCTTCGTAGGGCTCGAGCACCGCTCCCGTTCGGTTCTCATTGGTACCGTCCATATAGAGCTTGATGGTATTGAAGCGAAGTCTCTTGCCAGCGTAGGTGCGACGCAGTCTCAGCAGTTCCGCAACGGCGGTATCTACCTGCTGAGGGACGAAGGCATCGACCGTCCCTTCGTAACGAAGCGGCAGCCTACCCTCGGCGTCGAGCTTTGCCATGAACGCGTAGACCCGATCGTCATGGCTTTCATTGCCAGCATCGTAGACGGCAGTTACACCATGCCGACTTAGGTAATTCACAAACCCCGTCATCCCCTTTTCATGAGCTTCCGTATCTACGTCAAAATCGTCTTCGCCGTATTGCCAGTAGAGTTCCTTGATCCACCCATTGGGTTCTCCGTTTTCGTCGCGTACGTAGAACGAGACTCCCGGCAATGGGTCGGGCGTGTTTCGATCCACACCCAACACCTCGAGCGCCTTTGAATTGACCCAAAAACTGTGCGTTATGTCGCTGATCAGCCAGACCGGTCGATCGCGCACGATCGCGTCCAGGTCATGCTTATTAGGCCCAACCTTGCCATTTCCGTACAAGCGAACCGGCCAGCAACACATACGGATCCACTCGAGTTGTGGATTGCTGTCAGCGTACTCCTGCACGGCCTTCAAGATGTCCGCTTTGCTCGTCTCAGGCAGCGGGGCCGCGTACGGTTTTAGGTCAATCAGGCCGGGGTGAGTGTGGCTGTCCACCATCCCGGGAATGACGAGCCTTCCCCCCAAGTCGCTCTTTCGTGTGTCATCCGTTACGAAATTGGTGACACCTGCTTCGTCGCCTACGTAGAGGAACCTACCGTCCTTGATCGCAATGGCTTCCGCCCAGGGACGATCATCATCCGCGGTAAATATCTTGCCGCCAGTAAGCACCCAGTCGGCGGTTGGTTGATCTCGGTTTCCGAGTTGCTGCGCCTGGTTGGAATTGCAGGCAATGAGCATTCCCATCGCACAGAATGAAGAGATTCGTAGGAGTTTTCCCATGGCGACCTCTGTGCCTCGTCATTATTGAATACGACGGCGGAATTGCTGACTTTTTCCGGTCATTGGGGCTGAGGCTATGATCCTGTCTGTTCTCACTATTCGTCCGGAGGGTATCGGACCTATCTTCGGAGTCGATCAACCCCACTGATCAGGCTGCTTCTCGCCATTCGTAGCGATGGTGAAGGCCACCAACGCGGGGTTTTCCGACAATCTGGGCCTCCGGTGAAGGTCGGCGCTCGGTGGGTCGACCCATCGGAGAATCCCGTAGCTGAGTGTGGACTCGGTCGGCGTTGTAGTAGTCGACATATTCGCGGAGAAGACTCTGCAGGTGCCTCTCATTCAGGACGATCACGTGATCCAGCAACTCCCGGCGAGCACTCCCGACCCATCTTTCGGCGATCCCATTCTGCCATGGGCTTCGAAAGGCCGTCCGGCGAGGCTCGAATCCAATATGCTCGATCGACTCAGTGACCCTGTCTGAGAAGATCGAATCGTTGTCGTAGATGAGGAATCGTGGAGAGGTGTCATTTGGGAACGCCTCGCGGAGTTGCTGCACGACCCATGACGATGTCGGATGGGCGGTCACGCCAAAGTGGAGGATTTCCCTTCTTCCGTGGCCGATCACAAACCAGGCGTACAATAAGCGGAATCGAACGGTGGGGACGACGATGAAGTCCATCGCGGCGATGTTGCGATTGTGATTGCGAAGGAACGTCTTCCAGCGTTGGCGCTGATCGTGGTCAGGCCTTCGCTTCGGGAGATACCGAGAGACGGAGGCGAGGCTGACGGAGATCCCAAGCTTCTCGAGTTCAGCCTGGATCTTCCGCGCACGCCAGCTGTTCTCATTCGCGAATCGGCGAATGAAGTTCTGCACTTCGAGAGGAATGGGAGGCCGTCCGGGTCCCCTCTTGGAAATGGATTGCCAGTAGAGCCGGAAACCCTTGCGATGCCAGCGGACTACTGTCTCGGGCTGGACAATGACCAGCGCTCCTTTCCAACCCGACCACCTTCGTGACAGAAAGACCCAGAAAGCTCGGTCGACCGGAGTAATCCGGGGCTTGGGTCCTTTCAGGGTGTAGGTGGCGAGCTGCTGACGCAGGGCAAGTTCGATGATCGCCTGCTCATTTCGACTTCGAAAGAAGGCCGATAAACAGCGAAGGAATTGAATCGCGAAGTTGAGCAGGGCTCGCATATTGAGTTGGATTCTGGACGAGGTTACTGCCCAATACGAGACTGATTCTTCGTCTGGATCCGAACTACCATCGAGCGTTAATCGATCAAGATCGAGTAAGGGGAAAACTCAATGATTCCAGGGCGGACCGATATTGAGAACCCACACCATTGGAAAATCGCAATTTCGATGCGTAGGACATTGAAGTGGTTGGGCTTCTATAATGTACGCCAGGCTATGGCCAGATCACCCGGAGGCAACCGTGACAGACGGGCCCGTAGAACGGCGGCCGTTGTTACCGCCCTCGTGCAGGTCAAAAGGGGCTTGATCTCGCTCCAAAGGATTGGCGGATGTATCTGGTGCTCGACTCCAATGTAACGGCTCGTTCAGCAGCGATATCGGGAGCGAGAACTCTCTCTAAGAAAAACGGCCCAAGTGCCTGAGAAGATCTGGCGACGTACACTCTTCGCTGGGGCGAATCGAGAGCGAATCCGAACCGCCCAACTTGGCAACAGAGAAAAACGCGGGCTACTGCGCATTCGAGGCCCCGAACCCGCAGTCTCCGGTTCGGATTCGTCTGAGCCCGATCGCCAAAACCCCGCGGAATCGCGGGAATTTCTCGGGCTAGATCGAACCGCGTGCACAAAGTCTCTGCAATGACAGACTAGATGGCGGTGGGCGCAGTCTATCGCGAACTCGTCTCTGGACCGAATCCCTGATCGACAGGGAAAATGCAGGGAAGTTGTCCAGATCCCGGCTTCCGGAGAGGCCAGCGTCTCCGATCCGGCCCCGCTCGACGTCCTGGCCCGCGAGTTCCCTACGTTCTGGAACAGGGAAATTTCTGCCAGCGAGCACGGATTCC
>PVMK01119947.1_pt1 | contig 11179 bp, 12 predicted proteins | sample 1853481 | NCBI WGS metagenome assembly PVMK01 (sample SAMN08533507, study PRJNA380276) | Marine sediment metagenome, whole genome shotgun sequencing project. | reverse complement strand
GGACACCTGACCGATATCGCCGAAATGCTGGGCTACGCGGATTTGAGCGTTTTTTCACGCAGTTTCAAGCGCTGGTTCGGCATTTCGCCGCAGAAGTGGAGGGCCAGGGAATTTAGGGGTAAAGCCAACAAGGAGGCAATGTGGTGTAAATGTGTAGAAACCGTGGAGATTATCCTTGTGCTCGATTGTCTTTGGGGAGCTCAGAGCCGCTCAGGTCTGGATTTCATAGGAGTCGCGAATCCGATCCAGGGTCCGGCTGATTCGTGTCTGTATGCGGATCATTTCAATTTTTGGCCAGGTCGCTCGCTCGCCCATCTCGATCAGAGATAAGATCTCCTTCTCTGACAGATTCGCCAGGAGTCTGGTGGGGCGAAGGGCGAGATAGGGAGGCAGGATGTTGATGTCCCCCATGTAATCCTGGTTGATTACCGAGAGGACAGTATCGGTCATCCGTTGCAGCGCGGGCCGCTTGGCCAGTGGTTTGCGCCAAATGGTGGCGCTGGCGTTGAGCCACTCCCTTGCTGTTCGCTTGGTTGTACTGGCCAGTACAGACAATGCGTCGTTTTTGTGTTTGCCATCACTGACGAAAGGGGTGATGAGAGGGTTGGCCTGGCTGACGATATAGTGATTGACCCCATACAACCGGGCCAGGCGCTCGGCCGGGAGGTCATCACTCACTGAGCCGTCCACCCATTTACGGGAGGGAAGGTACTCCTGCTTTTCACCGTATTTGTTCTTGGCTGTGAGGGTTACCGGCGGATAGACGCCGGGCACGGCCGCCGACGCCATAATGGCCTCGCGAATGAACACATTGGGTGAGGTGGTGGCATTCAACAGGCGCGAGGTCTGGTGGGTCTCTGCAGGCGAGATGGAGACGTTGACCCGGCGGCCTGTCTTTGCATAGGCCTCCTGGAAGGTCATATCCGGCACCAGGCGCTCAATTAACTCCTGAATCTCCTGGACTTCGAGGATTTTCGGCCGCAATTTATCCAGGGTACCGAAGATGCCCTTGGCTTCCTCGATTTCGTGGACCAGATACTCCGGGTCGAAGATTTTTACCAGTTCATCGTCGCTGTGGGTGGCCAATATACAGCCGACAACAGAGCCGCCACTGGAACCGGACATGATGTTGGGCAGTAAGCGCTGTTCCCACAGAGCCTTGACCACGCCCACATGGAAGTACAGCAACATGCCGGAGCCGCTCAACATCAGTGCGGACTGACCAAAGCAGTGCTGGGCGCGGCGGAAGAAGTCCAGCTTCTCTTCCAGGGTGATTTCGGTCATATCGTGATCGCCCAGCAACTCCAGCGCGTCCACTATTTCATCGACGTAGTCTTCGACCAGGTTTTTCGTGCCGAAACGGGCCCGGTGGTACAGGGCTGAGTTCCCCATTCCCCCCATATTGCCATGTATACCTTCATTGAGATTGAACAGCAGGCCATGGTAGTCATGCTTGGCGCGCAGGGAGCGCAGCCTGTCCAGGCGGATACGGATAGAGGTATAATCGTATTCGCGGGTGGGATCCTTACGTCTCCAGCGATCCATGCCTGTGGCTTCGTCATAGGTGATGGCGGCTTCCTTCCACTCATCGTAGCTTTTGTTCATAATGCCTTCTCCCTCGTAATAAAATTTTAGGACGGCGTCATTGGGCCCTTCCCCCAATATCTCGCATCCTTCATGCTTTGTAGACATACGATATGCGCCCACGTCATCGCGGCGTAGCGCTCGGCGGGTGATCTGAGCCGCCTCACTTATCGCATGGAGAGAACGTCACACTCCAGTTTGTCCAACACTTTCTCGACGGTATTTCCAAGGAACGCCGCTGATACGCCGGATCGAGCAGAGTTGCCCACCACTACCAGGCGAGCATCGAGTTTTTCCGCTTGCGCGACTATAGCCCTTTCCGGATCACCCCATAGGATATGAATTTTGTCGCTCTCGATACCATGGTTCCGGATCAATTCCTGCTTGTCCGGGGCCCATTCGAAAGACTGAAACGCATTTATGTAGTGAACTTCCGCGCTGTGATTATCTAGAACCCATTTGCCGAAACTGATCACGTTCTGGTTGAGCCGATCGTAAGACCCGTTTTTGGCACAAATATCGACTGCAACCAGCACCCTGGATGGGCACGGCGGTGCGCCTTCCTTCACCAGTAGCACCGGACACAGGCATTCCCTGATCAACGTCCAATCAGAAGTCCTGCTAAATTTACGCTTGCTGGAAGAGTGTTTATAAGAAGACTTCAGAACAAGGTCGGCGGAACTCTTGATAGAGGCGCGCACAACGGCTCGGTACCAGTCTTTATCCCACTCTACCTCCGTGGTCACGTCCACACCCCGTTCAGACAGGGAAACTGTGAGTTTATCAAGATTCTCACGCTGCTCGGCTAAAAGACGCGAGACCTCACAGGCCTCTTCCGCTGACTTGGCTGTGTCCGAAAATATGCACGCAAAGAGATGCAGCCTGGCTGAAGTTTCCAGTGCAATACCTATCGCGCGCTCCAATGCAGGCTGTTCCTCACGAGTTGGATCGTACACTACAAACAGATTTGCAAATTGCGACATTGAATATACCCCATATTGAAATTGACAACTTACTGTTACTCAGCAAGTGGAAAAGGGAAACAGGCCCTATCGCCCCATGTAGACGGTAGGGCCTGAAGTTCAGTGCAGAGGGCTAGCGGTCCCTGCTCTGTGACACTTGATTGGAAATTGGATGCGTAACGGCAGAAATCAACCGTATGCCGTTTTGCACCAAAATCGAGGTGAGCATGGTATATGGATCGGCGAAGATAATTTTGCAATTTGCGACATAATCTGGCAGTTTACGTCAAAGCGCATTATTACCAACTATCACACGTCACTATCCTTACCAGTATTCGCCGACATTAACTTTGTTACGACTTTGCGTATCCTTCTAAACAGCCCAAACCAGGAAGGTAGCGTAAATTGCCAGAATGATGTATTTATTAGCCAATAGCGTCCACTAGATTGCGTTAAAGGGAAGCAGTGATTTGCTTTACTTGGAAAAATGTAATTCTCTCCGATCCCTTGACCAAGGACCTAAGGGTGTGGACAGGCGTAACTTGATATTTACTGCCATAATTTCGCAAAACGCACACAGCATGACGGCGTGTAGCAGTACATCACCGCCGAGGAGAGACATTGGCCAGCCCATTAATTAGAGCAAGTCTACTGATCGGTCTGGGCGACTTCATGGAAGAGTTGGGCGTGTCCTCCGCCCAGGTTCTCGAACGTGCAGGTCTGGATGAAGAGCAGATCAGCGATCCCACCAATTTCATTCTATTGGAAAAGTATTGCGCGGTGGTGGAGGAGGCAGCGAGCGCCACCGGGAACCCGGCAGTGATGCTGGAGTATACGCGCCGCCAGGGTCTTGGTATTTACGGTGCAGTCGGTGCCCTTGCAATGGGTAGTACTGACGTGCGCAGTGGTCTTGAGGTCTTTCAGAGGTACCTCCACTACAGCGTGCGGGCGGTAGAAGTCAACTTGAGGGTAGAGCACGACACAGCTTTTTGGATGCTACATACCGATTTTCATCCCGCCAGGCGATCGCCTCAGTTCTGGAATCATGGTGTCGCGCTGTTGTGCCATGGCATGCGTATCCTGTGTGGCAGGCCCTGGTCACCGCGTCTCGTCTATCTGGATCTGCCATCGCCAACTGACCTGACACCCTATACAGACTTTTTCCGGGCGCCGTTGGCGTTCGCACAGGGACAGAACGGCCTGACATTCCCGCGTGAGGTGCTGGACTGGCCGATAGAGGAATCCCTGTCGTCGATTTCTTCCGAGTTGCGCATATTTCTCAACCAGAACTATGCCAATAATTTGCAAGAACACGTGCGCGCGGTGATGAATTCGCTGTTAACGACCAGGAAGTGCACAGCAGAGGCAGTTGCTGCGACCATGGGTTTGGGAGAGCGCACCCTGCAGCGTAAGCTCAGCTTGGAAGGTACCAGTTTTCGTGAACTGCTGGAGCAAGTGCGCTCAACGCTGGCGATCAACTACATGCGTGAACCCCAGTTTCGTTTGACCGACATCTCTGAAATGTTGGGCTACTCCGATTTGACTGTGTTTTCACGCAGCTTCAAACGCTGGTTCGGAATCTCACCGCAGCAGTGGAGGGCCAGGGAATTTACGGGTAAAGCCGACTGAAGAGCCAAGTACTCAAACATATCATCTTATTTCAAATATCACATAGCGGAGACATACGCTGACTTGAGATAACTGGTAATAATGCGCTTCGACGTAAATTGCCAAATTATGTCGTGAAATGCAAATCTATCCTAGCCGATCCATATATCATGCCTGCCTCGACTTTGGGGCAAAACGGCATACGGTTGATTTCTGCCGTTACGCATCCAATTTCCAATCGTGTATCACAGCGCTACTTGGATAATATTCAACCTTTTAAGTCGGTTACACAAGACGAGGAGAACTCAAATGGAATACAACCCTGATATGCACAGCCTGCAATGTCCCAAGTGCAAACATGGTATGGATGAAGTTACGCATGGAGGTATCACCATTGACCGCTGCACCAACTGCCAGGGGTTGTGGTTCGATGAGGATGAAGCTCACCAATTAAAGAAGTTAAAGGACAGCCACGTATTGGACATAGGTGATTCAACTGAAGGCTGGAAATGGGATAGCTGCGCAGACATCAACTGCCCACACTGCGGGAAAGACATGGAAAAGACTGCCGACCCGAAGCAAAAACATATCTGGTATGAAAAGGGCTATTGGACAGAAAATCCACTCCCTTCCAGAATTTGTTAAACGTCCACAACTGATTGACCTAAAAGCAAGATAGGAGATAGACGATATGGCCACTGCAGTAGGCAGCACACAAACCTCCAAAGTCAAAACCGGGGCCAAACCGAAAGCCAAATCCGGCATCCGCCACAAGCCCGCGGCAAAGGGCACCCGGACCATGCAACGGCCCAGGAAGGTCACTGCCAGGACAGCCGTAGCAAAGCGCGCAGCCCGCAAGCCGGCGCCGGTCATCAAGGACCAGCCGCGGGAAGGCCTGAACGGTCCCGATCCAAAATTGATGGAGGGGCAGTCCGGCATCTGGAATTTTCTGATGGACCGCTACTTCCGCCTGGAATTTGATGGCTTCGAGCGCCTGCCTGATGAACCCTGCCTGTTGATCGGCATTCACTCCGGCGGCCCGCTTACTATGGATGCCTGGACCGTCGGCATGGCCTGGTGGCGGCAGTTCGGGGAAACCCGCTCCCTGCATGGTACGGCTCACGATGTCCTGATGAATGCACCGGTACTGGGCAACTACTTCCGTCGCCTGGGTACTATCTCGCCTTCGAAAGAGAATATCCGGGCGGCCTTCGACAAGGGCGATGATGTCATTCTGTGGCCGGGTGGTGAGGTGGACGCCTATCGCAACTGGGTGGATCGGGACAAGGCCGTACTGGGCGGGCGTAGAGGTTTCATCCGCCTGGCCATGAGCGCTGGTGTGCCGATAGTGCCGGTTGCCACGGTCGGTGGTCACGACACGCTGTTTGTCTTGTCGGAGGGTCGGGGGCTGGCCAAGGTCCTGAAATTAAAAGAGCGGATGCGGTCGGACGTCGCTCCCATTACCCTGAGCTGGCCGCTGGGCCTTGCCCTGCACCTCACACCGTTCCAGCATGTTCCGCTTCCCGCCAAGATCCGCACCCGGATCATGGATCCGATCTATCTCGATTCTGATCCCGCGCGGCTGGATGACCAGGCGTATGTTGACGCTATGTACGAGCAGATCGAGGGCACCATACAGACCGGGATGGACGAACTGGCCAAAAAGCGCAAGTTCCCGGTCTTCGGCTAGTTTTGAATTAGCTGACGAAATCTGTTCGACGGTATTAGAGGCAAACGGTGATGACAGAGAAGACCGGCATAACAGCCGCCAATTGGAACCAGCCCGAAAATGTGGCAATGAGCTTTCAACAGGTTCAGTGCTTGTTCCCAAGTCTTCGCCTTGAACACAATCCGGAGGCCAGACTCTGCCTGGGTTGGGACGAGCAGAATGTTCTTGGTAAGGCCATGATAGGACCGGTCAGCAGACTGATCGCCGGCCAGGAACCGGCGCTACTGGAAAAGGTATTTGCCTCTATGGAGGAAGTACTGGCACCCTACTACGGTGACGGTGCCCTCAACCTCCCTGGGGCGATTTGGTTTGTTACCGCGACAACAGATTAGACCGGGCGAAATAACTGTACACAATCTACCTGTGAACAAAGGACTGACCATGAAATTTCTGCGCAAACGCATTCTTCACCTGAGCCATATACCCCGTGACCTGGATTCGGTCATCACCATAGACGAAAAAAAGGAAGTCGACCCACAGCTGGTCGGCATGCAGCAGGGCGATATCGACGAAATATGGCACAACATCGTCAAGCTGTACAAGACCGGGGTGCACCCCGGGATCTCGGTCAGCATCAGGCGCCAGGGCAAAGCCCTGATGTCCCGCGGTATCGGCCACGCCCTGGGCAATGGCCCGGATGATGGCCCGGATGACGAAAAAGTCCTGATGACCCCCTCCACGCCGGTCTGCCTGTACTCCACCTCCAAAGGCATCACGGCACTGCTGGTACATATGTTGTCTGAAGACGGGCTGATCGATGTGATGGATCCGGTGGCCTTCTACGCCCCGGAATTCGCCGGCAACGGCAAGGAAAACATCACCATTCACCAGATCCTCGCCCATCGCGGCGGTATCCCCGGCCTACCCCCCAACACCCCCCTGGACGTGCTGTGGGATGAAGATAAAACGTGGGAACTGCTGTGCGATGCTGAGCCCATCACTACCGACGGCTCCATATTAGCCTATCACGCCATTACCGGGGGTTTCGTGCTGGAGAGAGTAGTCCGGCAAGTGACTGGCGATGACATCAATGCCTATATCGACAAAAAGATCCGTCAGCCCATGGGTATGAAGTACTTCACCTACGGTATCGAAGCGCAGCACCTGGATAAACTGGCCTCAACCTATGCCACAGGCCCCAGACCGGGGCTGTTACTGAGGGCCGTGCTCAAGCGCGCCCTGGGCACACCGGACATCACCTCGTTGGAGAGCATGTGCAACGACCCGCGCTTTCAGGAGGCGATCATTCCCGCGGGCAACCTGGTCGGTACCGCCGATGAAGTGTCCAGTTTCTTCCAGATGATGCTCAACGGCGGCAAATGGGGCAGAAGGCGTATTTGTGCGCAGAGCACCGTGGCCAGGGCAGTGCAGGAGTTTGGCAACCGCAGCGTAGACCAGACCCTGATGATACCGATGCGCTTCAGTGCGGGCCTGATGCTGGGTGATGAGCCCTTCGGTATCTGGGGGCCCAACAGCAGCCATGCCTTCGGACACCTGGGCCTGATCAATAAATTCGCCTGGGCCGACCCGGAAAGAGAGCTGTCGGTATCACTGCTGACCACCGGCCTGCCGTTGATAACGCATCACATTCCGCCGTTGGTGAATGTCATTCGCGCTATCGGTAACCGCACACCTAAAGTGGCAGAGCTGCAGCCATTCTCCCTGGGTATCGCTTAAAGATTGAAGTGAGGCCGGGCCCTATTGCTCGTGCTCTTCTGGCGTGATGCGGTCGCTGATGTTGAAAAGATCACGAGCGGATCGCATAGCCACCTGAAAATCTGATCATATCGTGAGCTGTCCTGTGCGAATTACTGAATTACGGGTCTGTCTGTTCAGTATACGTGATGTGGGCTTCCAGTGAGGTTGCCACCTTGTGGGGGAGACCCGCCGTATTTAACATAAACATTCCCTGCCATATTGATCTTCTTAATCGTCCAACATAGTTCTGTGGTTCCACCAGGCCATATCTGAAAAGGCCCGTAAATCCAGTTCATGTGTCCAGGCAGATCGGTGTTGTTTTGCCAGGTGGTAATAGGTTTCAGCAATCTTTTCCGGTAACAAAAGTCCGTCGTGCTCCATGCCTTTAGACTCTCTGAGTTGCTTATACATTTCAGGTCCCAACATTTTACCCAGTGTATCGGGTGCATCTACGGCACCATCAACTACTATGTGAGCAACATGGATTCCTTTGCAAGCGAACTCTGCGTTTAACGACTGGCAAAGCATTCTTCTTCCGCCCATAGCAGATGCATGGGAATGTTGAGAGGCATTTCCTCTCATGGCTGCTGTTGCGGATGTTACAAGAAAAGTCCCTGTCTCTCTTTCTTCCATGAGAGGGCAAAGAGCCTTGGCCACTCTGAACAGGCCGAGGCTCGCCATTCTCCAGCCCCATTCAAATTCTTTATGGGTAGTATCGCGAAGAAGCTTCATGCCTGACTGGGCACCCAAATTATTAACAACGACTTCAATGGCGCCTATTTCAGATTCTACTGTTGAGATCAGCTCTTCCAGAACATTGTCTTCCAAGGCGTTGATCAAAAACCCGCTAGCTGATCCACCTTCACCTTCTATCCCCTGAACTAATCGGTCCAGGCCTTCCTGGTCGGATCTTCTGCATAAACAGGAATGATATCCCTCTCGGGCAAACTTGGCTGCCACAGTGCCACCTAGGCTCCCAGTGCCAGGTCTTATTTCCTAGGAGCCAATACAGCAGGGTTCAAGAAAATTCAGACTTGAAAATTCAGACTTTGAGGTGACATCAATAATCCGTTAAAATACCATTATTACGGATTAGGGTGTTCAACAATATAGGGGCGCCCATAATACAGTTTGGCCTCTATCCCCTTGACTCTATTATAGTTCCCTCACCCGTTTTTGCCTTCCCGATTCATGGCGCTCGCGCAAGTCAGATTCGATATACCGATCGGTTGTCTGCATGGAGGAATGGCCCGCGTCATCCCGCACATGCTCTCGCGGGCGGATCTTCACATCCTCTGAAATTCCTGTGTGTCGCAGCCAGTGCACGGTGGCAGTTTTCAAGTCTAGGGCATCATTCTCAAGCCCATCCTCTTTCATCCGCTGATACGCGGCATCAAAGCACCGTTGCACAATACTACGGATATGGCGGGTGCTTGTAACCGGACCTTTCCCCTTGGTTTTTGCCACCAATGGCGTCGGCTCACTGATGGCCGGGAGAGGGGAGACGCCCAAGTGGCTGCGATAGCGTTTCAGGGCTGTAAGCATATCGTTGCAGACTGTGATGGTACGATCTTTGTTGCCCTTTACCCGTGACATGGAACCACCAGTGGCCATCACGATCTTTTCTAAAATCGCCCATTACAGGTGTCGAACGTTCGTCTGCAACCAACTCGGAAATACGCAAATACATCGCGAACAGGCAATTCATAATAAACAGTGTGCGTTCATGTTCATCAGGGCTACGCTCGGCCAGCATTTCAGCGGTTTCTAGCACATAGTCCCATTGGAGGTTACTGATACGCCTCACGACGGGCTTTTGGTGATCTTTCCTCACAAATTTGCTTTTCTGGCGTATTAGCCCAACGGGGTTTGCCGCAACCAAACCTCTTGAACCAGGTAGCCATAAAAAGATGAAAGGGCTGTAAAGATTGCCTTGACCGCCGACTGTGACGGGACAATACTGCTTGATACTCGCTTCCTGGCCTTCTCGAAAGGCTAGCTTGGGTACCGAGACGACAAAAGGGCGCCACGCACCATTCGCCTCTCGAACTCCATCCCGGTTTGTGAACCGACTGACGTTCTTGGCGCCAATCCAGGCCACCGGTGGCTTTAGACAGAACCGGATGAACTCTTCAACCTGCTCTCGCTGCAGCGAGAGAACAGAGGCTTGTTCGATATGCCAGGCCCATTGCAGCAAGCGCTCTATTTCCCGGCGATAGCTGGAAAATGTGGCGGTACTGCCGTTGTAGCTGTAGAGAAATTTCAGCGCGTACTCCAGATCTACATCTGCGTCGGCAATGGGCTGGTCAAGGTACGCGGCCGCGGAAAACTGTTTCCGCCTGAACGGATTGCCGATATTGTCGAGATTATCGATGATTGGGGTGGGTGGCGAGCGCGTGGGATTCATAAATTGACTAATAAGCAGCCAGAACAACCATATTATAGTCACAAATCGGACTGCAAGAATAGTTCCGATATTCACAGATATCGGATATTTGAAGCCGTCTTGCTGATTTAAAAGCGGTGGTACCAAGCCATCTACCGCTGAACTTGATTCCCGGGCCCAGCTGAACGCTTCCCTACCTTAAGCCTGCGCGGCGCTTTCGATTTCGTATGGTTGTATCAGCACTTCCGCTGGAATGCCAATTTTAAGATTCAGCCGCCGGATCATGGTCAGGCTGAGCGGGCGCTTGTAGTGCATAACTTCCCAGACACGCTCTCTACGACTGCTCAGAATGTTTTCCAGGTCTTTATTAGTCAGTCCACGCGCTTCCAGGGTGTGCTTGATGGCTTCGATGGGGTCAGGCGTTTCGACGGGATGGGCTTTGTGCTCATAGGCTTCCACCAGCATGCTCAACACATCCAAACGGTCTCCCTTTGGCGTGCCGGGTTCAGCATCCATCAGCCTGGCGATAGCCTCCAGGGCGGCTTCGTAGTCAGCTTCTGACTTGATCGGTTTAATGTTCATGATGCCTTTCCTCATTCTGGAGCAGAAGTGTTTAGATGGTTTCTGCGTCTATCTGGTCATACTCCCTGTGTGTGCCTACAAATTTAATCAGGACGATGCGGTACGGGTAGTTGATATGGACGATCAATCGGTACTTATTGCCTGCGATATTAAAGCAAACCCGGTTATCGGCCAGAATACTGGCATTCCTGTAGTCGGCTTTCACATCCGCTGGCTTTTCCCAGTCGGCGGCTTCGACAGCCTGGTGCCAGGCTTTCAGGGGCTGCTCGGAATCCTCTCGGCCCTTTTTGGCCCAATGTTCCCGCAACGTCCGTTTCGCAATAATTCGCATGCCACATCGTTCCCGGTATGGGAACATACTATAACACTGTTCCCATACCGGGAACAAGCAAAGAATAGAGCCACCCTGGATGGACAGACGCAGGTTACATTGATAGGTTCTGTCGCATTTTTTGATTTCTGCAAATTAGCTGTATTCATCAAGCGTAGCTATCCGGTCAGGGCCAATGTGTAAAACTGTTCCCATGCCGGCAGAGAACTCTTGTTTTGACCTTTCTTCAACATGCGCCAGAGTTCTATTCCAGCCAATGTCGCCTGGGCGGACCGGAATGATTTGAATCCGAGCATGGG
>PVMK01120132.1_pt1 | contig 11181 bp, 10 predicted proteins | sample 1853481 | NCBI WGS metagenome assembly PVMK01 (sample SAMN08533507, study PRJNA380276) | Marine sediment metagenome, whole genome shotgun sequencing project. | reverse complement strand
TCTTGCATGAAAATTAATGAGAATATGAAAGCCTCCGGCTCGTGCAAAATCCAGGTGTTAACCGACCAATTTTTAGGTGAATCGTATGAATGCTTCGACATTGAAATTAATCAAATCGCCTTTAGGTCTCACCTCCCTGAAATCAAGCAAAAAACCTAAATTTGAAACCAAAGCGGTTGCGAAAACCCGGGACGGAATACCGGATTCCATGGTGCTGGCCGTCATCTTTATTGCCAGCATTTACTGGGTGCTTGATTCCATATTAAACATATTTTTTGGGAACAAGTTTAATCTCATCGCCGAACTTATCGGTCCGGATCTTTACGATATTTACCTGCGCGTCATTGTATTATGTCTCTTCGTTATGTTCGGTTCCCACGCCCAGTCCATTATCAATAAACTTAGAGATGCTAAACAAAAACTAAATGATTCCGAAGAGTTATGGCGTTCCCTGGTGGCCACGGCACCGGACGTGATTACCGCGGTGGATCAGAAGGGAATCATTCGCTTTGTAAACCAGGATATATTCAAGCTGCCCCGGGAAAAAGCCATCGGGCAGAGTATCTATAAGTTTCTACCTGAGAAATATCGTTATCTGGCCAGGGAAAGTATTGAAAGCGTCTTTGAAACCGGTGAGCCGGAAAGCTTCGAAGTTCAAATGGGCACGCGCCGCAGACCGACCTGGTATGCTTACCGCATCGGGGCCTTGAAACTGGGCCGACAGGTCATTGCTGCCACGATTATATCCTCGAACATTACTGAATTCAAACAGGCAGAAGAGTTGAAGCGCTACAAAGAACTATTTGATAATGTCACCGACGGGGTCTTTCTTTTCAATCGCAAAGGCAAATTCATCGAGTCCAACGATCGAGTTCTCAAAAGTACCGGATATACCAAAGAGGAATTCTTGGATCTGAATATCACCCAAATCGTGGAAGCCGACCAGATTCCTTATGTCGAAAGCATGCTGACCAAGGTGAGCCAGGAGGAAGAGGCGCGGTTTGAACTCAACATTAAGACCAAAACCAGCACCATTATTCCGAATGAAGTCAACTGCCGCTATGTTTCGTATCTGGGAAAACCTTGCTTTTTAGCCGTTGCCAGGGACATTACCGAAACAAAATTACTTCAAAATCAGCTGCTGCGATCTGAACGGCTGGCTGCAACCGGCCAACTGGCGACCTCCATCGCCCATGAGATCAATTCCCCTCTGCAGGGTATAACGGCCCTGCTGAGCGTTATACGGATGGGCTATGAAAAAGATGAAGATCTTTTAAATAAATTGGATCTGATCAAAAACGCGTTTGTAAGCATCCGGAACACCGTACGCAATCTCATCGATCTCAACCGTCCGAGCAAGGAAAAAAAGCAACCCATGGATGTCAACCAAGTGATTGAAAACACCGTGACTTTGATGTCCAGTCATTTTAAAAAAAACATGGTCAACGTCAAACTGAATCTGGCTGCCACAACATCCAATATCAATGCCTCTCCCCAGCAAATCGGCCAGGTGATCATGAACCTGGTCAACAATGCCGTGGAAGCCATTGTCGGTGCGCCGGACTTCAAGGAAAAATTAAAAAAGTCTTCATCAATCGGAGGGGAGATCGTCATCGATACCAGCATCCAGGATGAAAAAATAATCATCACCCTAAGCGACAGCGGCCCCGGTATATCAAATGACGATCTGGAATATATATTTGATCCTTTCTTCACCCGCAAAAAGAAAATGGGGCTGGGAGTCGGGCTCTCAATCTGCTACGGCATCATCGAAGACCACCAGGGCACGATAACGGCAGAGAACTCGCCGGACGGCGGGGTAGTGTTCACAATCAGCTTACCGCTGGGTTAGGCGCTTAGCGCCTATTATCTGACAACATGTTGTCAGCAACTGAAGGTTTCAGGTGTCGGGTGCCAGCACCGCCGCGGAGGCGGCCTTTGATCGAAGCGAAAACTTCTTCGGAACCTAAAAAAATATAAAGATTGCTACGTAAGCGATTATTGATTGTGGGAGCGGCTTTCAGCCGCGATTAACTCCGTCAAGCTGCATGATCGTGGCTAAAAGCCACTCCCACCGTCCTGATTGAGTCTTGGCTCACCTGCATTTCCAACGGTGGATTCCTATATCGAATCGAAGTGGACTTACTTTTTCCAAAACCTGCCGGATTTCGGATTGAAATAAGATCAGCAGCAAAATCAATAGAACCTGCCACAGAATTTGAAAAACCCAGGTGGTCAGGAAAAGTCCCCACAGCTTGGCTACCGAATAAATTCCACCCAGGACAACCAGGCCGATCAGGACTCTGAGAGCACGGGTCTCACGGAACCATTGATACAGCTGGTGAGGCAACAGGGGTGAGGAAAAGAATGTCGACCAGATCTCGCCAGGTGGGGGTGGGGATAAAGTTTAGTAACGGCATGGCAGACACCTTAAATGACGAATGACTAATGGCTAATGACTAATTGTGGATGTCGCTTCGCTCCTTCAATTTATGATGCCAATAATCAAATAGTGTTGCTTAATAGTCCAATCGGAGACCAGTTAACAGAAATTGAAAGCACACCTAAATTCGACATTCGTCAGTCTATTTTTTTATATAATAAAGATGGAGCGGAGCGATTCCATCATTATTCATTATTCATTAGTCATTCTTCATTCAGCGGGTTTCCCGCATTCCTTACAACAGCCGTCAGAGCCGATTACACCGATACAACTGCCGTCACTGCATAGTTTACGATCGGCCCAATCACCAGATTCCGATTTTTCCTCGGATGGGACGTCAGCAGACGGTGGGGCCTGCGCTTCGACATCAGCCGTCTCGTCTGGCCCATCTTCCCCTGCCGACAGGTTTTCTTTGTCAGCGGCCCCAGCCTCCGGTAAACTGCCTTCGTATTTTTTCCCGCACTCTTTACAGAGACCGTCCGGACCGATTACGCCGATACAGTTGTTGTCGCTGCACAATATTCGGTTATCCCAATCGGTATCAGCATGTGATGTTTCTTGTTCATCTTCATTCGGTATTTCACTTTCCATCATTTTAAGCTCCATAGTAATGTTTTAAGTTATCGAATATTCTGCGGTACGATAACGCTGAAATGTCATAACAATTTGCTTTATTCATCATTTAAAATCCCAAATTACAAGCACCAAGCTCCAAATAAATTCAAAATCCCAATGACCAAAACTCAGTCCTATGATCTTAAGTCCCAATCCTTGTTTCGAATTTGTCTTTTTGGGTCATTGGATATTGTTTGTTATTTGAGATTTATAATTTGTGATTTACTTTTTCGAATTCTTCGCATCAGGATTTGGCAACTGGATTTTTTCCTCAAATACAACTCCTACAATATGTCTCATATATCGAGCAGTTCTTCAATTTCCCCGAGGTTGTTAATGTGATATTCGGCCGCCAATTCCCGGTTGCGGTAAGCCACCAGCGGCATCCCGGCCGCCTTGGCGGCAAGTTCATCCAGCCTCGAATCACCAACATAAATTGCCTGATGGGATACGAGATCAAAATGGTCTAAAATTTTAAGCAATACATCCGGATGGGGTTTGGGCCGTTTGACATCACTGGACGTGACAACCAGATCAAAGTACCCATCCAGTTCAAATTCAGCCAGCAACCGGTCCATGGTGTCGGTCCGGTTGGTGGCAATGGCGGTTTTGATTTGCGGTCTGAGCTTTCCAAGCAGGGACACAAGATCCGGTTCCACCGTGAGATAACTAAAATACTTCCGATAATCCATGGTCTTGCGAAAAATATGGGCGGCTTCCAGTTGTTTTTTATCAGGAAACAAATAGGCCATGGATTTATCAACCGTATGCATATGCACAAAGCGGAACTGTTCGTCAGTCACAGCCGTTCGGCCGAAATGCTGCAGTATATGGCTGTAATAAAACCGATTGGCCTGTTCGGTGTCAAATAGCACGCCGTCACAGTCAAAGGCAACTAGCTCGATATTTCTCATTTTCATTGATAGTTTGATATTAAGGATTCAACGGATTGTCGACTTTCTCATTTCACAGCCAAAAGATACTCGATGCTCGATACTGGATGCTGGATGCTCGATAAATGCAATTCGGTAGGTTCAGAATTTCTGTCCTCCATCGAGTATCGAGAATCGAGCATCCAGTATCGAGTATCCGATTCACTCTTTTTTTCGGGGACGCAGATTTCCGTACACCCTGACATTGAGTTGCGGTCGAATTTTACTATCCGTTTTTAAAATAATCGTGTCGTAATAACGTCCGGCCTCCTGTTTCAGATTTTCTACCTTTAACTCATACGCCCCGTTAGCGGATAGCTCGACTTCTTCCAGCTGAAATTTGATGTTTTTGCCGTCCTTGGCACTGACTTTTAGAATTTTAAACGGGTATTTCTTTTCGGGTATGAGGGATGCCGACGCTTTTATGGTATCTCCCGTATAACCCCTCAAAGTGATATGCTTGGGCCGTATGGTAACAAACCTTTCCACCTGACCGGATATAACCAGATTCATCCGCGGGCGATTCTTATCATTGGTATAAACGCTGGCGGTTTTTTTCATTTTTCTGCCGCCATATCCTTTGGTATCGACTCTCAGGGTAATTTTCCCCTCGCCGCCGGCGGGGATTTGTCTCGTAAACGAGACAGCCGTGCACCCTCAGCCGGTTTTTACGCGTTCAACATTTAACGTCGCATTGCCTTTGTTCTGAATGACAAAGTCGTGCACGACCTTGGCATCTTCCAGCACCGGGGAAAATTCATAATGGGTTTCCGGGAAAAAGACAGACGGTACGGCATCATTCTCGGCGCCAAAACAAACTGCAACTGACAGGGTTAGATATATTGCAACCGCTAACACCATAAGAAATTTACATCTCATCAAAAACTCCTTCCTGAAACTTCATTTTATTACCTGAATTTTTACCAGCAAAATTCGCTTCGCATAGATCACCAATATACACTTTTATTTACTGTCAGTAAGAATACGTGCAAAATTCAGGTATTAAGTCTTAAAAAATTTTATGACGCCTGCCATCTAATGTCAAGGCACAACTAACAAAGGACAGAAGACAGATGACAGAGGACGGACGACAGAAGTCAGAGGTCAGATGGCAGAGGATCAGAGGTCAGAGGTCAGAGGTCAGATGGCAGAGGCAGAGGTCAGATGTGGCAGAGGCTCTGAGTTTCGGACTAGATCTCGTCAGCGCATCAGCCCTATGGCAGATCAACTCGAATCTGAAACTCTATCACGACGTACTACCTTCCACCCTGAAACCTTTTGATCTCCCATGTCGACCTTACGGCTCTGAGCCTTGCGCCGTACCTTGAGCTATGAGCTTTCACCTATGAGCTTTCATATTTCTACCCGTTCAATTTTCGCTGACTGTGTATCAACGAAGCAGAAACCGGGAGAGCCTTCTTTGCCCATGATTTCTCCGGGATTCAGTAACGTCACATTCTCTTTTAACATAAAGGGTGCAATAAAATCCCCGCAGTGAATGAGGAGACCGGCCTGACTATTTTTGATAATCTCCACCGCCTTGCGCAGATTCCAGATGTTGTCGTGGCTGTCACTCATAATCGCTACTATCATAGATGTCTCCTTTGCTCTAAAAGTCGCTGATTTGGGAATACAAATCGGTATTTATATAAGATTGCGCCTAAGAAGCTATGAAGTTAAGAGGGTATCGATTTCGGACTTGGGATTTCGGATTTCGGATTTTAATAAGGAAAATGTCTTATTTAAGACCCTGAGCCTTGCGCCTTCTCCTATTTTCCGCCTTCCGCATCTTTAGCCGCGGCACAGTCCCACCCTATCGGACGACGACGGGTCCAACTTCCGAATTCCTGAAACCCTATACCTTAAACCTTTTAGGCGCCGGCAACCAATAACCAGTAACCAGCAACTCACTGACGCCATCTTTTCAATCCGAAATCCGAAATCCGAAATCGAAAGACCCGCAACCCGTAACCCGCAACCCGCAACGCGGCCTACATCATAAAAACTGGATCCACATCGATGGCAACCTGGACACGATGACGGTTGAAGACCACCGGGTGGTTTGACATCAGCTGATTGATAAATTGATGGAGCCTCCGGGTGTTTGAGCCTTTCAGCAGAATCTGCCAGCGGTAACGCTGCGCAATTCTGGTTAAAGATGCCTCGATGGGCCCCATAATCTCTACGCTCTGGTAGTAATTCCTGTCGCCGGCCTTTAATGACTGGCAAATGTCTCCCAGCATGTGGGCGTGGTCTATGGTTTTTTGAGAATCCTTGCCGGATATTTTGAGTTGAATAATTCTGGAAAACGGTGGATATTTAAGTGCATTTCTGAAACCGATCTCCTGCTGGTAAAAAGATGCAAAATCCTGGCGTCGGGCGGCGTCAATGCTGAAATGCTCCGGATTGTAGGTTTGTAAAATCACCCGGCCGGATCTATCTCCCCGCCCGGCCCGGCCGGCCACCTGGGCCAGGAGCTGGAAGGTTCGTTCTCCGGCACGAAAATCCGGAAAGCTCAGGGAAAGATCCGCACAAATGACCCCCACCAGTGTGATGTTTGGAAAGTCATGCCCTTTGGCCACCATTTGAGTGCCCACCAAAATATCTGTGGTTTTATCTCTAAGCCCTTTTAAGAGCTTTAAAATGGATCCCTTGCGGGCGGTGGTGTCGCGGTCCATGCGGGCAATCCGGGCCCGGGGGAAAAGCTTGGTCACCATGCCTTCCAGCTTTTCCGTACCAAGCCCGAGGTGCCTGATTTTGTCTGATCCGCAAACATCACATTTGGACACGGCGGACCGGCTGAATCCGCAGTAATGACACCGGTAAGCGTTGGAACGCTGGTGCAGGGTCAGTGAAATATCACAATGCTTGCAGCGCATGGGCTGTCCGCACGCACTGCAAACCGGAAAACTGGCATATCCGCGGCGGTTTAAGAAAAGCAGCACCTGCTCACCGCGTTTAAGAGTTTCTTGCATGGCCTGCAGCAGTTGCGGAGAAATATAGCGCCCAATGCCCCGGGTATCTCTGGTTTCACGAAGATCAACAATACTGATTTCAGGCAGGGAGCGCTGCTCGACCCGCTTTGTCAATGTGAGTTCGCTGAACTTCTCGGTTACGGTATTGTAGTACGATTGGATCGAAGGCGTGGCCGACCCCAACAGGGCCAGGCAGTCATTTTGTTTTGCTCTGACCACCGCCAGATCCCGGGCATTGTATCGCAATTTGCCTTCCTGCTTGTAAGACGAATCGTGTTCTTCATCAACGATGATGATGCCGATGTTTTCAAAAGGCGTAAAGATGGCGGAGCGCGCCCCGATGACTATGGTTGCTTCGCCCTGCAAAATACGAGTCCACTGATCGTAGCGCTCGCCGGCCGACAGGCCACTGTGCAGCACGCCGACACAGTCACCGAAACGAGCCCGGAATCTCCTCTCCATTTGAGTAATCAATGCAATTTCCGGCACCAGGACCAGGACGGAATGCCCGCCTTTTAAGACCTCATCGGCAACCTGCATGTAGACTTCAGTTTTGCCGCTTCCGGTAACGCCGTTCAAAAGAAAGGTCTTATAGCCTTTAGCGATATAACCGCAGACACAAACAACAGCATTCTCCTGCTCGCGGTTTAATTTGGGGGCCGTATCGGGCTTGATGGATTCTCCGAAAGGATCCCGGTATACCCTTTTATGGTCGATGGTAAGATAGCCGTCTTTTTCAAGAGGTTTGATTAAGGTCGCAGCCGTCGGAACCGTCTCCTTGAGCTTTTTAACTGAAATTTGCCCGCAGGTCTTTAAAACATCAATAATTTTTGCTCTGGACTTGGACAGACGCCCGGCAGGCAGCTGGCCGCCGGTCAATCGCACAAAGCGCTCGAGCCTGGCCTTCGTCTTTGCCCGGCTAAGCTCCCATTTCCTGGAGATCCAGTCACGCTGCTCCAGGGAATACAACAGGGCACCGGGTATGTTCGGATCAATGATTTTGTACAGCTCATTTACCCGGCAGGGTCCGGACTGCAGATGACCTAAAATCTGTCTTGCGATCGGATTTAGTTGTGTGCCGTTTAAGGCATCCTGTCCACTTTCGGTCAGGGAAACCAGAACGTAGTCGCGGATATTCAGCCCGCCGGGCAGCGCGGTTTTTACAACTTCACCCGGAGGATATTTATAGTAATCGGAAATCCATCTGAAAAAAGGCACCATGGCAGATGGAAAAAGCGGCTGCTCATCGAGAATATCCAGTATGGATTTGATTTCTTTATTATCATAACCTTTGCTCGGCCCCAAAATATATCCGGTCAGCCGCGCCGTCCCAAACGGGATAAGGACTCTTTTGCCTGTTGCAATAAATGCTGAAAAGGGCTCGGGAACGCTATAGGTGAAGGTTTGATAAACTGGAATGGCAACAGCCACTTCTATGGTTTCGGTGTCCGGTTTCATTTTAAATTGACGATTGGCGATTGAATATTAACACCAAGAATATCTGTTCAGGGCAGGAAGGAATTGTATGTTTTTAACAAATTTGTTGAAATTTACAACCAAAAAGCGTTATAATAGCTCTAAGTTGAATCGAATTCAAAATTTTACGCAACGCAGATGAGCAATAAGTCCATTTAAAACCCGCTCCAGTTTCACAAAAAGCGTAAAAACCATTGTGTATGGAGGAGAAAACAATGTTTCGAATTGCCAAAAGATCCCTGGTCATTGCCATCATCGCAGCACTGCTGATCGTACCATTTGCTTCCACGGGCCTGGCTGAAGAATATTTTGAGAGGGAGGACCCGAGCGGCGGTATGATGATTTTTGATTTTATCATGGTTCGACCGATCGGAATTGTGGCAACAGCCGTTGGATCGATATTTTATGTGATATCCCTTCCCTTTTCGCTTTTAGGAGATAATTCCGGCGAGGCCGGCGAAGCGCTTGTCAAAGAACCCGCCGCTTACACCTTCAAAAGACCTTTAGGTGAATTTTGATCAATTTGTAATTCGTCAAATTCCTTGCGTAATTACTCCGCCCTGATAGCACATTGAGGGTTGCAAATTGTTATTTGAAAACTGAAGTAAGTTGTTAGATCGAAGGTCCGGCGGATTAATTAGTATTTTGGTTCTGACATGATGTTACTTATCCGATTCTATTAGCCTGTCAAAATACCAAACACTAAACACCACTATTAAACCCCATCTAAAACGGCTATCACACCTTTCTGCAAGACCCTCTGCCCGCAATTCAGGCGACGTCCTTCAATCATCTTGACACAACAACCTAATTTGAATATAGCTGGCAGCGATAATATTGGCTAAGAATGGGGCGATTTGAATTTTGCTCCCGGTGAATTTCAATTTGCCGTCCTTGCCGTTGCCACTAACAATTTATCCAAAAAGGAGGTCACTGTGCCAGTAAATGTCGTAGATCATCCGCTGATTAAACACAAACTCGCCTTAATGAGGGAAGATAACGTAAGCACGAAGGATTTCAGAGACCTTGCTTCAGAGTTGGCCACGTTACTGACATACGAAGCGACCAAGGATCTGGAGACGGAAACCAAAACCATTCAGGGATGGGCCGGACCGGTGCAGGTCGAAAAAATAAAAGGCAAAAAAATCACCGTTGTGCCTATCCTGAGAGCGGGTTTGGGTATGATGCCCGGGGTCCTGGAGCTGATACCATCTGCCAGGGTCAGCGTGGTGGGGCTTTACCGCAACGAAGAAACTCTGGAGCCGGTCAGGTATTATGTCAAAATGACCAGTGCGATGGATGCGCGGATTGCGCTGATACTTGATCCCATGCTGGCCACGGGCGGCTCGCTGATTGCGACCATCGATCTGATCAAAGAATCAGGATGCAAGCAGATAAAAGGCATCTTTATGGTTGCCGCACCGGAGGGTATCGAAAAATTGACCGCAACCCATCCCGATGTGGAGGTCTACGTAGCCGCCATTGATGAAAAACTAAATGATATTGGCTATATTTTACCTGGCCTGGGAGATGCCGGCGATAAAATTTTCGGAACGAAATAGACGGGTTGCGCGTTGCGGGTTGCGGTTACGCGTAGCGTGTTGCGGGTTGCGGTTGCGGTTGCGAGTTGCGGTTGCGGGTTGCGGGGTGCGCGTTGCTGGATGCTGGATGCGCGGTGCGCGATGCTGGATACGCGATACTCGATTAAAAGCGTTTCAGACCAGGCAGAATGTCATCGAGAATCGAGTATCCAGTATCCAGTATCAATTGGCCACCGCAACCATACCTCCAGTGACAAGATACCAGCTTTGCCTGAAGCGTAAGGAAAATTGGAATGTCGCAAGACGAAGATCGATACCAAAAAACCTATCCGATCTCCTGGGAACAACTCCACCGGGATTCAAAAGCACTGGCCTGGAGATTGGTGGAAATGAAAGCCTGGAAAGGAATCATCGCCATTACCCGCGGAGGTTTGGTGCCGGCCTCGATTATCGCCCGGGAACTGGAAATCCGCCTGGTGGATACCATATGCATTTCCAGTTATGATTACCAGCAGCAGGAAGACATAACAGTCCTGAAAGCTCCCGAGGCCGACAGCGATGGTTGGTTGCTGATCGATGATCTGGTGGATACCGGCAAGACGGCCCGGGTTGTAAGGAATCTGCTCCCCAAAGCCCATTTTGCCACCGTTTATGCCAAACCGGCCGGGCGACCGGTCGTGGATACGTTTATTACAGAAGTCAGCCAGGACACCTGGATCCTGTTTCCCTGGGATACCGAGTCGCAATTTGTAAAGCCCATAGTTTCAAGTACTTAGACCAGTACTCCGAACGACATTTTATTCTTCCTCAAGGTCGGGTAAAACTTGGGTAGATTTTAACGCTTCTTCCAGTTTCAGACCGCCTTCAAGCGCAGATACAGCCAGGAACCAGCCAATTATGGAGATACACCATACATTCACCGCGTGCAAGACCCGGCCTTCAAGCTGGCTGTAAAGAGCCGCAAGAGCTTTACCGTGCAAGGCGCCTGGGGCCGCCTGGCGCCTGGGGTCGGGCCTAATGTCATTAACTTAAGGATTGGTGTACCCTCTGTGGGAGCGGCTTTCCAGCCGCGATTAAGCAATCACAGCTTTAGAGCGACTTCTTTTCGTGGCTGGAAAGCCACTCCCACGAAAAGTTGACGCTAAGTTAATGACATAGGATCTTTTTGACATTGGTGACATTGGGTCGGGCCACAGTAA
>PVMK01125879.1_pt1 | contig 11183 bp, 10 predicted proteins | sample 1853481 | NCBI WGS metagenome assembly PVMK01 (sample SAMN08533507, study PRJNA380276) | Marine sediment metagenome, whole genome shotgun sequencing project. | reverse complement strand
AGGAGATTGAGCCGAATGTGATAGGCATGAATCGCCTCGTCGGCACTTACTCCAGAGGATAGGCGCTTCCTATGAAACGATTTTCGGCTTTTTCTTTTTTCATCGGGTTTTGCCTGACAAGTTTGTCTTGTATGCAAGCGGAAGAACCCATCGCCACAGACCCTCGTGCGCACGACTATTTCTCTTTCGCCAACACAGATCAGTTTGTTACAAAACACCTTGGGCTCGACCTCACGGTCGATTTCGAGGCTGAGGCGTTATACGGCAGCGCTACGTTGGAGATGCAGCGCGTCGGAACTGAGGCGGCTGAGATTATTCTCGACACTCGCGACATCACGATCGAGACCGCGAGCTTTGTCTTGCCGTCAGGCGAACTGCTGAATGCAGAGCACCGGTTTGGCGAGACTCACAGCATCATGGGTACGCCGTTGTTCATCAGTTTATCGGCAGATGTTCGAGACGCAGAGGAACTCACACTTCGAATCGACTATCGCACCAGCCCCAGGTCCACAGCACTGCAGTGGCTGCCGGCAGAACTGACAGCCGGGCTTGAGCACCCGTTCCTGTTTTCTCAGTCTCAAGCCATTCATGCCCGGAGTTGGATTCCGTTACAAGACACACCGGCCGTTCGAATAACCTACACCGCAGCGATACACACACCGCCCGAACTCCTGGCCGTAATGAGCGCGGATAATGACCCCGCCGCCGAACGAGATGGGAATTACAAGTTTGAAATGCCTCAACCCATTCCTTCGTATTTGCTCGCTATCGCTGTCGGCAACATTTACTTCGCTCCCATCGGCGACGAGACCGGCGTTTATTCCGAGCCGGAGCTACTGGATGCTTCTGTATTCGAATTTGCCGACACCCAAACCATGCTCGAAACTGCGGAGGCTATGTTCGGCCCCTACCAATGGGGTCGCTATGACCTTTTGATTCTCCCGCCCAGCTTTCCCTTTGGAGGCATGGAGAACCCGCGGCTCTCGTTCCTCACACCCAGCTTGCTTGCCGGAGATCGCAGCCTGGTGTCCGTGGTTGCGCACGAACTCGCTCATTCGTGGTCTGGCAACCTCGTAACCAACGCCACTTGGCGCGACGGATGGCTTAACGAAGGTTGGACCAGCTATCTCGAACATCGCCTGATGCAAGTAATCTACAGCGCGGCGCGGGCGGATGAAGAGAACCTCCTGGGCTACCGCGAACTCCTGCTTGATTTCGAGACGATCAGTCCCAGGATGCAGGCACTGGCGCCGACGCTTGAGCAAGGTGACCCGGACGATTTTCAGGGAATTATCCATTACCACAAAGGCAACCTGTTCCTGCAATATCTCGAGAATGCATTCGGCCGCGAAACTTTCGATTCCTTCACCCGCAAATACTTTAATGATTTCGCGTTTGTCACGATTAACTCGGAGCAATTCCTCGACTACCTCGATGAAAACCTGCTTTCGGCATACCCTGGCAAAGTAAGCCGCGAACAAGCCGAGCAATGGCTGTATGAACCAGGACTACCTGACGATGCGCTAATACCGACATCGAAGAACCTCGATGCGACTGCTGAAATGGCCGTTCTCTGGTCCAGCGGTGAGATCGACATTGCTGATGTTCCATTTACCGAATGGAGCCCGCAGGCGATGAGACACTTCATCAACAGCCTGACCACCGATCTGTCAACCGAAAAACTCAACGAGCTTGATACCGCACTTGGGCTTAGCGATACGAACAACGCCGAGATTGGCCGAACATGGTTTATCCAGGTTGCACAGCGACAACATCACCCGGCTTACAAGGACCTTGCACAACACCTGCGACGCTACGGCCGGACGCGGCTTATTGCGCCCGTCTATGTTGCACTGGCCCAGAATGGATCGGACCTTGAGCTCGCTAAAGAGCTATTTGCAGCAGCGCGCGGAATATATCATCCACTCACCAACATCAGTATCGAAACGGCGTTCAGACGCATCCAGGAAGCCGAGCACTGATCGGTGGGCAATCGATTATGTATCTATCGCGCTGGTGAAAACCGAAGTTTTCCGGCATGGCTGATATGAAAACCTGCTATTTGTACTATGCTTGAAGGTATAGCCGCGAGCGGTTGAGAAATGTATAACAAGATCGAAGTGACGTTTGAGGGCGACCACGTCCGCGTTGTTACCGAGGGCGATAAAGACTATCGCTTCTTGGACAAGGTGTGGCGAGATGTAGCAACAACATGTGAACTACATGACTGCTACAACGTTTTGGGCATCGCCAAGAGCTCCACGCCGGTGGAGGCTCTGGAAGGATACGAGCTCCCGGCACTATTTCGCGAGCTGAACATCGACCAGAAATACAGGATCGCCTGGGTCGAACTGGACGAGGATGCCCGGGACACGATTGAGTTCGTACAAACTGTATTGGCCAACCGGGGCTTGCCTGGCCTGCTCTTCGAAACCGGAACAGAGGCTCGCGAGTGGCTGCTGGGAAGCTAGGTCAAAACTCCCACAAGATGCCAATCGCGGGTGCCAGAGGCATTCAGTAGTTGAGGCCGCGCTCCAACTTCCATTTTGCGGCTGATCCGTAAGCCCAGGCTAGCGAATGTACCGGGTGTAAGTCCCCTCGTCGTGCTATCTCTTCATCGCCTCGAAGAATTGGGCGTTCGTCTTCGTGTCCTGCATCTTCTTGAGCAGGAACTCGACGGCCGCGAGTTCATCCATCGGATGCAGTACTTTTCGCAGTACCCACATCTTCTGTAGCTCCTCGGGAGCCGTAAGTAGTTCTTCTTTACGCGTACCGGAACGATTAATGTTAATCGCCGGGAAGGTACGCTTCTCCGCAATACGGCGATCCAGGTGGATCTCCATGTTGCCGGTGCCCTTGAACTCTTCGTAGATGACCTCGTCCATTTTGGACCCGGTATCAACAAGCGCCGTTGCGAGGATTGTCAGGCTGCCGCCCTCTTCGATGTTGCGCGCAGCACCAAAAAAGCGTTTCGGCCGGTGCAATGCGTTGGCATCGACACCACCCGTCAGAACTTTGCCTGATGATGGAACAACCGTGTTGTAGGCGCGCGCAAGACGCGTAATCGAGTCGAGCAGGATGACCACATCGCGCTTGTGCTCGACGAGTCGTTTGGCCTTCTCGATGACCATCTCGGCCACTTGCACATGGCGACTGGCCGGCTCGTCGAATGTCGACGAAACGACTTCACCACGCACTGAGCGTGTCATCTCGGTTACTTCTTCAGGTCGCTCGTCGATAAGCAAAACAATGAGGTCAACGTCAGGGCTGTTCACACTAATCGCAGACGCAATATTTTGCAGCAACATCGTCTTACCGGCTTTCGGCGGCGAAACGATAAGGCCACGCTGGCCTTTGCCAATTGGCGCAACCAGGTCGATGATACGGGCCGTCAGATCTTCGGTACTGCCGTTGCCCTGCTCGAGCACCAGGCGCTCGGTCGGGAACAGCGCGTCAGGTTCTCAAACAAAGACCTTGCTGCGCGCGTTCTCAGGCGAATCGTGGTTGATCTGCCCAATCTTGAGAAGTGCGAAATAGCGCTCACCGTCTTTTGGTGGGCGAATGAGCCCAGAAACGGTATCGCCTGTGCGCAGAGCGAAACGTCTGATTTGGCTCGGGCTTACATAGATATCGTCAGGGCCGGCAAGATACGAGCTGTCGGATGAACGCAGAAAGCCGAAGCCATCCTGGAGAATCTCGAGCACGCCATCACCGTAGATATTCTCGCCCTGTTTGGCATGCGCCTTCAGGATCGAGAAAATGATGTCCTGCTTGCGCTGACGCGCAAGATTCTCAAGCCCAAGTGACTCACCAAGATCCACAAGCGCTGTGGCCGGACGGGTCTTGAGCTCCGTCAGGTTCATGATGTTCTTGCTCGCTTCGAGCTCCTCAGGCGGAATTATCTCAAGGCTGCCACCATCGTCTTCCGGATAGTCGCCCTGCGGCGGCCGGCGACGGCGACGTCGATTGGGATTGCCCTTGCTAGTGTTGCCTGACTTGTTCGGTCGGTTTTTGGTTTGATTGCCCAAGTACCCTCTCACAGATTGCTGTCCAAAAATTCAATTAGTTGTGACTTCGACATTGCCCCGAGCTTCTGCGCGTGCACATTGCCGTCTTTAAATAACATCAGCGTCGGGATGCTGCGGATACCGAACTTCTGTGCGATATTCGGGCTCTCGTCGACATTGAGTTTCACAACTGCCATTTGATCGGCGTAGTCCCCTGCTACTTCATTGAGTAGCGGCTCGATCATCTTGCAGGGACCGCACCATTCCGCCCAGAAATCAACCAGGGCTGGTTTGTCTGACTTCACAACGTCAGCTTCAAAATTACTATCGTTGGTGTACACGATATTGTCGCTCACCGGTTCTTACCTCCACATGGTTTATCGCTTCGATTGGATGTCGTTGTCGCTCGTTCCCAGGGTCTCTGGCGAACCAACGATACAAAGTGGATGACGCTGCCTGATACTTCAGGCAATATGTCGCAGCTTCGTTGCTGGCTAATTCCGGCTTCTTTGGTGGTTCGATGATTGCGAAACTGGCAGGTGCGACGATTGTCGCGTCGATATAAAGCCAATTTGACCGCTTAACGAGCCATATTGCAAGCACTAAATGCACATTTTTCCGGTCTCTTATTCATGGCAGATAACCACCTGAGCGAACTCAGATTCGATTCACTTGCGCTGCAAGACAGCGTTCAGGCGGGCATTCGTGACGCCGGTTTCGAATATTGCACGCCAATTCAAGCAAGTACCTTGCCGATAGCGCTGGAACCGCGCGACGTAGCGGGCCAGGCTCAGACCGGAACCGGCAAGACCGCCGCCTTCCTGGTCGCTGCTTTTGAGAGGCTGCTCGCCTCCGAGCCGCCTGCGGGGGAGAAAAAACAGCCTCGTGCCTTCATGCTCGCGCCAACTCGTGAACTTGCCGTGCAAATAGCCAAGGACGCGGAGCAACTTGGAAAGCACACTGGATTCAAGGTCGGCCTCGCCTACGGCGGTACCGACTACGAAAAGCAGCGGCGGATCATTGAAGACGGTATCGACATCCTCATCGGTACGCCTGGCCGCATCATCGACTATTTCAAACAGGGTGTTTTCAAGCTAGATCAGGTCGAAGTGGCGGTGCTGGACGAGGCTGATCGTATGTTCGATCTCGGCTTCATCAAAGACATTCGATATTTGTTACGAAAATTGCCAGATCCCGACAAGCGGCTGAATATGTTGTTTTCGGCAACATTGTCACAACGAGTCATGGAGCTCGCGTACGAGCACATGAATGAACCCGAGCTCATTCAAATCGAACCCGACAAGATCACCGCAGATCGTGTCCGACAGGCGATATTCTTTCCCTCTAATGAGGATAAGATGCCGCTGCTTGTTGGTTTGATTCGCGAGATTGGTGAAGGCCGCATCATGGTGTTCGTCAACATGAAGCGCGAGGCTGAGCGTGTCGAGGCCTACCTTGAGGCGAACGGCTTGCATGCTGCAGCCATCTCCGGCGACGTTCCGCAGAAGAAGCGAATGCGTATGCTGATGCAATTTCAGGCGGGCGAATTACCGGTGCTAATTGGCACTGACGTAGCCTCTCGGGGGTTGCACATTCCTGATGTGCAGTGCGTTATCAACTACGATTTGCCGCAAGACTCTGAAGACTATGTGCATCGAATTGGACGAACTGCGCGTGCGGGTGCTTCTGGAGATGCGATTAGCTTCGGCTGTGAAACCTACGCAGTTTCCTTGCCGGACATTGAAGCCTTCATAGGTCACAAGATTCCAGTCGCGAAATACGACGCAGCGCTGCTCCCCGAACTGATCAAGCCCAAACCAAGACCAAGGCGCCCACAACAAGGCGGGCGTAGCAGGCCGGGTGGCCAAAACAAAGGTGGGTCAAGACGGCGACCTCCGAGAAGGTCATAACAAGAGGTCTGCGACCCCTTCTACACCCTGGAATTCACCTCCATCTCTGGGTGGTTCGCTGGTGTCCGGTCGCGTGATCGCAACCACGTGCTCAACACCGAATTCCGCGGCACTTCGGAGCACCCTCACGGTGTCGTCGACGAACATCGTCGTGTCTGAATCGAATCCGACCTCCGCCTGCAGCGCGTGCCAGAATTCCTGTCGCTCCTTTGCGAAACCATAGCTGTGTGAGCTGTGCATGCCATCGAAGTATTCACCGAGACCCGTAACCTGATCCTTTAGCTCCAATGTATCGCTGTGGGAATTAGTGACCAGAAGCAGCTCGATATCCATGCTCTGAATGACACCAAGAAATTCTTTCGCGCCTGGCAGGAAGTCGATTCGTTCGTGGTTGTCGCGGTGCAGTTGCATAACGTCCAGATCAAGGCGCTCACTCCAGTGATCCAGGCAATACCAGTGCAAATCGCCCTGAATAGCCCCGTATCGACTGAAAAGTTGCTTACGCGCCTCACTCAAAGACATGCCATTCTTCTCGCCCCAGCGCTCCGGTATGTGCGTTAACCACATGTAGTTATCGTAGGCAAGATCGAGAATCGTGCCGTCCATATCGAGCATCAACGTCTTGCAACGCTCCAGTGCGGTTTTGGGATCGAATGTCACTGCTCTATACTGCGCGCCCTGTCGGATAGTCCGGAATTCACCATGAACCTCAAAGAACTGATTGAGCCTGTCGTCGCTCTGGCGACCGAAGCTGGCCAGGCAATCCTCGAAGTCTACGCGACAGATTTCGACGTTCAAGAAAAAAGTGACGAATCACCGCTGACACAAGCTGACCTGGCTTCGCACTATTGTATCGTTGCCGGCCTCGAGCAGCTCACGCCGGACATTCCAATCATCTCGGAAGAAGAAGGGCTGCCGACATTCGAGGAGCGCGGACAATGGCGACGTTACTGGCTCATCGACCCCCTTGATGGCACGAAGGAGTTCGTTAATCGTAACGGTGAATTTACGGTCAATATCGCTCTCATCGACTCGCACCGACCCGTCTTCGGTGTCGTCTATGTGCCCGTGCAGGACAAAACCTACCTCGGTTGCGAAGGCCGTGGTGCCGAGCTTCGCGAGGGCGGAAAAATTACGCCCATAGGGGTCGCCGATGCCAGTAGCACACCTGTGCGTATCGTTGGCAGCCGCTCGCACAGGGGCAGCAGCCTGGACGCATTTCTCGAGCGCCTGGGCGAAGCGGACATCGTGCCCATGGGCAGCTCATTGAAATTTTGTGTGATTGCCGAGGGCCGGGCTGACATCTACCCGCGCCTCGGGCCAACCTCGGAATGGGATACTGCAGCCGCGCAAGCCGTCGTCGAGCAAGCCGGCGGAAAAGTGCTTGAGCTTGACGGCAAACCGCTGTCGTACAACGCCAAGGAAGACATTTTGAACCCATGGTTTGTGGTCATTGGCCCCAGTGACCACGACTGGCTGGCGCTGCTGGCAAGCGACTAGTAGCATGGGTATCGATGACCGAGAAAGTCGACACTGAATGCTTTAAGACCCTTGATCGGCTGCGCGAGTTGCGCGTTAGCCACCGGGACCTCGACTACCTGATCGATCGCCTGCAGCACGATCCGATGGTGGATCAGCTGCGCATTCGCCGCCTGAAGAAGCGAAAGCTCCTGATCAAGGACATGATCACGACGTTAGAGAGTGAGCTGATTCCGAACCTGGACGCGTAAAATCGTCGCGACGTACAGCCTGCTCCCGCGATGCGGATGTTTACACGGCCGGCAAACGGCGCATTTCTCTCGGTGATGGATCGCGGCGGGACGCCGCTCCCACAAGACGCCGCTCCCACAAGTTCTTACATCGTCGCTAAGGCCAATCTATTCCGGTTTTTGGCCGCTACGCTGCTCGTCGCCTTGTTCAGCAAGCGCAATTTTCCTTTGCCGTTCTGCCAGATCGCGATCCACTGCAACCCGCGTATCGAAAACAAAACACTCCCCGTCCCAGCGATTCTGATCGCCTGGCACATCCTCAAGATATTTCAAAATACCGCCCTGCAGGTGATATACCTCGTCGAAACCCAGCTCCAGCATCAACGCGGTGGCTTTTTCACAGCGGATGCCGCCTGTACAGAACATCGCCAGCGGTTTGTCTTTCGAGGTACTGGCCAGCTCGCTGGCGAATTTGGGAAACTCGCGGAAGCTGTCGGTTTCCGGGTCAATCGCTCGCGGAAAAGTGCCAATGTCAATCTCGTATGAATTGCGCGTATCGATAACGACCACATTTGGGTCTTCGATCAATGCATTCCATTCTGCTGCCTGCACGTAGGCACCGGTTTTCTTGTGCGGCAGGATATCGGGACGGCCCAGAGAGGCGATTTCTCTCTTGATGCGCACTCGCATGCGCCGGAAGGGCATTGCAGATACATCGTTCCATCGGCCTTCAATTGGCTCATCAAGCGCAAGCTTGTTCTCCAGCCAAGCCAGAACTGACCGCAAGGGTTCTTCATCACCGCTTATCGAACCGTTAAAGCCCTCTGGCGCAACCAGAACAGTGCCCAGCAATCCCTGCTTTTCGCAATGCGTCTGCAGTTCATCCCGAAAAGCCAGCGGCGATTCGAGATCCAGGAATCGGGAAAACGAGACTACCTGCATCCGTCGACGTGTTTGTCGCTAACGGTGAGAGACAAGATGCTGTGACGAATTTCTTCGCCAAGCACGAGCCGCGCATCTGCACCGATGCGAACGATGTCATCGTCAAACTCCAGCAGCCCGTCCTCATTGCGGCGCAAGACGTCCTGTTCCTGAAGCTTGCGAATGTAGTCATGAAACAGCGACTTGTTGAAGAAGTCGGGCGAATGCAATCCATAGATCAGTGACAACCTCTCGGCACTCATCTGGCACATTTTCTCAAGCCGAATTCGAGACAGCGTGCCCGACCCATGGCGCACGAGCATGGCGATGACCAGGTAGAAGCGTTGCAGCATTGGCACCATAGACTGACCCAGCATCAGCAACTGGTAGGCCTTTGCTGAGCCGGCGGGCGGCCGTTCGAGCATCTTCTTGTTGCTACCGCGCGTTAGTAATTTTTCTTCAACCAGCGCCTCAATAGCGGCGGCAGTGACGTCGTCGATATCCTCATCCGACCACTTCAGGCGAAGCTCTTTCTGCATGAACGGATAAATCAAGGTAATCAAGCGCTGCAACTCAGCATGTTCGAGCTGCCTGCCTTGAATAAAACAACACGCCACGGCTGCAGGCACGGCAAGAAGATGCAAGATGTTGTTGCGAAAGTAGGTCAAAAGAACGGCCGTGCGCTCTTCCATATGAATAACATCGCCCATTGGATGGGAAGTGCGACTGATGACATCGAGCTTTTCACCATGCTCGATAATTTCGTCAGGGCTCCAATCCGGTAACGTGACTGACTCCGAGTACCTGAAGCGTCTGAGAATATCGAGGCTCAGGTGTAGCTGCGACCGCAGCTCTTCGGCACCGATTTTTTGTTTGGGAGTAGCCAGCAAGACATACGCAAGCAGACTTATAGGTGTGACCGCCGCCGCAGAATTAACGCCGCTCATGATCTTCTTTCCGAGCTCGTCAGTTACCGCAGCAAGCCACGCCGGGCGGTCGCCATTCTCAGCAACCAACTCACGCCAGTCAGGCTTGAAACGATCAAGTATCAGGTCCAACTCGATAGGCTCGCCGATATTGACGTGCACTCGACCGAAGTTTTCACGCAAGGACTTGATGGAACGGATAAGACCGAACAACGACTCTTTCTTTTTCTCCGCGCCGCCGAGCTCACTGATGAACGAGGCTCCTTCGATCAGTTTTTCGTAACCGAAATACACCGGCACGAAAACAATAGGTCGCTTAGGCGCCTGAATATACGAATTGACGGTCATTGCCAACATGCCGCCCTTTGGTGCCAGTAACCGCCCGGTACGACTGCGCCCACCCTCAATGAAATATTCGAGTGAATAACCTCTCGCAAGAAGTTGATACAGATAGGCATCAAATACCGTTGCGTACAAACGATTGCCCTTGAAACTACGCCGCAAGTAAAACGCGCCACCGCGGCGGAGAATCGGACCCAACAAAGGCAGGTTGAGATTAATCCCCGCCGCAATATGCGGGAGTTGTATGCCCTCGGCTCAGCAGATGTAACTCAGCAAGAGGTAGTCGAAATGGCTACGATGACAAGGCGTATAAACGATGACCTTGTCCTTCGCGACGTCATGCAGCCGTTCGATATGGTTGAGCTCAATACCGTCGTAGATCTTGTTCCAGAGCCATCGCAGTATCCGCATCAAGATTCGAATCGTTGGATACGAAATATCCGCTGCGATTTCCTCAACGTACTGGTGGACGCGACGTTCGGCTGCCTCTCGTTTTTTGTGGTCGTCACCAGCCTCGGCGGATATAGCTCGCCTGACTGCCGGCGAAAGCAAGACTTGGTTGGAGAGCGTCTGCCGGTGCGACAAGTCCGGACCGACTGTTGCCGCCCGACGTTGCCTGAAGTGCACGCGCAGAATTCGCGACACTTTGCGGAATGCAACTGGCGCCTCGACGCCATTCTGTACGATCGCGCTCAGCGCCAGACCATCACTAAAGCGAAGTAGAGTATTTCGCCCGTGTAGCAGAGTGGCGAGGAGTCTTCTTGTTCGCCCGACAACATCCCAAGTTTCCGAAAACAGCAACTTGAAGAGCGACCGCTCCTTATCGGGCGACCGCCCCCAGTAAATCGCAACCGGAATCAACAGCAATTCGTCGTCGTTACCTTTGCCCGCGTCGACCAGACGACGTAATCTCCTTGACCCCGTCATTGCGGGGCGGCGGAAAAACAAGCCCTTCAGCGGCCGCAGCACAACGAAACGCCGCGAAAATCGCTCGCCACAGAACGTCAGCGACTCATAAGGCAGCGGTAACCCGCTCAAACGACAGGCGCGCTCAAGAGCCAACAGATCCGCAAGACCGCCGTTTTCAAGCACGTAGCAAACTGCAGCGGTGCCGTCAGTGATCAGCTCAGCCGGCGATTCCGGTTGAATCGCCGGTCGAGCCCAGATCGCGAACAATCTGCTTGCCAGCCAAAAGAACGGACGGATGAAGAGCCCAGCAATGTTCATCGGGAGTTACCCGCAGATGCAGAAAACTATTCGCCGACAGCCTCTTTGATGGCTTCTTCAACGTCTTCGGCCTTTTCTTTAATGACATCGCCCACGTCTTCAGCCTTATCCATTGTCTCTTTGACGACATCAGAGATGGTT
>PVMK01172127.1_pt1 | contig 11185 bp, 8 predicted proteins | sample 1853481 | NCBI WGS metagenome assembly PVMK01 (sample SAMN08533507, study PRJNA380276) | Marine sediment metagenome, whole genome shotgun sequencing project. | reverse complement strand
AGTGCCGGTGAGTATCGCGCCAGCTTCAAGAAGCGGACGAGCCGCGTGAGCCGCTTCTTGAAGCTGGCGCGGTACTCACCGGCACTTACCACGATTGGCCGCGTGATCGCGTCAGAACGGCGCGCATTATTGGCATGCGTTGTCATTCTCGGCGGCGTCATGATGGCGGCCGCGGCGGCCATGCACGTTGTCGAGGGCCACATCCAGCCCGACCGGCTCGGCGATATGTCGAAATCCATGTGGTGGTCTGCGGCCATGCTTGCCAAGATCGGTGGCGGCGAGCTGGAACCGGTAACTGCAGGGGGCCGCATAATCGCGGCCATTACCGTGATGCTTGGCATCTTTTGCTTTGCATTGCCTGTTGCGATCATCGGGCGTGGCTTTTACGAGGAAATTCGTCGCAGGGACTTCGTGGTGACCTTCGCCATGGTCGCGCACGTTCCCCTGTTCGCCCATCTCGATGCGGCATCAATTTCCGATCTCATTGGCATATTGCAAGCACGCACTGTACCAGCAGGAACCGTCATCATCCGCAAAGGCGAGCCGGGCGATGCCATGTATTTCATTGCCAGCGGTACGGTTCAGATCGATGCCGCCGACGGCAAGGTCCGGCTGCACGAGGGCGACTTCTTTGGAGAGATGGCACTGCTCACGCGCGAACGGCGCATAGCAACAGTGACGACAATCAAGTCGACCGACCTCCTGGTTCTGGATTGTGATGATTTCCACCGCTTTATCGACCGCAACCCGAACGTCGGCGCGCACGTGCGTGCGGTCGCACAGCAGCGCAAGAGCGGGGCCGTCGCACACACCGACTAGCAGTGTTTCAAACCACCTCGACCAGCGCATCGGCACGCGCACCACTATCCAAGTACGCGGCAACGGCCTTGGCGAGCACCGGCGCCAACAGGTAGCCGTTGCGATAAGCACCGTTGACGAAGATGTGCCGTCCGCCGTCACGCACGATCACGCGCGGCATATTGTCGGGAAACGCTGGGCGCACGCCGGCGCCGATTTCTAGGATCTCTGCCTCTGCGAATCCCGAATGCAGAGCATATGCCCCTCCCAGCAATTCCAGCGCCGAGCGCACCGTGACGGGGCCATCGTCCTCCGTTTCAATAACCGTTGCGCCGATCATATAGCGCCCGTCACCCCAGGGCACGACATAGAGAGAATGCCGCGGATGCAGAAGTTGGATCGGGCGGCGCAAGGTGACTTCGCGCGAGCGCACGATCAGCCGCTCACCACGCACACCGCGCAGATTGGTAAGCGCGTCGCGTGCGGCAAGGCCGCGGCAGTCGATGATTGTGTCTGCGTCCTCGGGCGGCACGCTTACGCCGAATGACACATCACTGCCAGCACTGCGCGCTTCATCAAGCAGGAACTTCATCGCTGCCGGAGCTGCCATATGCGCTTCGTCGGCGAAATAAAGTGCCGAAGCAAAACGCCCGGCGAGTTCAGGTTCCAAATGTGCAAGCTTCGTTGCATCGAGTGTCTCGTGGCCTTGCGTGTCGCGCGCGAAGCGTTCCAAATCAGAGCGATCGCGTGCCTTCGCGACGACGAGACCGCCGGAGCAGGACAGATCCGGGTATGCTGCACGCCACAAGGTCATGCCCTCGCGTCCCAACCTGCGGAAAATCGGCGGATAGGCTTTTGCCTCGCGGTCCGGCGCCAGCATGACACCGCCATAGAGGCTTGCTGTATCCGCAAATGGCTCCGCGCTCGCCTCAACAAGGCGTACGCGATGGCCGAGGCGCGCAAGCGTCAAGGCTTGCCAGAGTCCGAGGACGCCAGCGCCGATAACAATGATGGAGAGCGAAGTCACGAGCTTTGTGTCATCCGTTGTGGAGGGCTAGAGCAAGATCGTTCTTGATGGAATCGCTTGGCCTTCGCCAGGAAGGTATCCACCAGATGAGTGAATCTTGCTCTAGGGTCTAGACCCTAAATCGAAAGTGTAGAGGCTGATTCACGTTTCACTTGGGAAAGCTCAGTGCGTCCAAGTGAAACCATCAGGCTCTAGAGCAAGATCGTTCTTGATGGAATCGTTCGCCATGCCCGGGAGGTCTCCAACAAGAACGTGAATCTTGCTCTAAATCAAAGGTGTAGAGACTGATTCACGTTTCACTTGGAACGCCTAAAGTGCGTCCAAGTGAAACGATCAGGCTCTATGGCTTCGCACCACGCGATGGCGGCCTCAATCCCCAAGCACGACTCCCTCGCGCCGCTGGTCCGCCCCGCCTTGCAACTGTCCATCACGGTTTACGACGATATGCATGCCAGAATTCATCTGCGCTGGCGCGATGCGATGCCCAAGCGCCTTTAGCCTCAGTGCGGTCCAGACTGCATCGCCATCGAGCTCGATCTCGAAGCCGTAACCGCGATTGCCGAAATTCAACAGATCCGCGGCCTGCTGCGCGTCCATGCCCCAATCGATGAGCGCAACGAGCGATTTGACCAGATAGAGGATGATGCGACTCCCGCCCGGTGAACCCAGTACGGCTTCCACCTTGCCATCCTTATTGAAGACAATCGTGGGCGCCATGGAGCTGCGCGGGCGTTTGCCAGGCCCCACCGCATTAGCAATGGGCCGACCTTGCGCGCCGGCCGGCCGGAAGGAAAAGTCGGTCAGCTCGTTATTCAAAAGAAAGCCGGCCGCCCAGATATGCGAACCAAACGCGCCCTCGATGGTCGTCGTCATGGAGACGGCATTGCCGTGCCTGTCAATTATCGAGATGTGACTAGTGCCTGCGTTTTCCATCGTTTCATCAGGACCGAACGACTGCTTGCCGAGACCGGGAGGCTCACCAGGTTTTGGCCGCTGCATGGCGCGCAAAGGATCGATCAATACGCGGCGTGTGTCGAGATAGCCGGGATCAAGGAGCCCGCTGGGATGTCAACGAAATCTGGATCGGCGATGTAACGGTTGCGATCGGCATAGGCGAGCTTTTCGGCTTCCGCGATGAGATGCAGCGCACGTGTTGACATGGCTGCGTCGGGCCCTTGGCCCAGGTCGAACGGCTCCAACAGCTTCAGTGTTTGCGCGACGGTCACCCCACCAGACGATGGAGGTCCAATGCTGCAGATCGTACGCGCCCGATAGGAAAAACACAGCGGCTCGCGTTCTTTGACGTCGTAGTCTGCCAAATCCTGAAGCGTCATGCCCCCTGGCGCAGTGGGCGCACCGTTCACCGCCGTGACGATCGCCTGGGCGATGGGGCCGTCATAGAAACCATCAGCACCGTTTGCCGCGATGCGCCGCAACGTTGCCGCGAACTCCGGGTTCTTGAGGACATGCCCGATGGGCCATGCATTGCCTGTGCGGGTAAAGAAGTAGCGGCGCGCCGACGCAACGAAGCTATCAGGACCCTGCCATCTCAGCATGAGGTGCAATCGCGATGAGACCTCAAAACCATTCTCGGCAAGGCCAATTGCCGGCTCGAATAGCTTCGCCCAAGGCAGTTGTCCGTTTGCCTGATGCACGGTTGCGAGCAAGCGCACGAGACCGGGCACCCCAACGCTTAAGCCGGAGCGGGCCGCCTTCCTGAACGGCATTGGCTTGCCGTCGACAAGAAACCGGTCGGGACCGGCAGATGCGGGCGCCGTCTCGCGGCCATCGTAGGCCTTGAGCGAACTGGTTTGCGCATCCCAATGCATCAGGAACGCACCGCCGCCGATCCCCGATGACTGCGGTTCCACGAGATTCAAGACGAGCTGCACGGCAATCGCTGCATCAACAGCGGAGCCGCCCGCTCGCAGCATCTCGAGTCCAGCCGCGGCAGCATAGGGATTGGCAGCCGACACCATGTGCTGTTCTGCCACCGCAAGCGTTTTCTCCGCGGAGCCTGTCGCCGTTTCCGGCGCGCTGCGCGTGTTTTGGGCGAATGCGGATGGAACGATGAGAAGAGTGGCGAACACGAGGATGCCCGCAACTCTCCTTCGACTCCACCTCAGCGGTTGCGGGGCGGAACGGGGTGTTGTGGCATCGAGCATGGAGATCGTCTTTGTGGCGCCGGCGACGTTCTTTATCGCGGCAACGGGCGGTCCTGTCGAGGGTGATGGATCCAGCCCGCACAACCGGCAACCCCAACCCTCCAAATGCTCGTCACAGGCGTGTCATTATTGGAAGGGCATTGCGTTCGCAACCGCTTCTGACCATAGAACACCGTGGCTCCGATAAAATCGCTTGTAGAAAGTAGGAACTCATGTTCGCAACGTCCGCGCCGCGCATCTTGAAAGCAGTATTCTTTGTCGCTAGCGGCTTTGTGCTCGGCGCTGGCATCATGTTTTGGAGCGCCGATCGCGGAGATGCACTCGAAGAAGTGCATACGCTTCTGGTAACGAGCGAGACGATTCTGGGACAGCCCTTTTCCTACCCGGCGAAAAAGCCAGCAAAGGTAACGGCCGCCATCGTCACGATGCCTCCGGGGGGGGGGACAACGGGATGGCACGAGCACCCTGTTCCTTTGTTCGGCTACATGCTGGAAGGTGAAATTACCGTCGACTACGGACCGCATGGAAAGCGAGTCTATCGCAAGGGCGACGCCCTGATGGAGGCGATCGACGCGGCCCATGATGGTCACAACACAGGCCAGGGCGTTGCGCGCATCCTGGCTGTGTTCATAGGCGCTGAGGGGGTGTCGAATACGATGAAAGTGGCGGCCCCGAAGTAGGACCGGTTTTTGCGATCAATGAAAGTCTCGCGATTTCGGAATAATGCGCTCGTTGCGTGGATGACCGGCCCAGCGCGGGTGGGGACGAAGCACCTCGTCGGCATTGGCAACCGGCGCTTTCATGCCGGCAGCGTGCTCGGAGAGAAGTCAAGCCAGTCACTGCGATCCTCCAGCTTGCCGCGACGACGTGAATGATGTCTTCGTGACGCTGAATACGCCCGTGGATGATAATGAGGCGCGCGCCCATCACCACCTTGCGGGAGCGTTCCAACGTCTTCGGCCAAACAACGGCGTTGGCGACGCCCGTCTCGTCCTCGATCGTCATGAACACGACGCCCTTGGCCGAGCCTGGCCGTTGGCGCACGAGCACAACGCCGGCGACAGAGACAGACGCGCCGTCCTTTATCTTGCGCAGCTCGTAACAGGCCCGCACGCGTCGAGCATTGAGCTTTTCGCGCAGAAAACTCATGGGGTGCGCTTTGAGAGAAAGCTTGAGCGTCTGGTAGTCGTTGACGACGTGCTCTGAGAGCAGCATCTCAGGCAGCGCAACGTCGGGCTCGTCCCCCATTTCGCGCGTCTCGTTCCAGTTGAAGAGCGGCAATGGCTCAGCCGCGCCAAGCGCTTTGACCTCCCACAAGGCCTGGCGGCGATCGAGTTCCATGGAGCGGAAGGCATCTGCGGCTGCGAGCTTTTCTAAAGTTGAAAGCTTCACGCCCGCGCGCATCCACAGATCGTGCACATCGCGAAACGGCGCGCGGGCAGCGCGGAGCTTGTTGGCCTCGTCCTCCTTCAGGCCGTCAATCTGGCGCAAGCCGAGGCGCAGGGCCCAGCCGCCATCTGACCCACCGGGCTCAAGCGTCGAATCCCACTCCGAAAGGTTCACGTCGGCACCGCGCGCCTCAACGCCATGCTCGCGCGCATCGCGTACGATCTGCGCTGGCGCGTAAAAGCCCATGGGCTGGGAGTTAAGAAGGGCCGCCGCAAATACCGCTGGATAGTGGCACTTAATCCAAGCGGAGACGTAGACGAGGAGGGCGAAACTCGCTGCGTGACTCTCAGGAAACCCGTACTCGCCAAAACCCTTGATCTGATTGAAGCAACGCTGCGAAAACTCTTCAGCGTAGCCGCGCGCGACCATGGACGAGACCATCTTCTTTTCGAGAAGCCCGATGGTGCCGCGACGGCGAAAGGTGGCCATGGCCTTTCTCAGCTCGTTGACATCAGCGTCAGAAAAGCGTGCCGCCACCATAGCGATGCGCATGGCTTGCTCTTGGAAGAGCGGCACGCCCTTGGTCTTGCCGAGAATGTTTTTGAGTTCGTCCGCAGGACCGTGCTCGGGCGCAGGCGAGGGATAATGCTCACGCTCCACGCCCGATCGGCGGCGCAGATAGGGGTGCACCATGCCGCCCTGGATGGGACCGGGGCGCACGATCGCCACCTCTATGACGAGGTCGTAGAAGGTGCGCGGGCGCAAGCGAGGCAACATGTTCATCTGCGCACGACTTTCGACCTGGAACACGCCAATCGAATCCGCTTTGCACAGCATGTCGTAGACGGCAGCGTCCTTGCGCGGGATGTTGGCGAGCGTCAAAGACCGGCCGTAGTGCGTATCGATGAGATCGAAAGCACGGTGGATGCACGAGAGCATGCCAAGCCCGAGGACATCGACCTTCAATAGGCCCAACGCGGCGATGTCGTCCTTGTCCCACTCGATGAAGGTGCGCTCCTCCATGGCCGCATTACCCACCGGCACGACCTCCACAAGCGGCCCGCGTGTCAGCACGAAGCCGCCGACGTGCTGGGAAAGATGGCGCGGGAAGCCCATCAACTCTTGGGTCAGCTCCAGGACGGTTGCGAGCAGGGGATCGCCCGGGTCGAGCCCGGCCTCGCGCACGTGCTTTTCGGGCAGCACGCCGCCAGTCTTGCCTGAAAGAGGGCGCGTGCCCCACACCATGCCGGCAAGAGCTGAGACGGTATCCTCCGATAATCCCATCACCTTGCCGACGTCGCGCACGGCAGAACGCGCGCGATAACTGATCACGGTGGCGGTGAGGCCGGCGCGGTCGCGGCCATAGCGCGCGTAGATGTATTGGATTACCTCTTCGCGCCGCTCGTGCTCAAAATCGACGTCGATGTCGGGCGGTTCCTTGCGCTCCGGCGAAATGAAGCGCTCAAACAGCAGATCAACCTCGGTCGGGTTCACAGCCGTGATGCCAAGGCAATAGCAGACAGCGGAGTTGGCCGCCGAGCCGCGCCCTTGGCACAGGATGTTGCGCGAGCGTGCAAAGTTGACGATGTCGTGCACGGTGAGGAAGTAGCGTGCGTAGTTGAGCTGATCGATCAGCTCCAACTCGCGGGCCAGCGTTGTGTTCACCTTGTCGGGGATGCCCTTAGGGAAACGCCAGCGCGCCCCTTCCCATGTCAGGTCCTCGAGATGCGACTGCGGACTTTTGCCGGGCGGGATGGGCTCGTCGGGGTATTCGTAGACAAGCTCATCGAGCGAGAAGCGGCACGCCTCTGCAATCTCAAGCGTGCGCGCGATTGCCCGCTCGTAGCCCTTGAAAAGGCGCGCCATCTCGCCTGCACGTTTCAAATGCCGTTCAGCATTGGCTTCAAGGTTGAGGCCCGCTTCGGCGATGGTGGTGCCTTCGCGCACGCAACAGAGCACGTCCTGGAGAGGGCGACGGTGCGCCGCGTGATAGAGCACATCGCCGGTGGCGACGAGCGGCGTGGCGCATCGCTCAGCGAGGACGGCGAGCGCTGCGATACGCGCGCGATCATCGCCGCGGTAGGTGTGGCTCGCCGCGAGATAAACGGGCGTGTCTTGAAGGGCGCCCCTCACGCGGTGCAGATCTGCCTCAAAGTTTCTTTTCTTCTCGGGTTTGTCCCCAGCGGGCTCGCGCCGCTGCGATGTCTCGCTGTGAAGGCGTTGCGGGGACGCGAAAGGAATGATCTCGGCGCTGCTGGGGACATCGTGTTTAGCAGATGTGGCGTTCAGCGTGCCCCAGTCCCAATCTCCGGGCGCAAGAGCGATGAAGATCTGCCCCTCTGCATGTTGCGCAACGTCGTCGAGAAAGAGCGTGCATTTCCCCTTCTGCGCCCGCCGCTGACCAACCGAAAGCAGCCGGGACAAACGGCCATAGGCTTTGCGGTCGCGCGGCAAGCAGAGAAGGCTTGGCGCGTCTTCAAGATCAAGGCGCGCACCGACTATGAGCTTGAGACCGACCTCCTTGGCCGCCGTGTGTGCGCGCACGACACCGGCAAGCGTGTTGCGATCGGTGACGGCCAGCGCGGCAAGGCCTAGCGCTTTCGCCTGTGCGACGAGCTCCTCACCGTGTGAGGCCCCGCGCAGAAACGAGAAGTTGGTCGTAACCTGCAGCTCAGCGTAGGCCACGGCACCACCATCACCCGAAAAGCCCATGCACGAACCATCGCGGCGGCGCTTCATCGCAATCGTAGAACCCCTCGCGAAACACCCAGTAGCCCGCACCACCTTCGTCCTCGATGCGGTAGTAGTCGCGCGTGCGGCTTTTCTCAGCCTCAATCTCGCGCCACCACTCTGGCGCAAGGCGCTCAGGACCTTGCGCGCGCACAATACGGTGCTCAACCCGGCGCCAAGTGAAGCGCGCTGGCGGGCCCTCGGGGATGTCGGCAATCACGCGTATGGGTTCAGGACTAGTGAGCAAGAATGGCGGACGCGGCGGCGTGGGCCGGGACGGCCATACGGCTTCTTTTTTCTTGCGCGTGCGCTCCGAAAGCGCCGGGGTGCGCACTTCGGCCCGCTCAGGGATGTGGCTGGCGCGCGCATTGAGACGGCTGACACGGGCGCGCCCCAACCGGTTCGTGAGGCGATCGACGAGCAGAGCAGGATCGGTACGCGCAGCACTATCAAGCCGGGGCCCCAGGGCTGCTTGATGCGCGTTGCGGCGTTCCACACGCTCAGCCGCAAGCACCAGCACGTCAACTCCGAAGCCCGCATTAAGGGCCCCGAGCTTCTCTTTAAGAAGCGCCATTAGATGCTCGGCCTCACGGCAAGGAAAGCTCAGGCCGGTGGACACATCCGCAACCGTTCCATCGGCGCGGTAGAGCGAAAGACAAATGCGGCGCGCACCCAGCCCGCGGGCATCGAGCACCGCGCACAGCTCTGTTGCAAGTTGGGCCGTCTCAGCTTCCAAAGCCTCCGCAGAGATGAGCGGATCGGGCCACGAACGCTGCACGAAAAGTGCCGGCGGTTCTGCCAGCGGGACGGCAGGGCTCGGATTTGGCCCCCGAGAGCCTGGTCGAGACGGGCAAGAACTGCCTCTGCGGTCTCAGAGGAACGGAACCGCCGCTGAAGTGCTGCGCGCGGGAGGCGATAGAGCTGACCGATGCGGCGCAAGCCAAGCCGCTTCAAGAGCAACACGGTCTCCGGCGTAAGGCGCAAGGCCTCGACGGGAAGGGGCGCAAGGCTCGCTTCGGTTTCCCCTGGCGGCGCCAGAGCGGGCGGGGCTGCAAAGCGGGCCTGCGCGTGCGCGGCGCCAAGCGTATCGGCGAGCCCGGCTCGCGCCGTCAGCCCGAAGGCCGACAGCCGAGACGAGAGATCTTCGAGTAAGCGCTCTTCTCCGCCATAGAGATGCGCAACGCCTGTGATGTCGATCCATATGCCGTCGGGGCCGTCGACATTGCGGTTGGGGCCATAGCGGCCGCACCAGCGTGCAAGCTTCAACAGTGCGACGCGGTCACAGTGGGGCTCGGCGGGTCGCGAGGCAAGAGCGGGCAATGCGGCGCGCGCATCGGCAAGCGCTTGCCCAACGCGCACACCGTCGGCTGCCGCCTTAGCGTTGACGGCGGTGATGCGAATGCCATGGCTGCCGGATTCGACGAGCGCAAGGGCTGTGTCATCAGGCACGGCGGTAGGCGCGGTACGGCGTAGCCGCTCGATCGGCCAAAGCGGAAACCATATGGAAACAATGCGTCTCATTGGACCATTCCAGGATTAGCGATGAAGATTGCGGTGCGGGGGCACCATGGCGGCTACGCTTAAGCGAGACAGTGTGACGGGAGGGGCCGGGTGCTGCGGCCTCGAAGGGATGCAGTGCGCTTGTTTGCCCGCCAATACGCCAGCGGGTTGCTGTGGCACCTGTTGGGGGCGTTCGCGGATCAGTGAGAAGTAGGCATGGGATGCGGTGTTCCGCGGCCGCGAGACTTAAGCGCCGCGCAGGCGTCAGCTCCACGTCTTTGAGCACGCCCAGAACAAGCGCCACGCTTGCCGACTTTAATCCCTCCTCCATGGCCCAAAGCGCATCGCTAGCGCGCGCTGTCTCCACGAAGAGACACGAGGAGGGCTCAAGGCCCAGACAGGAAAGGCCCGGCCCGTAGGGCCTGCCAAGCTCGTGAGCAAGAGCCGATGGCCAGCACCAGAGAACTTGCGCCGGTGTGCCGGACGCAGAGATGCCAAGCCCGTGCAAGCGCCGCACGGTAAGCCGCAGCACAAAGCCAAGTGCTGTCGCCCAATCGCTCACAACGGCACCGGCCTGGCGGCGCTCAGGCTTCACCTCGTGCAAGGCTCCCTCATCGAGGCCACCTCTCAGGTGGCGGTCGATCTCGGGCACGCCCAGCGTCCACAACTGGGAAGACGATCGCGCGTGCGAGCACAGTGCGTCTGTTGGGCCCTCAACGGGAGCGAGAGAGGGAGGATGACGCTCGATGGCATGAATGCGGGCGCGCAAGCTGTCCAGAAGGGCGGCCCGCGGAGCCCCTGCCTCCGGAACGGCGAATGGGGGCTCGCCGTTCCGGTTTGGGCAAGACCGAAGCCCGGCACGAGACAAACTCAAACTTGGGTTCGGTCCTAAAGGCGAGATCCGCCGTAGACGGGCGGACAAAGGGATGGGGGATGAGGCCGCCTGGTCCACGGGAACGCTCTCGCAACATCTGGGGAGATAACGGCGTTTGCCGTCGCCTATGTTCTTTTTTTGTTCTAAATTGCTTTGGTCTGAAGGTCAAGCACAAAAGAAGAACAAAATTGTTTGGATGTTCCGGGGACCGACGCCCAAAAACCGCGCGGCATACCACCGTTGCCCCAGCAATGACGCGACCAAGCCGCGCAAAAAAACTCCAGAACCAGCCGATCAGGTACGATCCTGCAACAGGTGTGACTCTCCTGCTCTGCCGCTCAAAACGGGACTGATATATACGCTCCCTTCACTTTCTTGCTGCAGGCTTGACCGCGCACCAATAAACCGGAGCCGTAACGCATGCCCCCCATCAAATTATTGAGTTCCAATGTCCTGGCGCGTGTAGCTGCACTTCTCTTGCTGGCAGCTCCAACCGCGGCCAGTGCGCAAGGTCTGATCGATTTATTGTGGGGCGGCAGCACGGAATGGGGCGGTGGCCGCCAGACCGTCAGCTTCAGTCCGAAATACACACCCGGTCAGATCATCGTCAGCTTCGGCGATCGGCGCCTGTATCACATCCAGCGGAAGGGCCAGGCCACGAGCTATCCTATTGCCGTGCCGCGGCAGCAGAGCCGCTGGCAA
>PVMK01128885.1_pt1 | contig 11185 bp, 12 predicted proteins | sample 1853481 | NCBI WGS metagenome assembly PVMK01 (sample SAMN08533507, study PRJNA380276) | Marine sediment metagenome, whole genome shotgun sequencing project. | reverse complement strand
TCATCAAACTCAAGAATTGTTACGTTAAGCGAATTTTCCCGGACCTGTGGCGATGCTCAACTAAGCGTTGAACTGAATCATCTGCAAGAAGCCCTGATATCTTCGAGATAGCAACTGGCAGGGCACCGAGCTACTAAATTCATTGCAACGAATCCGTCAAAAAATCAACAAACATAATTTAGTACGATCAAAGACTCATCTGGCACCACTCAACCCATAACGGAAACAATCTTAGATATTACGAATTTTCATGACAGGTTTTGCGCTTCTTTCTGCACGACATGAAAGACACTGACTGGGTTATGAACCCGGAATCCGGGTAGGGGTGCCCGGGCAAAAAAACACCGGCCCGGGAAATCCCGGACCGGCTATTAATCAATTACTTACTGACCAGCGCGGAACGGATAACCGGCAAACATTTCCTGGATCCCGGCGTAAATATTTGTACGTGTTTCATCGTTGGTTTTCTTTTCATTTACACGACCAACCGCAACGCCTTCCCAGACCATACGTTTCAGAGCCCGGTCAACCATATCGACATTGACTGTACCCTCTGTATAGTTGCTAACATGCGTCTGGGTACCATAACCGTAACCACCCCAGGCACCATAAGCACCCCGGCGATAGCCATAGTAACCACCGCCCATGTAAGGATCAGACGTGGTCGTAACCTTGGTCTTGTCCTGCAAGCGTCCTGATACATTGATCATCAGGTCGGGGTTATCTGACATCTTGTAACCCCTGCTTTCCATCTCTTTGCTGATGGCATCCCGGAAAATTGAGCCATAAATACTTGAGTAATTCGGATTTTCAATGCCCATCGGATTGAAAAAACCGTACGTTGTGTACTGACTGAAATCGATCGTATGATCGTAATCGGTTTCAATGGTGGGTTTGGAAGCACAACTAGCCAGCAACATTACTGCACTTGTAAGCAACACGAATCGTGACATTTTTTTGAAGATAGAATGGGTATGCATGGTTCAATCCTTAAGATTAAATTTGAAACTGGTGAAAACTGTGTAACATGATTGGTTCAATAACGCTTGAAGTCAAGACCTGAGAATCCGCATCGATTTAGACTGGCGTATCGGTGGAGGTGAGACCGGGAACCGGTCGAGAGGCTGGCCTGAGCCATGGCACCAGTCTTACAGGATTCGATAGGGATTCGCAGGAAGTTGGGAATACCTCCTGAGACACGCCACAAGTACGTCCATGTAGGCTCATCCAAAACATCCATGTTTTGTAAGGTCTCAGGAGGTATTCCCAACTCCCTGCGAATTGTGCGAGTCTGAAAGAACGTCTCTTCAACTACTCCCCGGACTCTTTCTCCATCCGGTACTTGCTGTAGTTATCCATCCCCTCAAGACGCGCCAATTCCTGCCGATCCAGTTCCGCCCGGCTTAAAGTCCGTTTGTGTGCCGGTAATAACCGTTCATATTGTTGAGTCTCAGGCCTTCGCTGCGGCCGCGTGCTATTGCGGTAATCCTGCTCCATCGCTTGCATGGTGTTCCAGTTACCATCGCTATATTGATGCCACTGCTTGTCTTCATGCTTGTACACCTCTCCATCGGGGACCCGCAAACCTGTTAGATGAAAGTGAGGTACTTGCGTACAGTGAAGAAGCGGAGAGTTTCGCAGGTTTGGCAACGCCATCCTTGCTGGTATCAATGAACTTTTCTGTACCGGAGACCTTTTTCTTTGGCAGGAATTCTTCCAGCGACCTCTCAGCGGTCTCAGCAGGATCTCCGGGCGTAGTCTGAAGCGGGCCTTCCCAGGCTGAGCCATAACCGTGGGTAAAATCTACCGTAGGCGACGCAATGGTTATAGAAGAAGAATAACCACCATAACCACCCCAGGGTCCGTAGCCTCCCCAACCCCAGCGACCATAACCGCCCCAGCCACCCCGGAACCCCATGCGACCGCCATAAAAAGCACCCACAGGGTGATAACCGACGTTGTATCCGTAGGTCAATCCATAATTCCAGTAAGCCGGCCCGTACAGGGGATCCCAGAAAACACTGGATGGATAGTGCCAACCGGTACCGTAAACCACGCTCACCGTGGTAGAAAAGCTACCTGTATAACCACCTGAGTAGTCGTAGTTAACATACTCTGCCGTCTCGGGCTGTTCCGTATCCAGCCTGACAAAAGTGACGTTGTAGGCAGGATCAGTGGCCGGGATACGATAAATCTCATCTGGAATTCGTTGAGCAACTTTCCATGGGCCGTTGGCCGATGAAGCTAAAAACCAGGCACCTTCCAAACACAGGTAATAAAAATTATTGTGCTTGATAACCTGGTAAGGCGTGTTCAATCCGCGTTGCAGTTGAGTGGTCTCAATGGATTCGAATTGGGGTTCGCCGATCCACTTCACTTCAAGCTTTGCAGCAGAACCCTTTGCAACCGAAACCCGGTGAGGCAAAGCCGCCTCGATCAATGCCAGCTTCGCCTGCCGTGTACCAGGCACAGAGTGCAGCACATGGGATTTATCATGGTCGCCTGGGATTTGCGCGAATGCGTCCGGTAAATTGTTGACTGCTTGCCATTGGCCATCCAGTTTGCTGTTACTGAACCATCGGCCTGAGACCAGGAAATACCAGCGACCCCCATAGTTGAACAGATCACTCTGGGTATTACTGACATAACGGATACCGGTTTTTCTCAATGACGGTTAATCGTGGCGCACCTTCCAGCAGAATCAGCTCCGTCGCCTGCAGACTGATGACAAAAGGTATCGGGGGGCTTTGATGGTTTACTGGCCGGCATTGCCTGTTGTACTTCCTTCCACTTATCGCTGAGTGCCAATCGGTCGAAATCTGACGGTAATTTATCGGTTGTTGTCCAGCCGCCGTCTCCCAGGAAATTGCTCAACTGCCAGGTTTTATCATTGAGCACATACCAGCGACCATCCTGACCGCTATAAAAAACATTCCAGTTGGTATTGACCACGTACTCAAGCTCGGTGCCTTCGATTGGCGCCCTGACCGGTTCCTTGTCAATCGACAGTAACTTGAGCGGTGTTTCAGAAACCACGATCACCGGCGGATCAAAATTCAACGGGAGAAGCCATACCGGCCTGGCCAGAGATCTCAAAATCCTCAGGTAACAGACGTAGCAGGACGTCCAGGGGTACCGTTCTTTCACGACCCTGAAACGCCAGTGAGGTGAGTTTTGTCAGGGTGTCTGATTTGTCTGCATCTGAAAACCTGGTTTTCAGCACCTTCATATCTGAAATGGCAACGGTGCGCTGCTCGAAATTGATATTCGTTAGTGCCTGGACATAAACGGAACCCACCCGTGGCTTACTATCACCTTTCAATTTCACTTCCACCGGCAACCATGCCTTCAGGAAACGGAAATCCGGCCAGGACTCAAGGGTCGGAAAGTCCACCTGCACACTGCCCCTGCTCAAAATGCTCGATACGCGGGTAATCCGTCAGTCCCTCGAATTCAGGATTAGCGCTTGACTGGGCCGCCCCGGCAGTGCCACAGCACAGCATAAATAGGGACATGATCATGATGACAAACGGGAAAGAAGACTTGTTCAAGTGTGTTTCCTATCGCAGTTTCAGGCTGGGGCGTAATGATAGTGGTTTTTGTGTAGTATTGACACGTCATCCTTTGCTTTCAGACAGGTCGTTTCCATGTTGCAGACATCGCGCTTTCAACTCCCCGGCTGTGTTTTCGCTGGTTTTTGCTATTTCAGCACTTTTTACCGCCACTCCCGCAGTTGCAGCGAGCAACCAATGCATCAGGGCGGAAGGTTACCAATCGACCCAAAATCGGCCTGGTTCTCGGAGGAGGTGGCGCACGCGGTTACGCCCATGTTGGCGTACTCAAGAAGTTGGAAGAAATGCGTATCCCGTACGATTACATCGCAGGAACAAGTATGGGCTCAATCGTTGGTGGGTTTCTAGCGACCGGCATGGAATCCGAAGAACTTGGCCAGGTAGTAAGAGAGGCAGACTGGGACGATCTGTTCAAAGACAAAACCTCCCGTGAAGATATTCCGTTCAGACGCAAGGCCGATGACAGCCTCGGGATTGTTCGGGCCTAAACTTGGTATCGGCGAAGACAGCAGTTTATTACCCAAGGGCGTAGTTTCCGGTCAAAAAGTAATCTTTCATGTTTGAATCGGTGACCTCACAACGCGTCAACACGTCTGATTTTGATCAGTTACCCATCCCTTTCCGCGCCATCGCAACCGATATCGTATCCGGAGACATGGTGGTTATCGCGGATGGTGAACTTTCCATGGCCATGCGCGCCAGCATGGCAGTGCCGGCGGTGTTTGATCCAGTGCGCCGGGATGGCGCTCTGCTGGTTGACGGTGGACTGGTACGTAACCTGCCCGTGGATGTCGCCAGGGATATGGGCGCCGATGTTGTGATTGCGGTTGATGTCGGCACCAAGCTGGCTGGCGAAGATGAAATTACCAACGCCCTGGCCATTGTTTACCAGATGAGTGGTTTGCTGACCGTATTCAATACGGAAGTGCAGATTGAAACTCTGGGCGAAGGTGATGTTTTAATCTCACCGGATATCGGCGACAAAATCAGTTCAGCGGATTTCAAGAAACTGGATGAGGCGATTCCGCTTGGATATGCGGCCACCGAAGCCATGCAGGATCAACTGCAAAAATATTCTTTGTCAGAAAGTGAATACCGTGCCTGGCGCCAGCAAATCAACAACTGTGTAGATGGTCCGCCACAGATACATTTTGTACAGCTGGATAACCAATCACGTTTTTCTGATGAAGTTATTCAGGAACTGATAACTATCGAACCCGGAGAAACACTGAATCTAGAACAACTCGACCAGGATCTTCGTCAAATCTACGGACTTGGATTCATCCGTCAGGCCCGTTACAGCATAGTGGAACAGGATGGCCAGCAGGGTATTGAGATAACTGTACTGCAGGATGAACGTGGTAAACAATTTATCGAAACAGGTCTGGATTTGAGTTTCAGTGGTCGCGGTACAGAGTTCAACATAAGGGCCGGCTACCTGAATACCGGGCTGGATGACCGTGGCTCTGAATTTCGGGCCCTGGTCCAGTTTGGAGAATCACCCGGGCTTTTTGTAGACTACTTCAGGCCATTTGATAATGGCCTTAAATACAGTTTCCGGCCCAGCCTCTCCATTTTCAACCGCCCTTTGCTGATTTTCGATGATAAAGGCCATGCACTTGCAGAAATAGAGCTGGATGAGGCCGGTGCCGCCATTGCTTTCGGGCGTGAATTTGGTCGTCACGCGAGGATTTCCACAGGTTTTACCCGTTATTTTGGCAAAATGGATATTACCGTGGGTAATCCTGAATTAACGCCATTTAATTTTGACGGTGCTGAATTATTTGTGGAGGCCGACTATGATCGACTGGATGATCGTTACCTGCCCACACGAGGCGTTCTGTCCAGTTTAAAATACACAAGCTCCAGCAGGAGCCTGGGTGCCGACATCGGTTTTAACCAATTGGAGTTCTCCTTATTCGCCAGCCATACCTTTGGATTGCACAATGTAATCTGGGGTGGACAATACAATACGAGTCTGGATGAAAACCTTTCCATCTACAGTTGGTATACAGGTGGTGGTTTTCTGAACATGTCCGGTTTTGAACCCAATTCACTACTGGGACAACATTACGGTCTGGTCTTGGCGGGTTACCGCTACCAGATTGGCAAGAGCGGCTTCCTGCCCGGATATGCCGGCATGACTGTAGAATATGGCAATGCCACGCAAAAACGCAGCGAGATATTCTCAGAAGGGCTGCTGAATGGCAGCTTTTACCTGGCGTATAGCTCGCCCCTCGGACCCATTTATCTCGGTATTGGCTGGAGCGAACAACGCAGTGCTATTTATTTTCTCAGGATGGGAACGATATTTGGGCCGAGGAGTTTAGGACGGCGTTAGCGGCACAGGATTTGAACTGTCAGTTATTTTTCGCCTGTAGCCGCGACTTACTGCCCAGGTATCCTCCCATGATGGCGTTTCGCATATTCCTCATTGGTGAATCCGATTTTTTCCATCATCAGGACAATCAATGAATCACCTATCACGGTCATGACCGTTGTCGAGGTGGTAGGAGACAACCCCAGGGGACAGACTTCTTTGGGGTCACCGGTCAACAGGCAAATATCGGCAGTTTGGGCCAGTCCGGATTCCGCTTTGGCGGTAATAACGACCAGGGGCAGGTTTTTATGCAGCCTGTTGGCCAACTCGACCAATTCAAGTATCTCGCGGGTTTTGCCCGAATTCGAAATCAATAACAGGGCATCATCGGGCTGAATAACCCCAAGGTCACCATGTTGTGCGTCCGACGGATGCAGAAAGATTGCCGGGGTTCCGGTTGAGCTGAAAGTTGTAGAAATATTCTGGGCAATTTCGCCAGCCTTGCCCATACCACTCACAACCAGCTTTCCACCTTTTTCATGGACTTGCTGATGGATCAATTGAATGGCTTTATCAAAATTGTCTGTGGCGGGAATATTCAGTATGGCTTCTGCTTCGTGTTGAAGTACCGCTTTAACCCTTTCAATCGTCACTTTGTGTTCACCTCCGGCTTAAAATGAGTCCTGCTCGACCTTCGGTGTAGTTTAACTCGATAACAAGCCGGATGAAAAACACAAAGAACCCAAGTCCCGTTTAAAGGGGACTTGGGTTCGCTTGATAGCGGTTATCAGGCAGTTTCCAGCGCTTCTACGCGGGCACATAATCGTAGCCGAGGTCACGCGCTACATCTTCATAAGTAACCATGCCGCGATGCACGTTCAGGCCTTCCAGCAAATGCGGGTCATCCAGCATTGCCTGCTTGGCACCCTTATTGGCCAGCGCCAACGTAAATGGCAATGTTGCGTTATTCAATGCAAAGGTCGATGTGCGGGGCACTGCGCCAGGCATATTGGCAACACAGTAATGCACAATACCGTCAACTTCATAGATCGGTTCTTCATGCGTGGTCGCATGTGAGGTCTCAAAACATCCGCCCTGATCAATGGCTACATCGACCAACACAGATCCCTTGGGCATTATAGAAAGGTGCTCGCGAGTGACCAGCTTGGGGTGCCGACGCTCCCGGGATCAATACACCGCCGATAACCAGATCCGCATCTTTAAGATGGCGATCAATGGCATCTGCATTGGAGTAGACCGACTGAACACGGGTATCGAAAGTAGCATCGATGAACCGCAACACTTCCAGATTACGATCCAGGACAACCACATGCGCTCCCATGCCGACTGCCATCTGGGCTGCATTGAGGCCCACTGTACCGCCGCCGATGATGACGACTTTTGCTGGCTCTACACCAGGTACACCACCGATCAATACACCGGAACCGCCGTGGGCCTTTTCAAGACACCAGCAACCAGCCTGGATGGATAAACGGCCGGCAACTTCGGACATCGGTGCCAGCAGGGGTAAACTTCCATTATCGGCGGTGACGGTTTCGTAAGCGATACAGGTGGCGCCGCTCTTGATCAGGTCTTCTGTCTGCGGAGCATCAGGTGCCAGGTGCAGGTAGGTAAACAGCACATGGTCAGCTCTCAGCATCGCGCGCTCGGCGGCTTGCGGCTCTTTAACCTTGACGATCATTTCGGCCTTGTCAAATACGCTTTGCGCATCATTCAGTATCTGGGCGCCAACGGCCCACGTAGTCATCATCCGACATACCAATACCAGCACCGGCGTTGGTTTCAACAAAAACCTCGTGACCGTGGTTAACCAGTTCACGAACGGAAGCAGGTACAAGACCTACGCGAAATTCATTATTTTTTATTTCCTTGGGTACACCAACTCTCATGACAACACCTATTAAGTATATGAAACGACCATTTTACAGACAATAAAGCAGTTTTATTCTCTATTGATATATTTGAATAGTGTTTTATTCTGTTTCTAAATCACTATTAATAGTTTAATCAATGAGCAGAAAAGTCCAAAAAACCGAAAGGTGCTGGACCGTACCGACCGACGCATACTCGAATGCCTGCAGGCCGATGGGCGGATTTCAAATGTGCAGCTCGCACGCAAAGTGAACCTCACACCAACCCCGTGCATTGAGCGTGTAAAACGTCTTGAACGCCAGGGTTATATCCGCGGATACACGGCCCTGCTGGACCCGGAACTTGTCAATGCGAGCCTGTTGGTATTTATAGAAATCGACCTCTCACATACCTCGCCTGATGCCTTCAGAAGGTTTCGGGAAGAAGCACGACGTCTGCCGGAAATCATGGATTGCCACCTGGTATCGGGAAATTTTGACTACCTGATCAAAGCCCGCGTCAGCGATATGAAAGCTTACCGTGAATTGCTGGGGGAGAAGATACTCTCACTTCCGGGAGTCAATGGCTCTCGCAGTTACGTGGTCATGGAAGAAGTTAAAGAGACACTGAACCTGCCCTTGTTTTAATTGCACTTATGAGCACAATCATCATTCAACACGACGATTGTTTACGCCACAATCCCGGCGTGAAACACCCTGAGTCCCCGCAGCGGATCAAGGCAGTATTGGGCGGACTGGAAGGCCTCAAAGGCTCTGCAACACTTGCCTGCCCCGCTGGCAACGGTAGAAGAAATCACCCGGGTCCACCCCCTGGAATTCTGGGCAGGTTTGCAGGCAAAAGAACCATCTGAAGGCAATGTTGCTATCGATCCGGATACCTTTCTTAACAACGGCTCAATCAATGCTGCACTACGTGCAAGCGGCGGCCTGTGTTTTGCCATTGACCAGATTCTCGACGATAAGGCATTGAGGGCTTTTTGCGCCGTGCGGCCACCCGGCCATCACAGTGAACCGGAAAGGGCGATGGGTTTTTGCCTGCTCAACCACGTTGCGATCGGTGCCCTGCACGCACTTGAGAACCCCGGTATCAAGCGGGTAGCGATTATTGATTTTGACGTACATCACGGCAACGGCACCCAGGCCGTTTTTGAGCAAAACCCGGACGTCATGTATGTCTCCAGCCACCAGATGCCGTTGTTTCCCGGGACCGGACATATGGAGGAAACCGGTTGTGGCAATATTCTCAATCTACCGCTGGCAGCGGGTGATGGCAGCAAGGCATTTCGGCAAGCCTGGAGCAAACTGGGTTTACCGGCTATTCATAGTTTTGAACCTGACCTGATCCTGATTTCAGCCGGTTTTGATGCCCATGAGCGCGATCCCCTGGCACAACTTGAAGTACAGGATGAGGATTATCGCTGGATTACAGAGGAAATCTGCGACCTGGCAACAGATAGCTGCCAGGGACGTGTCGCATCAATCCTGGAAGGCGGTTACGACATGCACGCATTGGCAAGTGCCGCACGTGCGCATGTAGAAGGGCTTGCTCTCTAAAGTCGTGCCGGACAAAAATAGAGTCATGCCGGACCTGATCCGGCATCCATTTCCGAAAACCGATACTGGACCTTTACGTAATCCTTTCTCTAAACGATGTAGAATTCACCAGACTAGAATAAAGCGGGTGTAGTTCAATGGTAGAACTTCAGCTTCCCAAGCTGACTACGTGGGTTCGATTCCCATCACCCGCTCCATTCAATAACTTATAATGTTTATACCAGAATAAATATTTTCTATGGTCCAATCACGGACCATTTACTCATCGAAATAAAATAATACTCAGTATACATACAGCGTATCAGCTGCAGGTTGAGGCGCTGGTCGAACAACTGCGGGTGACGATTAAGGCCATAGCTCGCTTTGACGCGGAGATCGCCACAACGGCTGCCAAGTTGCCCGATTATGCTCTGTTGTTTAAGCCACTCCCCGGCGCTGGCCCAGCGCTGGCACCGCGGTTACTGGCTGGCTTTGGTGAAGACCGCCAACGCTACGCTGGTGCGAAGGAAATACAGCAGTACACCGGCATTGCCCCGGTGACCGAGCGCAGTGGCAACAAGACCTGGGTACATTGGCGTTGGCAATGTCCCACCTTTCTACGCCAGAGCATAATCGAATGGGCGGGACAGACAATTAATAAGTCCTTCTGGGCAGGTGTTTATTATCGCCAGCAAAGAGATAAAGGTGCGTCTCATCAAGCTGCGGTACGGGCCCTGGCATTTAAGTGGCTGCGTATTCTTTACCGCTGCTGGCAGTCGCGTACACCCTATGATGAGTCAAAGTATCTGGAGGCGTTGCGGCGGCGCGGGTCACCCCTGCTCAAGCACCTTGGTGAAACTATGTAAAAAAACTTGACGGACTACCTCAGGGCGTGAAGCAGCCATACACCTGGTCGATATTTGTTTAACTCTATTGGTACTACAAATAGGATTATTGCAGTTGAAGTAGTACCTTGAATTGAAAAACAAATTTCGACGGAAGAAGCATGTCTTTTCTGCAGAAACTCCGAAGACGCAAGGTGTTTCGACTTGCAGTGCTGTATATTGTCGGTGCCTGGGTAGTTCTACAGGTTGCAAATCTTGCTTTTGAAAATTGGTTCACGACATCATTCTCGTTGCCATCATTCTGGGTTCTTAATAAATAAAAGAGCGGTGAAAACTTATGGATAGCAGCATGAGTGTTGAAGATAACGAGATGTTGGAAAAATGGCTTGATTCAGAGGAACCGATAGACCGAAATAATGCGGCCAAGGCGTTAAAAGAGGCCAAAAATATCCTGGATGGATTCGGCGTGTCCTTCTTTCTTCGACAGGGAACCTGTCTGGGAGCGATTAGAGATAACGATTTACTGCCGTGGGATGACGATGTCGACATTGGTTCGATCATTGGATTTCACGGTCTAACAGAGAAGTCACTTGATTCAATTATTGACGCTTTCAGGGATCACGGTTTTCTCGCCAGAATAGATCGCATGGGTGTCAGTCCGTATATACCACTCGTTAAGTACTCAACCAGAATTGACTGGCAATGCTATAAGGTGGTTGATAATTGCATAATCCAATATCCCTTCCTAAAATCTCCACTTAGCTTGTTTACGGAATTAAAGGAAATCACCTTTCTTGAAGAGACTTTCCTTGTGCCGAATCCACCTGAGGAGTACCTGCGTCTAAAATATGGGGAAGATTGGAAGACGCCCAAAAAACCTGGGGAATATGAAGAGGACGTGCTGCGACAAGTAGCCAAAATGCCGGCACCTAATAATGCGGGGAAACTCAGACAGTTGATTGCCAAATACCTTCCGTTGCGATGTCTAAGCTCAATTAAGATACTTGACCAACAGGGTAATCC
>PVMK01127818.1_pt1 | contig 11185 bp, 11 predicted proteins | sample 1853481 | NCBI WGS metagenome assembly PVMK01 (sample SAMN08533507, study PRJNA380276) | Marine sediment metagenome, whole genome shotgun sequencing project. | reverse complement strand
AAGCTAAAAAAGGCGGATTTCGTTTTTACAGACCGGATGATTTAGCCGTAGACGTTATTAAACATTTGTTGAAATCTGTTCCCGAATTAGACCCTCACAGAGTGGATGATCTGATAGTTGGAAATGCATTTCCTGAAGCTGAACAAGGACTTCAGGTAGGCAGAATGATTGCACTAAATTGTTTACCGATGGAAGTTCCCGGTGCAACTGTAAACAGATTTTGTGCTTCGGGCATTGAGACAATATCTATGGCAGTTGCGCGTATTCAATCAGGTATGATGGATTGCGTTATTGCCGGAGGAATCGAATCAATGTCTATGGTTCCTATGACCGGCTGGAAACTTGCCCCGAATTATACAACGGCAAAAGATTTTCCCGGTTATTATATGGGAATGGGCTTAACCGCAGAAAAGGTTGTACAGGAATATAAAATTTCGCGTGAAGACCAGGATGAGTTTGCATATAACTCCCACATGAAAGCACTTAATGCAATTAAGGAAGGATACTTTAAAGATCAGATAGTGCCAATTGAAATTGAAGACGTTCATCTTGAAAATGAAAAGAGAAAAGTGAGCAAGTTTGTTATTGATACTGATGAAGGACCGCGTGCAGATACTACAGTTGAAGCTCTTTCAAAATTGAAACCGGTATTTGCCCAAGGTGGTACAGTTACAGCAGGAAACTCTTCACAAACTTCTGATGGTGCTGCATTTGTTTTGGTTATGTCTGAAGATATGGTGAAAGAACTCAATCTAAAACCAATCGCAAGGTTAGTTTCTTATGCATTAGCTGGAGTTGATCCTACATTAATGGGGATCGGACCGATTGAAGCTGTTCCGAAAGCATTAAAAAAGGCAAATATGAAATTGGTTGATATTGATCTGATTGAGTTGAACGAAGCCTTTGCATCACAATCTTTGGCTGTTATTCGTACACTCGGATTAAACCAGGAAGTTGTAAATGTTAACGGCGGAGCTATTGCTTTAGGTCATCCGTTGGGTTGTACGGGAGCCAAGCTGTCTGTACAAATACTTAATGAGTTAAAACGAAGAAATAAAAAGTATGGAATGGTTACAGCTTGTGTCGGTGGCGGACAAGGAGTTGCCGGCATTTATGAATTATAAACTAAAAATTGTAAAAAGAAATTATATAATTAAAAATAAAGGCGGATAAAATGTCAGAAGAAACAAAAACTGAAGTTGGATTAAAAGGCGGAGAATTCCTGATAAAAGAAACTGATCCGCAAACAGTTTTCATTCCCGAAGAGTTGAATGAAGAACAAAAAATGATGGTTGAAGCTGCCGGGGAATTTGTAGAAAAGGAAATCTGGCCAAAGCTGGATGCAATTGATAAACAGGAGGAAGGATTAACTGTAAGTCTTTTGAAAAAAGCAGGTGAACTGGGATTGCTTGGAGTTTCTATCCCGGAAGAGTACGGCGGACTCGGCGAAGATTTTAATACAAGCACTGCGCTTTTATTCGAGATGGGTGCAAGTCATTCGTATAGCGTCTCCTATGCTGTTCATACAGGAATTGGCTCGCTGCCTATTCTTTATTACGGAACAGAAGAGCAGAAGAAAAAATATTTACCAAAGCTTGCCAGCGGTGAACTGATGACCGCTTATTGCTTAACCGAACCAACATCCGGCTCTGATGCACTTTCTGCTAAAACCACCGCAGTACTTTCTGAAGATGGAAAGTATTACACACTTAACGGGACAGAAGATGTGGATAACGAACGGCGGCTTTGCAGAAATTCTTATAACATTTGCACAGGTTGATGGTGATAAATTTACCTGCTTCATAATTGATGCTGATTCGGAAGGATTTAATCGTGGTGAAGAGGAGAATAAACTTGGAATAAAAGGATCTTCCACATGCGCACTCTTCCTGGATAATGTTAAAGTTCCTGTTGAAAATGTTCTGGGTGAAATTGGAAAGGGGACATTACATTGCATTTAATATTTTAAATGTAGGAAGGTTTAAACTTTGTGCAATGACCACTGGCAGTGCAAAGAAAGTTGCTACAATTGGAATTCAATACGCAAATACGAGAAAAGCAGTTCGGGCAGCCGATCTCAAGCTTTGGTGCAATTAAATATAAAATTGCAGAGCAGGCAACCAGGATATTTGCTTCAGAATCTGCAACATTCAGGGTGAGTGATTTGATAAGCAAAAAAATTAAAGCGCTGAGAGAAGAAGGTAATAATTATGGAGAAGCTGCAGTTGAAGCCGCAGAAGAATATGCAATTGAATGCGCTATGTTAAAAGTCTTTGGTTCCGAAATGCTGGATTATGTAGTGGATGAGGCAGTGCAGATTCATGGCGGTTATGGTTATTCCGAAGAGTATCCCGCTGCAAGGGCTTACAGGGATTCCCGTATTAACAGGATATTCGAAGGTACAAATGAGATCAACCGATTACTAACTGTTGATATGCTTGTTAAGCGTTCAATGAAAGGCAGAATTGATTTTATGGGAGCAGCTCTTGCTGTTCAAAAAGAATTAGTGTCTATCCCTGAATTTGGTGAAGAATCGGATGAACTTCTCGCGGCTGAATTAAAAGCAATTCAGAATGCTAAAAAGGCAATATTGGTTATTGCAGGTGCTGCTGTTCAAAAGCTGATGGAAAAATTAAAGGATGAACAGGAAATAATTATGAATGTAACAGATATGATGATTGAAGTGTTTGCATGTGAATCTGCATACTTAAGAACGATGAAACTTTCTAAATCAAAAAGTGAATCAGAGTTACAACCGTACGTTAATATGACAAAGGTTTACATAAGCGATGCAGTGGAAAGGATAAATCTTTACGGTAAACATGCAATAGCTGCTTTTGCTAAAGGTGATGATTTGAAAATGTTGATGCTTGGATTAAAACGATTTACAAAGCAAGAACCGGTTAACACAACGAAGTTAAGAAGAGAAATTGCCGATAAGCTGATCGAAGCTGATAAGTATTGTTTTTAATCTATAATAAATACCTGTAAAGCAAAAGTAATAGAACGCTGATCTTCAAGATTATTATGATTTGTTTTGATCTTAAAGAATCATAACTATCATAATAAATCTGTGTGCCATTAACTAAACAATTATCAATATCAAAAATCAAAAAATGCAAGATCAACAATACAAAACATCAATGCTAAAAGAAGATTCACTTAAAGATAAAGTAATAGTAATAACCGGCGGCGGTACAGGACTCGGCAAAGCAATGGGAAAATACTTTGTTGAACTTGGTGCTGATCTTATTATTGCAAGCAGAAAGATGGATGTACTAGAAGCAACTGCAAAAGAATTATCAGAAAGTTTTGACAGAAATGTCCTTCCTGTTCAATGTGATGTTACAGATTATAGTTCAGTAGAAAATTTATTAAAAACATCCGTTGATAAATTTGGCAGAGTTGATGTGCTTTTGAATAACGCTGCAGGAAATTTTATTAGTCCAACCGAACGCCTTTCCCATCGTGCTTTTGATATAATAATTAACATTGTACTTAAAGGAACTTACAACTGTACACTTGCATTCGGTAAGCATTGGATTAAAGAAAAAAAGAAAGCAACAGTTTTAAATATTGTTACCACTTATGCTTTTACAGGTTCTGCTTATGTTGTTCCTTCTGCATGTGCCAAAGCGGGGGTGCTTGCACTAACACGTTCGCTTGCAGTTGAATGGGCAAAGTACGGAATTCGCTTTAACGCAATTGCTCCGGGTCCTTTTCCAACGAAAGGTGCGTGGGATAGGTTACTTCCAGGTAATATGAAAGATAAATTTGACCTTGCTAAAAAAGTTCCGCTAAAAAGAGTTGGTGAACACCAGGAACTTGCAAATCTTGCAGCGTATCTTGTCTCCGATTTTTCAGCATACATAAACGGTGAAGTTATTACGATAGATGGGGGTGAATGGCTGAAAGGTGCAGGACAGTTTAATATGCTTGAAATGGTTCCCGAAGAGATGTGGGACATAATCGAACAGACGGTAAGAAAAACAAAAAGCAGTTAGAGACTTATTGTCAAATACGATGTCATTGCGAGGAGCAAAGCGACGAAGCAATCTTTTTTAATGAATAAAAATAAGTTCACTTTGTTTTGCCAATAATGACTACTAAGAATGACAATTCATTATTAAAATAAAATAAAATAAAATTATTGTTTCAATGAAACCAACTAAAAATATTTCAGATTTTCACCACCTCTATAAATTAAAAGTAAGATTATATGAAGTTGATATACTACAAATTGTGAACAATGCTGTTTACTTTAACTATTTTGAGCAAGCAAGAATTCAATATGCGAAGGATGCAGGATTATTGCCGGATGATAATATCTTTTCCGAAGAGAGTTTGTATTATATGGTTCATAATGAAATAAATTATCTTAAACCCTCTTTTTTTGATGATGAGCTTAACATTTATACAAGAATATCTTATATTAAACATTCAAGTTTTGGATTTGAACATATCGTTGAAAATTCGAAATCAAAAAAAATAATTGCTGAAGGTGGCGGGGTTTCAGTTCATGTTAATCCTGTTTCGAAAAAATCTTCTCTAATATCAGATGAAGTTATTGAGAAAGTTAAAGCGTTTGAACCTTCAGTAAAGATATTAAGACCATAAATTTTAAGTAATAAGTTCAGAGGTTTTTATGCGAAGAATAGTTCTCGATATTGAAACCTGTGCCTATCCTTTTGAATCACTTTCTGAAAGCCAGCAGGAATATTTACTGCGCTATGCCGAAAAGGAAACTGACCCCGGCAAAAAACAGGAACAGACTGATCAGGCGATCCGTTACACAAGCTTATATCCCCTAACAGCAAAGTGTGTTGCGATTGGTATTTATGATATAGATAAAAATAAATCCTTTGTTTATTATGAAAGTGAAGAAGCCGAGGAGTGGTTTTCCGAAGACCAGCAGATTCATTACAAGGGACTAACTGAAGTAGAAATGTTAAAATCCTTCTGGAAAATTATTGAAGTAACTGACCAGGTTGTAACATTTAACGGAAGAAATTTTGATATACCATTTTTGATGATGCGCTCCGCAATGCTGAAGATAAAACCAAGCAAAAACCTCGTCGGCAGAAGGTATGATAAAAAATCTCATATCGATCTTCTTGAGCAATTTACTTTTTACGGATTAACAAGAAAATTTAATCTCGATTTTTACTGCAATGCATTTGGAATTGAATCACCAAAAACAAAAGAAATATCCGGGATGGAAGTAAAAAATTTATACGAAGCCGGGAGATTGAGAGACATCGCCATTTATTGCTCAAGAGATATTTATGCAACATACCAGCTTTATAAAATTTGGGATGAATTCTTAGCCCATCACTAAATTACGCTAGACTAAACATTCACATTTAATGCGAAAAATTCCGATTTTACATTAACTTCTCATCCTTCCGCAAAAAGCATTATATTTCCTCCTTAAAAAATAACATTTCGAATTTAATAATTAGGGAAAATGAAAGAACCCGAAGTTACTCTCAAACTCGCATCTGAGCACGGGCTAAACGAAGAAGAATATAACAGAATACTTAAGATTTTAGATAGAACACCTTCATTTACCGAACTTGGCATTTTCAGCGTAATGTGGAGTGAGCACTGCAGTTATAAAAACTCAATTGCTTTATTAAAAACACTTCCCCGTGATGGTGAAAAGGTACTCGTTGGAGCAGGAGAAGAAAATGCCGGACTTGTAGATATCGGTGATAACCTTGCTGTGGCATTTAAAATTGAAAGTCACAATCACCCCTCTGCTGTTGAGCCGTATCAGGGTGCTGCAACAGGAGTAGGCGGAATAATGAGAGATATTTTTACAATGGGTGCCCGCCCAATTGCTTCACTCAATTCACTTCGTTTCGGTTCAATCGAAGATGCACGAACGCGTTATCTTTTTGCAGGTGTGGTGAAGGGAATAGGCGATTACGGAAACAGCTTTGGTGTTCCTACAGTTGCGGGAGAAGTTTATTTTGACGAATCATACCAGGGCAATCCGCTTGTGAATGCGATGGCGGTTGGTATTGTGAAAAAGAAACAGTATGCAAGTGCAATTGCCAAAGGCGAAGGCAATCCTGTTATGATAGTTGGTTCTTCAACGGGAAGAGACGGTATTCACGGTGCTACTTTTGCATCTGAAGAGTTATCAGAAAAATCGGAAGCAAAACGTCCCTCTGTTCAGGTTGGTGATCCGTTTACAGAAAAACTTTTGCTTGAAGCATCTTTGGAAATTATTAAAAACGGCTGGCTTATAGGAATACAGGATATGGGCGCTGCGGGAATTTCCTGTTCAACAACAGAGATGAGTGAAAAGGGTAATTCCGGGATGAAAATAAATCTCGATAAGGTTCCTTTGCGTGAAGATGGAATGAGCGCTTATGAAATCATGCTTTCCGAAAGCCAGGAAAGAATGCTGTGTGTGGTTAAAAACGGTTACGAAGACAGAGTAAAAAAAGTTTTTGAAAAATGGGATCTTCATTGCGAAATTATCGGTGAAGTTACAAAGAACGGAATGCTTGAAGTAGAATACAAAGGAGAAATAAAAGCTGTTCTTCCACCTTTTGATCTTGTTCTTGGCGGAGGTGCACCTGTTTATACGAGAGAACAAAAAGAACCTTCGTATTTAAAAGAAACAAGAGCGTTTAAATTTTCTTCACTTTCCAATCATGAAAACATTCAGAAAGCTTTTGTTAAAGTTTTTTCATCACCTAATATCGTTTCTAAAAAATGGGTATATGAACAGTATGATTCGATGGTGAGAACAAATACTATAGTCGGTCCGGGATGCGATGCTGCAGTTATCTATTTAAAAGGCACCGACAAAGCACTAGCAATGAAAACCGACTGTAACGCACGTTATGTTTATCTTAACCCTAAAGAAGGAACAAAGATAGCTGTGGCTGAAGCGGCAAGGAATATTGTTTGCTCAGGAGGAATTCCTTTGGCAATAACAAACTGCTTGAATTTCGGAAACCCTTACAAACCCGACGTTTACTGGCAGTTTGCAAATGCGATTGAAGGAATGGGTGAGGCTTGCAGGTTTTTTAAGACGCCAGTTACAGGTGGAAACGTCAGCTTTTATAATGAATCTCCGGGCACTGCAGTTTATCCCACACCAACTATAGGAATGGTTGGCTTGATTGAAGATTTGAAAAACATTACCACATCTTATTTTAAAAATGAAGGCGATTTAATTTATTTATTGGGTGAAGATAAAGAAGAACTCGGCGGCAGCGAATACTTGAAAGTAATTCACAATAAAGTTGCAGGTGATTCACCTCAAATTAATCTATCGGTTGAAAAACTTTTACACGATTCTCTTTTATCTTTAATTAAAAATGATTTTATAAAATCTGCTCACGATGTTTCGGAAGGTGGAATAGCTTGTTGTTTGGCTGAGTGCTGTATAATTAATGAAGAGAAAATGCTTGGTGCGGAAGTTAAAATCCTATAAAAACAAGAACAGATTTCTCATTATTTTCAGAAAGCCAGTCGAGAATAATTGTATCAGTATCACCAAACAACAAAGAAAATTTTGAATCAAAGCTGAAGGAATTTAATCAGCCGTTTACTTATCTTGGTAAAGTTGGAGGGGATAGTTTAAAAATAAATGATGAAATTGATTTAGAATTAAATAAAATATCTGATCTTTATTACAACACAATCCCGAAAATAATGAACAGTGAAAAATAAGATTCTGAAAAAAATAAGGGCTTTAAAACTCTATAAGTATTTCCGAAAAATACGATTCTTTCTTCATCTGAGACCATCCTGGCATAAATTTACAGCTTTTTCAAAACATTATTTCGGTGGATTATATGACCGGATTGACCGGCATCATGTTTTTTTACTTTCCGGCGGGCTGGCGTTTTCTCTTTTTGTTTGTATTGTTCCTTTTACACTAATTATTTTTTGGCTGCTTGGTAAGTTTCTCAATTCTGCTGAAGTTGAAATACAAATTATAACTTTAATTGAAACAGTTATTCCGTATGAAGGTTATGCAGATTTTGCCAAACAAATTATTTTAGACAGAGTTAACGAAGTTGTGGAATTCAGAAACCTTGCCGGTTTTGTAGGAATAGTAGGTTTATTTTTTGCCGCCAGTGGTTTTGCAAGTAGTTTAAGAACGGTACTCAATAAAGTTTTTGGGACTGATATTGATATGAACTTATTTCTAGGCAAGCTGCGGGATTTTGTTGTTATTCTTATTGTGGTTCTTACGTTTTTTATTACAACAATGCTGCTGCCTTTGGTAGATTTTTTCCGTTCATTTGCAGAAGCAACACCTTACCTTCAATTCTTTGGCAAACCGATATTTCATCAATTTTTATCAACCTCCATTTCATTCATTATAATGTATTTCCTCTTTTCTTTAATGTACAAATTTATGCCCATTGTAAAGATCCGCAAACGTTCTGTACTAATCGGTGCGTTGTGGGCATCTATGTTATGGGTTGGAGCTAAAGTGCTTTTCGGTATGTATCTTGCAAGTTTTACAACATTTAGCAGAATATACGGTGCTTATGCTTTAGGAGTTGTAGTAGCTTTCTGGATTTACTATACTGCCGTGGTATTTATTGTTGGTGCAGAGATCGGGAAGTTGTTTGATGAGCGGCTTGATAAAAAACACGAAACTACTGAATGGCTTGACATAACCGAAATTACCCGATAATCGGCCTATATTTAATTATGATTTCTACGAGATAAAAAATTAATTTGATACTAGTAAATTATTTCAATTGTTTTCATGCTGTTATGTACTACTTTTCACCAGAATTACTTTTATTCTTTTTGGATAATCCAATACCAATAACTAAGAATACAAACCAAACTAAATAGATTGGAAACCATAATGACCACCACACTCCACAACCGATATCTAACACGATTTGATTAAATAAGTTAAGAACAATAGTTATAGAGAGCCCTATTAAACCCATATTTACAAAAGGATGTTTTTTATTCATCTTGTATTCTCCGCGATTGACAAGTTTATGTATAATATAATTATATTTTGTGTTGAATATAACGTTTACCATAACCGGTATTGAAACGCTTCAGTGTTTAACAATCCGAGTTTATGGCTTTGTTAAACCTCTGTTTCATACCAGACCGAAATTATATGTTTTGCCGGATCGGCACTCCCTCCACAGGAAGATTGTTTTATTTCGATAATCTTTATTCCCGGATGACTTTCAAGCCAGCTATTAATCTCTTGTTCAAGATGCGACGATATATTCGATAATTTGCTAAAGTAACCGCCGCATTTGGAAAAAATCTTTACTTTCATTTTAACTCCTTATTTTGAGCTTTTATTAATGAGGGGCAACCATATGATTAGGTAGTTTTATAGAAAACTACAAACAAAAATTTGAAATACAAAAAATATTTCTTAATATCCTTTGTATATTAAGGTTATTGGCAATTTTGATGAAATATCATTAACCTTGGCTAAAGTTCTAAACTTGTAATTTTTGAAGAAGTAATTCGTAATCTTCAGTTTTGTTCATATTAAAATATAAATCTTCATTATAAAACGGCAGGGATTCTGCAGGAATGATTTCGGCTCCGACTAAATCTAGTAAACTTAACACATTGCATTTTCTCTTTTTCTGACCTGCATCCCTGTTTTCATTATTTACATCTTCTTTTAATATTTTTTCAGAAGGGGAAAGACACTTTTTGGAATACTTGCCTGCCAATTGCTGAATAAATCCATCTGATTTTGCAACTGTTATTAATTTATCGGTTTTATACTCGATTAAATAATTTATCATTTCCTTTGTCATAAAAGGCAGGTCGCAGGATATAATGAAATTTAGAATTGTTTTAGAATGCTTAAGTCCTGAGTGAATTCCCGCTAAAGGACCTCTGTGCCGGAAGATGTCTTCATAAATTGGAAGATCGAGAAATTTATAATCATCGGGATCGTTTGTTATAAGAACTACTTCTTTAAACATGCTTTGCAGTAAATCACGCATTCTCTCAATTACGGTTTTATCTCCAATCTTCAAAAAAGATTTATTTGTTCCCATTCTTGTGCTTTTACCGCCGGATAAAATAATTGCAGTTATATCATCATACATTTTACATCTTTCCCTTTCGCCGGATTTATCGTTTCTTCTTCAATTACCATCAAACAATTTGCTTTGCTCATTTCAACCAGGCTGCCCGAAGACTGGCTGAATTCTGAACTTACTTCATACGTTCCATTATTTGTCTTTGTTAAAACACCCCTCATAAAATGCCGTTTCATATCTGTCTTTTTTAAATTGTTTTGAAGGACAGCTTCAAAGTATTCCCGTTTTGGTTGATTGTATAATTTAATGATGTTTTCCCGAATGAAGATTTCCAAATTAACCAAACTCGAAACAGGATTTCCCGGTAGTCCGAAAACAAGTATTGAGCGACCGCCACTATTAAATGTTCCAAACACAATTGGTTTGCCCGGCTTTATAGATGCTCTCCAAAATATTATTTCAACACCTAACTCTTCAAAAACATCTTTTACATAATCAAATTTGCCAACAGAAACACCGCCTGTTGTAATCAGAATATCAATATTGCTGTTAAGTGCATCTGCAATATTCTGCAACAATAATACCTTTTCATCTGAAACAATTCCTAAATCTACTGCGTTCATATTCAACTCATCAATTACTGCAAGTAAGGAATATGTATTTGATATTCTTATTTTATCTCCGGTTGGTTTTTCATCAACAGGAATTAATTCATCACCGGTTGCCATCACTCCGATATTTAATTTTTTATAAACACTTAGTTCAGAATTACCGCAGGAAGCTGCCGCCGCAAGATGTCTGGGTTTTAAAAAAGTGTTTTTCTGAATTGCTGTTTCTCCGTTTGCCAGGTCGCCCCCTTTTTTTCTTATGCTCGCACCCTTTTTAATTTTGGCGTTCTCTTTAAGCGAAGCAGTATCTTTGTTCAAATCAATATCTTCAACAGGAATTATTGTATCGCAAAATTCAGGTATTCTGCTTCCGGTCATTATAGTTACTGCGGAGTTTTTGTTCAGTTCAAACTCTTCATAATTTCCCGCAGAAATTTCGCCAACTATTTTCCACTCATTAATATTTTCATCATACTTAACTGCAATTCCATCCATCGCAGAATTATCAAACGGCGGAAGATCAACATCTGCAATAACCTCTTCGGCTAAAGTTCT
>PVMK01176545.1_pt1 | contig 11189 bp, 7 predicted proteins | sample 1853481 | NCBI WGS metagenome assembly PVMK01 (sample SAMN08533507, study PRJNA380276) | Marine sediment metagenome, whole genome shotgun sequencing project. | reverse complement strand
ACGGGCTGGTGCAGCCGGATCGGACGCCGAATCCGCATTTCGAGGAAGTTCGGAAGGTGTATCAGAACATCCGGATTCGGCCGGTGAATCTCGACTCCAACCGCATCCGGATCGTGAACCGTCACGACTTCACGGACCTGGCGGAGTTCGAGGCCTTGTGGGAGTTGAGCGCTGACACGCGCGGCATCCTGGCTCGAGGCGACATCGGGGCCCTCACGCTCACCCCGCACGACTCGATCGAGCTGACTCTGCCGCTGCCGCCGATCGACGCAGCGCCAGGTGTGGAGTACTTCCTCCGCGTCGAGTTCCGCACGCGCGGGGAAAAGCCCTTCCTGCCGGCCGGATGGCTGGCGGCGTGGGAGCAATTCCGGTTGCCCGCGTACCACCCGCCCGTGCCGGCGCGCATCGCGGAGATGTCGCCAGTGGAGATCCATGAATCCGGCGAGGCGATCACGGCCACCGGCGAGGGCTTTTCCGTCACGATCGATCCCGCTACCGGCCTTCTCACGTCTTTCGCACTGGATGGCCGTGAGCTTCTGAATAGCGGGCTGGAGCCTGACTTCTGGCGCGCACCGACCGACAACGACTACGGCTATCGGATGCCGCGTGTGCAGGGCGTCTGGAAGGACGCCGGACGGATCCGTACGCTCGAGCGACTCGAGACCAGGCGAGTCGGCCCTGGCGAAGTGCGGATCGATGTGGAACTCGGCCTGCCCGCCGTGAACGCGCGGCACTACCTGTCCTACCAGGTCTACGGTACCGGGGACGTGGTCGTCACGAGTCGGTTCGTTCCTGCGAGCGTCGTGATAGGCGACAGCAGGCTGCCGGATCTGCCGCGATTCGGAATGCGCTTCACGCTCTCCCCGGAGCTGGACGACGTCTCGTGGTACGGCCGGGGTCCGCACGAGAACTACCGCGACCGGCACACCGGATCTCCGGTGGGCCTGTACGAGGCGTCGGTCGACGCGCTGTACTTCCCCTACGTCCGTCCACAGGAGAACGGGAACCGTACGGAGGCCCGGTGGGTCACGTTCCGCGACTCGACCGGGGTGGGCCTCGCCGCGATAGGAATGCCCACCCTCGACTGGAGCGCCCTCCGTTTCCTGCAGGAGGACCTGGATGAGGGGCCGACCAAGCGAGGCCGGCACACGTACGACCTGAGGCCGCGCGACCTGGTCGCCGTCCACCTGGACTACCGGCAGATGGGCGTCGGTGGCGACAACAGCTGGGGCGCGCAGCCGCACGAGCCCTATCGTCTGCCCGTCCGCGAGTACTCGTACTCGTTCCGTCTGACTCCGGTGGGGCCGGATCGCGACGATCCGATGGAATTGAGCAAGCGGACCCTGGGCACGACGGAGGCTTATTCCGAGACCGAGACGATGGGCGGGGCCTACTGACGTGAGGCGCCGACCGCTCCCTGCCGTTGCGCGAACGCTGGCGGTCACCTGCGTCTTCCTTCTGGCGTCGCAGCCCGCGGCCGCCCAGATCGAGAACGACCCCGATGTCGTGCGCATCCTCTCGTACAACGTCAAGCACGGCCTGGGGATGGACGATCAGGTCGACCTCGAACGGATTGCGTCGGTAATCCGAATGCTCGAGCCCGACATCGTGACGCTTCAAGAGATCGACAGCGTCGTCTCCCGCACCGGATTCGAGGACCAGGCCGCCGTGCTGGGGGAGCTGACCGGCATGCGCGCCGTGTTCGGCGGCTTCATGGACTATCAGGGAGGCCGGTATGGGATGGCCCTGCTTTCCCGCTACCCGGTCGTCGAGTGGGAAAATCACCGACTGCCGGACGGCGCGGAGCCTCGCAGTGCGCTAGCGGCTCGGATCGAGCTCCTGCGGCCGGGATACGGACAGGCGCCACGGCTCGTCGTCGTCGGCGTGCACCTGTACGCCACAGCCGACGAACGATACGCCCAGGCATCGCGCCTCATCGAGGTCCTGTCGGACGAACGGTCGCCCGTCGTGCTCGCCGGAGACTTCAATTCCACCCCCGACTCGGACGTGATTCGGCTCCTGGAGGCGGCAGGTGGCTGGGAAAGACCCCGTAAATCCGGCGAACGCATGACGTTTCCATCTGTTGTTCCGGATCGCGAGATCGATTTCATCATGTTCCGGCCCGCCGATCGGTTCGTGGTGCGCGAGCACCGCGTCGTGGCGGAGACCGAGGCCTCGGACCATCGGCCCGTGCTGCTGGAGCTGGAACTGCTGCCGACCGACCCACACGCTCCACCGGAGGAATCCCGATGACACCTCTCGATAGACGTGACTTCGTGAAAGCGGGCGCCGGCACGGCCCTCGGCGTTTCCCTGGCGCCGGGCGCCCTGCTCGGAAGCGACCGAAACGCGGCGTCTGACCGGCTCCGTCTCGGCTTCATAGGCATGGGCGGGCGGGGGACCTGGCTCCTCGGCCTGGCCCTTCAGCGCGACGACACCGAGGTGAAGGCCGTGTGCGATATCGTGCCCGAGAAGGCGCAGCACGCGGCCGACCTGGTGACGGAGGCAGGAGGAAAGGAGCCGCGGAAATTCACGGCCGGCGAAGAAGACTACGTGAACCTGCTGGAGCGGGACGACATCGACGCCGTCATCATCGCCACTCCGTGGCTGTGGCACACGACCATGTCGATCGCGGCGATGGAGCGCGGCAAGGCGGTCGGCGTCGAGGTGCCGGCCGCCACGACCGTGCAGGAATGCTGGGACCTGGTGGAGACTCACGAGCGCACCGGGATGCCCTGCATGATGATGGAAAATGTGTGCTACCGTCGCGACGTGATGGCGGTGCTCCAGATCGTCCGCGAGGGCCTGTTGGGTGAGATGATGCACCTCCACTGCGGGTACCAGCACGACTTGCGGGCCGTAAAATTCAACCCGGGAGCCGAGTTCGGTCCGAGCGCGAACGGCGAGGCGGTGTGGCGCACATACCACTCCATCAATCGGAATGGCGAACTGTATCCGACGCACGGGATCGGCCCGGTCGCCAACTGGCTGGACATCAACCGGGGCAACCTGTTCGTGTCCCTCACGTCGCACGCCACCAAGACGCGCGGCCTGCATGAGTACATCGTGGCACAGGGCGGCGAAGACCATCCGAACGCGGACGTGAGGTTCAAGCTGGGCGACATCGTCACCACGATGATCCACACGCGGAATGGCGAGACGGTGATGGTAAGCCACGACACCAACCTGCCACGGCCCTATTCGCTGGCCTTCCGGGTCCAGGGCACGCGCGGTCTGTGGATGAACGACAACCGCTCCATCTACATCGAGGGTGTGAGCCCGGAGGCACACCAGTGGGAGCCCTTCGACGGTTACCAGGAAAAGTACGACCATCCGCTGTGGAAGCGGTACGCGGAAGACGCGGAGGGTGGGGGCCACGGCGGCATGGATTTCTTCGTGATGAACGCCTTCGTCGAAGCCGTGAAGCGGGGCGAGCCCACTCCGCTGGACGTATACGATGCGGCGGCATGGAGCGTGATCGGTCCGCTTTCGGAGCGCTCGATCGCCATGGGGAGCCACCCCGTGGCATTCCCGGACTTCACGCGCGGGCAGTGGGCAAAGCGGAAACCGATGTTCGCGCTGGGCGACGAGTACTGAATCCGTCTCGAGGGTTTGCGCATCCGTTTCCCAACCCCGAGATTCGCGCGTTCGGACTCATGGGGCGGACGGAATCGCTCGCCGCAATCAGGCACATCCTTACAGGACCGTTCATGATCTCGATCAAGCGACTGAACTGGACCCTGACCGCGTGTGCGGCCCCGTTGACGTTTCTGGCGACGCCGGCCCTGGCCCAGGACGATGAGCGTGAACTCGGGTGGGCCTTCGAGGCGGATCTCGGTTCGCTGTGGACCGGCGGCAACCAGGAGACGTTTACCCTCGCCTTCAGTGGCCAGCTCGAGTATGCGTGGCCCGTGAGCCGATTCCGCTTAAAGGCGGGCGGATTCACGACAGAGTCCTCGCTGACAACGACGACCGCGATTGGCACGGGTCAGACCGATTTCCTGTTGGTCGAAGAGACCGTGACGGAGAAGACGGCCGAGACGTTCTATTCGCGGGCTCGCTACGATCACGACATCACCGAGAATTTCTTCCTGGTCGGCGGGGTGGACTGGCTGCGGAATACGTTCGCCGGTATCGACAGCCGTTTCCTGCTCGCGACTGGTGCCGGTAACCGGTGGGCTGACAACGATCGAGTGAGGCTTGAGACGGATTACGCGCTCACGTACACGTTCGAGGAAGAGGTCGTCGCCAACCCGTTCAACGAGGCGAATTTCCCCGGCGTCCGGCTCGGCTACGACTTCAAGTGGAACCTCACGCAGTCGACCAATTTCGAGAGCATCCTGATCTCCGACTTCAACCTCGACAACACGGACGACATCCGGCTCGACTGGTACAACGGTCTCCCGATCGACATCAGCTCCGTGCTGGCTTTCAAGCCGAGCATTCGTCTGCTGTGGAGGAACGACCCCGCGTTGCAGGAGGTGCCGCTGTTCGACGCGCCGGGCGGGAATCCGGTGGGGGCCGTGTTCGCTCCGCTGCAGAAGCTGGACAGTTACTTCAACCTCTCACTGCTCTTCAAGTTCTGAGAGCGAGTTGAGGTCGGGCGGAGGCCTGCTCGGGCAAGTCCAGCCACCGTGAAGCTCTGGAGTGATCGTGCACGAACGGCTCGCACAGGCTTTCCGGGAGCGGTACGCTCGGAGCCCACCCACCTGGCCCGGGCGCCGGGACGGTGAACCTGATCGGTGAGCACATCGATTACGCGGGCCTGCCGGTCCTGCCGATGGCGATTCAGCGTGAGGTACGGATCGCGTTCAGACCGCGGGACGACCGGATCGTCCTGGCCGCGACGACGGACCCGGCTTTCGCGCCGTGCCACTTCGAGCTCGGCCCGGACATCTCACCGTATGACGACGGCGACTGGGGGAACTACCTCAAGGCAGCGGCCCAGGGGATGGCCCGGCGTACGGTGCCGAACGGGGCTCGACGCGCTCATCGAGTCCAGCGTCCCCGTGGCCGCGGGCTCCGCTCCTCGTCGGCGCTGGTGATCGCTTCGGCCCTCGCCGTGGCCGGTTCAAACGACCTGGAACCGGATCCGATCGAGCTGGCTGAGCTGATGGCTGAAGCCGAGCAGTACGTCGGCACGCGCGGCGGCGGCATGGACCAGGCGATCAGCGCCGGCGCCAGTGCCGGGTGCGCGGCTCGCGTCGAATTCGACCCTCTGCGGATCGAGCCCGTTCCGGTGCCGCCGGACTGGCGGTTCGTGGTTGCCCACAGCCTGGTGCAGGCGCACAAATCAGGCGGGGCGCGCGAGGGGTACAACCGGCGACGCGCGGAGACCGAGGAGGCCCTGGCGCAGGTGGTCGGCCACCTGGAGCTGCTGGCGTCCGAGGTGCGCTCGTACCGCGATCTGCTCGAACGTGTACCAGGCTCGGAAGCGCTTGCCGCCGCCGGGGAGTGCCTGGAGGGGGACCTGCTGAAGCGGTTTCGTCACGTGGTCACGGAGAATGAACGGGTCGTCCGCGCGGAGGTCGCGATGCGAAGCGACTCCCGCGACGGGTTCGGTATGTTGATGAACGGTTCCCATGCCAGCCTGGCCGACGACTATGAGGTGAGCATCCCGGAACTGGATGAGCTCGTCGGCATCGCGCGGGACGCCGGCGCTGTGGGGGCGCGGCTGACCGGGGCCGGCATGGGCGGGTGTATCGTGGCTCTGTGCACGGACGACACCGTCGATGAGGTACTGAAAGCCATCCGGGATCGCTTCTACGTGGCGCGCGACCGGCTGGACGACCTCGACGATCACCTGTTCGTGGCGGAGCCTGCACCGGGTGCTTCGATCGAGAAAATGTGATCCGATGCCCGATACACCCGACGACTCACAGCCGCCGAGGATCGGTGGTTCCCCTGCCGAGTCGGAGTCCAAGAGGCATCCGGTGGGGGTGCGTGCGCCCGGCCGTCTTCGACAACGACTGAGCAAGGGGAAAAAGGTGACCATACTGGGTCTGATAGCCCTGACTTTTCACCTCGCCGGTCTGGCCCTCTCGGTCCATGCCGTCATGGGTACACGGACGTCGCAGGGCGCTATCGCATGGGCGGTATCGCTGGTGTCCTTCCCTTACGTCGCGGTCCCCGCGTACCTCGTGTTGGGCCGGAGCAAGTTCAACGGCTACGTGACCGAACGGCGGCTGGACGCCCTGGAGACGGAAGAGGAAGCCGTCAAGGAGGCTCGCCAGCACGCTGCGCCTTTCGTCGGCACCCTGGGTGACGAGTATCCGGCCGTTCGCGCTGCGGAGAGACTGGCCGAGCTCCCGGTCCTGAGGGGAAACGACGCCGAGCTTCTCATCGACGGGCCAGCGACCTTCGAGAGTATCTTCGAGGGCATCGCGAGGGCCGAGGATTACGTTCTCGTTCAGTTCTTCATCGTTAAGGATGATGACCTCGGTCGAGCCTTGAAGGACTCTATGATCGCTGCGGCGGGTCGTGGTGTGCGCGTTCTGTTCCTGTTCGATGAAGTGGGGAGCAACAAGCTGCCGAAGAGCTATTTGAACGAGCTTCGCGCGGCTGGGATCGAGGCCTACAACTTCCACACGCAACAGGGCCCTTCGAACCGATTCCAGATCAACTTCCGCAACCACCGCAAGATCGTCGTGGTGGACGGCTACGAGGGATGGGTCGGCGGCCACAACGTCGGTGACGAGTACATGGGTCGGAGTGCCAAGTTCGGCCACTGGCGCGACACCCACGTACGGATCGAGGGCCCGGCAGTCCTGGCCCTGCAGCTCTCCTTCGTCGAAGACTGGCACTGGGCGACGGGCGACACGCCGGGCTTGGATTGGGTTCCGCAGGCTTCGCCACATGCGGACGTACCGGTTCTGATTGTTCCCTCCGGACCGGCAGACAGACGGGAGACTGCCGCCCTGATGTTCACGCACGTGATCAACTCGGCTCACGAACGGGTGTGGATCGCGAGTCCTTACTTCGTTCCTGACGAGGGAGTGATGAACGCGTTGCGACTGGCGGCTCTACGCGACGTGGACGTGCGCATTCTGATTCCAAATGAGCCCGACCACCTGTTGGTCTACCTGGCAGCCTTCCACTTCTACGAGGAGATGAAGGACTCGGGGATCACCGTATATCGCTATACCGAAGGTTTCATGCACCAGAAGACGATCCTGGTGGACGAGGCATCGGCCATCGGAACGGCGAACTTTGACAACCGTTCATTCCGCTTGAACTTCGAGATCACCGCCTTCTTTCTGGATCCGGATTTCACTCGCGAAGTCGAAGCAATGTTCGAAGAGGACTTCCGGCGATCCCGGCTCATGACCCAGGCCGATCTCGATGACAAGCCGTTCTGGTTCCGGCCGGCGGTGCGGGCGGCGCGGCTCACGGCGCCCGTACTGTAGATAGATCGGATCTGCACCACGGGTGACAGAAGGCCCGCCTCCTGCTGGGAAGCGGGCCTTTGCCGTGGGTGCTGCGTCTGTGTCTGGGGTCAGTCCCCGATCGGAACCGCCCACTTCGCAGTGAACTGCCACGACCGGTTCCGGACGCTCGAGGCTTCGAATATATCCGATAGCCCCAGCACGTATCGCATGTCGAACCCGAGCAGGGAACTGCCAAGGTCGCGCGCGAACCCGAATCCGAACGGGATCGACCAATCGGTCGTCTTCTTGGGCGGGAGGTTCGAATCATCGTCACAATCGACGGACGAGCCGGACGAGGTGGGTTGCATGCTGCAGGAGATCTGGAAGCCGAGCGACAGGCCGATGTAGAGATTCGACTCCCACTCGCTGAACTTCTGCACGTATCCAATGGTCAGCGGAATCTCGATGTACTCGAGCTTGAGATCCTGGACAGAGCCCTCAGAAAAGCCCACCCTGTCGCCGCCCTTCTGTACCCAGTTCGCCTCGAGGCCGATGTATGTCTGACGGGCTATGTGGTACTGGCCGAATGCTCCGGCAATGCACGACCAGTCGCCGACCGAGAAATATGAACCGCCCACGCTGCTGTAGGAGGCGCCACCGGTCAGGCCGAGGCGGAACGGCTTGGACTGCGCGTCGGCGGACCCCGCGGTGGCGAGAACCAGTGCGAGTGCGACGGCGAATGGTGCGAAGCGCTTCATCTACCCTCCAGGACTGTCATTCGATTTCACTTGTTGCCGCGAATCGGCACGCAATCTCGCGGATCGAGTGTCTCCTGTCACGCCGGATCGGTCCCTACGGGAGCTCGGGCGACGGGAAGACCTTGTTCCAGTCGTCCTTCATGCTGACCACGACCCATCCGCGCTGCGGAGCCTCGTCCAACGCGACATCCAGGCGTCCGATATGCGAGTCGCGATCGTAGGCGACCTCGCGCTCAGCGTCGTCGTGATGAACGATGCCGCTGAGCGCTGTCCGGTCGCCGGGCGCCGTGTACTGCAACATCTGGAGGTCGCCGTCCGAGTTGCCGAACGCCAGAATTGGACGCCGGCCGATGAAACGGTGGATCCCGACAGGCTTGCCCGCCTTGTCGTCCACGAAGTTGATACCGGCCGTCTTGTGCAGGGTCGGCACGCCGTCATCCATCCGGAACTCGAGTTCCCCGGCGCTGCCCACAACCTGCTCCGGTGGGATACCGTAGACGCGTTCGGTGAACGGCCGCATGAAGTCGATCCCGCCGCCGGATACGATGAACGTCTTGAAGCCGTTTTCCCGCAGGTAGGCCAGCAACTCGAGCATCGGCTGGTACACGAGATCCGTGTACGGGACGCCGAAGCGTGGATGAGTAGCGGTGGCCAGCCAGTCCATGACTACGGCCGTGAACTCGTCCGTGGTCAGGCCGGCGTGTGTGGCCATGACAATCTGGACAATCTCGTGCTCCCCGAACTCGGCGAGCGCTTCGCGGTCGTCTTCCAGGATCGCGCGAAAAGGCTGCGTGTCGCGCCACTCCGGGTGGTCCTCCGCCATCGCCTTCACCCGGTCGAGCGCGAACAGCATCTGGAAGTAGAGCGGCTGTTCCGACCACAGGGTGCCGTCGTTATCGAACACGGCGATGCGCTCGGCCGGCGCCACGAAGTCCGGCGAGGCCGGATCGGTGACCTGAGCGACGAAATCGACGATGGACCGGATTGCGGTACCCCGGTTCCACGAAGGAAGCACGGGCGCGGACGCCCCCCGTGCCTCCTGCGCGGCCGGTTCGGTCCCAGCGGGAGTTTCCGCCGGTCGGTCGGAGCAGGCGGCCAGGACCAGGGTCGCGGCGAGAGTAATGATGGGAATCGATCGCATGGGACCTCTCATTAGTGTGTTCAGGTTCAATAGCTGGCCAAACGTACGTGCCCGGGGCAATGACCTACCGCCGCCGCCCCCCGCTTCGGCTCCTTCCACCCGACGACCTGGATCGTTGGCTGTTGTAGTTGTTCGTCCTCGTCGTTCCCTGAGTCCTGGCGTTGCTGCTGCGCTCCAGGTTTTGGCCGGTGGACCGCGAAGTCGTCCCGCTCGTAGGCCTCTGCTGCGACGGCTGCTGCTGTGGCCGGGCCTGCTGTGACGGCTGCTGCGGCCGCTGGCCCGCCTGCCGGTCGCCCGCCCCGGCTCGATCACCCGTGCCTGCCCGATCACCGGTACCCGCACGTTCGCGCGCCGCATCGCGGTTCACGGCGTCGTTGCCCTGCCACCCGTCTCCTGTGCGCTGGTCCCAGTTACCGTTGTCGTTCTTCCGGTAGACGTTTCCGTCGCGGTCCGAGAACACGTTGTTGTCCCGGCCCTGGGCCACCTGGCCCCGAGTGTCTGCGCGCGCCCGATCCGAGGGGGAGTTCCGCGCCATGTTGTCCTGCCGGTTGTACACGTTGTTGCGCCGGGCGGCGTTAGAGCCGGCGCGGTAGCCCGCTCGGTAGCCGGCCCTCGCCCCGCGATTCCATCCTCTGTGGTAACCGCGCCGATAGCCGCGGTAACGCCCCGGTCCCCACCAGCCGCCCCGATACCAGCCGCCGCGTCCGATGTAGAACGTGAACGGGCCCGTGCTGTAGCTGAGCCCGAAGCTCCAGCCGTACCACGGGTTCCAGCGCACGTGGAAGCCCCAGGTTGCCGGGCGCGGGTAGTAGTAGCGGCCGTACCAGCCGGGATAGTACCAACCGGTGCCGTAGACGATGGTCCCGCCGTACACGTAGCTGCCGGTGTAACCGGGGTAGTAGCCCACGTAGACCACTTCGGGCGTCGACTCGTACACGTACACGTACGTCACGTTGTGGACGGGACTCTCGGGCGGAATGTCGTACACCTGCTCCGGGACCTCGTCAGCTACGGTCCACGGCCCCTCGGCGCTGTTCGCCACGTACCACACGGCCTCGTGGCACGCGTAGTACTCGTCGTCCACCTTGATGATCTGCTCGGCCGTGTTCGCGGCGTAGCTCATGCTCGTGCCCTCGATGGGCTCGAACTGCGGATCTCCGTCGTACTCGACCTCGATCGTGTCGTCCCGTTTGATGGCCGACGTCTGGGGGATCTGGTTGTCCATCACCGCTTCGTTCGCCTGCTCCGTGGCGGGCACGGACACCAGGATATGGCCCATGTCTGAATCGGCCGGTATCGCGGCGAAGCGATCGGGGAGCTGGTCGGCGGGTACGTTGACCCAGGGTCCGTCGAACGATTCCGAAGCGAACCAGCGACCTGAGAGGATTATGAAGTAGCGGGCTGACTCGAGATCCAGCAGCACATCACTCTCGGAGTTGCTCAAGTACATGAGGTCGGTGCCGCTGATCGGCGTGTACTCCGGCTCTCCCTCGATCACGATCAGCTCTGTGGGCTCGGTCGCGACGACGATCGCTGGCGGTGGTCCGGGCTCCTCTTCCTCCGCTTCGTCATCCACCTCGACTCCCTCGGGCAGCTGGTCCGTGGGCAGCTCTTCCTCCGGGAGGGGCTCGGGCGCCAACGCCGCCACGTCCGCCGGAACCTGGTCGGTCAGGGCCCACGGACCCTCGTACTCCGGCGCGGCGTACCATTGGTCCTCGCCCGCCCCGAGGTAGTAGGTACGCGAGTCGCGATCGAAGATGATCGTGAACGCGGTATTCAGGATCCGCATGTACTCCGAGCCCTCGATCTGCTGCATCCGAGGCTCGCCGTCGATGGTTACGAGGATCGCCGGTTCCAAGGAGATCACGATGACAGGTGGCTCCATGTTCAGGCCCTCGGCCACCTTGCGGCGTGTCTCCGCCAA
>PVMK01126702.1_pt1 | contig 11190 bp, 8 predicted proteins | sample 1853481 | NCBI WGS metagenome assembly PVMK01 (sample SAMN08533507, study PRJNA380276) | Marine sediment metagenome, whole genome shotgun sequencing project. | reverse complement strand
GGTGCGATCACCGTACCCGAGCCTTCCCGGGGCAACACGGCGAAGTGGCCGCGCCCGAATGGAGTCATCCAGAAATTGCTGTAGTAAAGGGTGTTGTGAAAAGAAGTGGCAATTACCGCACAAACTCCCGTGGCTTCCATGACCTTGCGGAGCTTGTCGTTGCGAGCACGCATCTCGTCGTCAGAAAATGTCTGGTAGTTCATGGCATTATTGCTATGGCGTCTGGATTGCTATGGCGTCTGGAATACTCCGGGGCTATCGAATGGCGACCCGAAAATTCAACGATTATCCAGCAAAATTTCTGACTGATGCCTGATTATTTCAACCAGTGCAGAACAGTGTTGAAAATTTCACTGTCATCGCTGGCGAGGCGATTAATGATATCAAAATGGTCAACACCCGGCTCCACATGCTTGTCCATGATGATATCGTTTTTGCTCCATTTATCAACGAACTGGTCTGTCTGCCATTGAAACTGCCCGGTTTCAGCACCGCCAACGGTGACCAGGATGGGTGCACCGGTTGCAGGCTTCGCGAAATAGGGGCTCAAGCTTCGTGATTCATCGTCATCGAGGCCCAGAACATCGCTGATGGTGGTACTTCGTAAAGGCTCCAGCTGGTACAGACCGCTTATCGGGATGCCGGTCTTGATGATATCGTGTGGCAGGTTGTGATCCAGCGCGGTCCAGTCCGTAGCCATTGCCATGGCGGTCAGGTGACCGCCAGCCGAATGGCCGCACAGGTTGATTCGCTCGGCAGAAACCCCATGACTTTCAGCATTGTTCCAGAGCCATATAATCGCCCTGCGGATACTCGATAAAACCCCGGTCATGGTCGATGTCGGGCATAACTCATACCCGATCAGGGCCACGTTGACACGGGTCTGCACAAACGGATCGGCAATAAAACTGTAGGCCGACTTGTCTCCCCGCTGCCAGTAGCCTCCATGGATAAATAAAAGCAATGGTGCATCGCTGTCTCCGCAGCGAAATATGTCAAGCCTGTCTTTCGGGCCAGGCCCATAAACACAATCCAGCGAGTTGTCACAATTCACCCTGAACTGCTCACTGGCATCGCACCACCCCTGGAAAACATCCATGAAGTCATCCCGCAGCAACCGCAGGTTGTAACCCTTCTCCAGTTCCGGGTCGAGGGCGATAGTTCTTTCCATTATCCTGTCAGGCCTCCACCGGAATTGCCGGTAAGCGGCTGGTAATATTCTGCGGTATCTGTCGGGGTCATTGCTTGATCTGTGAACGAGATATGCCGGGTTCCAGCGCGAGCCGATTGAGTGACGCAATACCCGTTCATTTTACTCTGTATAGGCGTAGGTTCGCTTAATCGCATCCATTAAATAATCACCAGACATGACTGGCGGGTACCTGGCCGGGTTTTCCTTGCTGCAACACGAAGCAATGCATTCAATCATCGCGTGATAATTGGTATTGCCAAAACAGGCCAGGGAAATCCCGCTCCTTGCCGGAAATGTTTATTACCCGGTGGCGGGTCGCACGGAAGCGGTCGTTGGTCCAGTGCTGCATCAAGTCACCGATATTGATGACCAGGGCGTCCGGTAACGGTTCGACCGCTTCCCACTCGCCGTCCAGCGATTCAATTTGAAGCCCCCCGGCCCCGTCCTGCCACAGCATGGCAAATGCCTCATAGTCGCTATGGGCACCAATACCACTGCTCTCCGTGCCAGCCAGATTACCTGTAGCCGGATAGTAATTTACATTCATGACACTGGCCGGTTTGCTGATAAGCGGACTAAAGTAGTCAGCCGGCAACTCCAGGCCGATTGCAAACAGGCTAAAAATTGACTGCGACAGCTGTTGGAACTGCTGGTATGCAGTATAAATCTTCTCTTCAAATTCAAGCATGCCGCGGGGCCAGACATTGGGTCCATAGAGGGTGATCCCGGCGAGATAATCCGGATCATCCAGGGGTAAATCCAGCGCCACTTTGTACGCTTCCCTTATATCGCCGCCCTTGCTGGTATCGGGCGCCACATCAAAATTGCCAATATATCCGCGATGATGGGGCACTTTTGTAATATGCACTTCAGATTTGAAACTCGCGGGACGGTGAAAAAACGACAGCGCCGCATCACGCGCCTGTTCGAATACACTTGCTGGAATTCCATGGCCCGTAACATAGAAAAAGCCTGCAGTCTCACAGGCATGGACCGCCGCTTCGGCAATGCGGTCTCGCTCGGCATCATTGCCATGCCTGAAGCCGGAAATATCAACAACGGGTAACTCAGCAGTTTTCATGAAAAAATCAGTATTGTAGGAACCGCTAAAGATATCACTTTAACTGGCGGTTTTTAACAGTCATTGGCAATTCCACGCCAGGCAGACCCTCTTGGTGGGGCTATAGAACGACAAAAATAATAGGAGTATGATCCCAACAAAAACCTGCATCGAAACTGTTTAGCTCGTACCAGAATATTTACAGAGATGTCTCTAGCGAAACGCATAGTCCTCATGATCCTGATTCCCGGCATTGCCATCACTGCCGGGGTATTGTGGTATGCCATGAACGCGAGGTATATCACCACCAACAATGCCTATATCAAATCCGAAATAATCGCAGTAAGCCCGGATATTGATGGACGGGTCATCACCGTGGACATCGAAGATAACAGCCACATAGAAAAAGGTCGGTTACTTTTCACCATGGACCAACGGCCCTACGAAATACAACTTAACAGGGCCCTGGCAAAACTGAATTCCATACGCCTTGAAATTGATTCGATGCGGGCAGAATATACCCAGTACATCGCCCAGGAGGCGGAAGCCAGGAAAAGGGTGGAGTACAACAAGAGCGAGTACCAGAGGCAGTCAGATCTTTCCGCCAAGGGGCTGGGAATTAAAAAAGAACTGGACCAGGCCCGCCACGAGTGGGAAAGATCCGATCAGGATTTGTTGATCGTGAAGGAGAAATCACGACAGGCACTGGCGACACTCGGCGGCAGTGCGGATATCGATGCCGAGAATCATCCCCTCTATCTCGAAGCTCTGACCGAAGAAAGCGAAGCCCGCCTGATGCTCGACTACACCAGTGTAAGAGCTTCATCTTCCGGTATTGTCAGCAGAATGGAGCTGGAGCCGGGAGAATGGGTGGAACAGGGGGAGCCTGTTTTCTACCTGGTCGGCACGGGCAAAGTCTGGATTGAGGCCAATCTCAAGGAAACCCAGCTCACCAAAGTCAGGATCGGCCAGCGTGTGCAGATTACCGTTGATGCCTTTCCGGATAACCCGGTCAACGGCACGGTAACCCGGATCAGTGGGGCAACGGGCAGCGAATTCATGGTACTCCCGGCACAAAACGCTACCGGAAACTGGATCAAGGTGGTGCAGCGTGTGCCGGTGAGAATAGAGTTTGGAGCAGCAGAAATCATGCCCGACCTGCGTGCGGGAATGACAGTGGAAGTGTCCATAGACACAGTCCACGAAGACGGGTTCATCACAGATATCCGGAACCTGGTGGCTATGCTGTCCAGGGGTGCGAGTGAATGAAGTCCTGGAAAGCTGCAGCACACAATCGGAACAGCCGACCACATTAGACGACTGGTTGACATTCGCGGCGGTGGTAATGGCAGCCGGGGTCTACGCTGCCGCCTGGACACTGCCCAATGCTGTGTTGCCGCAGATGCAGGGGGACTTGTCGGTTAATCTTGAGCAGGTTTCCTGGGTTGTCACCGCAACGGTAGTCGCCAGCGCCATAGGCATACCACTCACCCCCTGGCTATCCTCACGGTTTGGCACCCGCAACCTGATACTCTGTTCATTAAGCGCTTTTTCCATTACATCGATCCTGGTCGGCACAGTAGACACTATCCAGGAAGTTGTGCTGTGGCGCGTGCTATCGGCATTCGCGGGGTCACCCATCATTGCCCTGTCACAGGCCGTGACCATGAATACATTCCCGGCAAGCAAGCGGACTTTTGTATTTTCACTGTGGTCAGTGGGGATGGCCGCAGGATGGGTCTTTGCACCCACTTTTGGCGCCTGGCTGGCCGACCTGGTGAGCTGGCGTTTGACATTCCTCAGTGTTGCCCCGTTCGGATTCATTGCCCTCCTTTTCTGCGTCATGTTCATCCCCAAAGACAAACCCGATTCCAGCCTGAAATTTGACTGGTTCGGTTACTTTACCCTGGCGGTGGCGCTTATGATGGTACAAATTGTCGTCAACCAGGGACAGCGGCTGGACTGGTTCGAATCTACCCGCATCGTAATCCTGGCAGGCACTGGATGCCTGGCATTCTACCTCTACCTGGTACACACCCTGCACTGCGATAAACCATTCCTGAGCTGGACCATGTTTCGGGACAGGAACCTGGCCTGCGGGGTCATGATAACGGCAATCTACGCCTATTCGGGCCTGGTTCCGCTTGTTATCCTGCCTTCCATGATGGAGGAGCTGCGCGGCGTCGAGGTGTTTACTTCCGGGCTGATTGTATTACCCCGGGGAATTGCCAATATGGCAGGAATGGTGCTGGCGGGCATCGCCGCGTCCCGGGTCGACTCACGATACCTGATTGCCAGCGGTCTTTTAATTTACTCAATGACCAGCTGGTATATGGCCCATTTCAACCTGGATATCGGCATCGACAACGTATTGTGGCCGACCATTGTCCAGGGACTGGCAATGGGATTCATCTGGGTGCCAGCCATGGGGCTGATGTACGCCACTATCAGCGCATCGCTGCGCACATCCGCCGCGACAATGATCTCCCTGACCTATAGCCTCTCCAGCAGTTTCGGTGTGGCTATGGCGGTTATAGTACTGAACCGGTCTATCCAGATTAACAGCGCTGAGATTGGCCTTAACATTTCCCCGGAACGCCAGGTATTAAAAGATTCCGGCATGATTACTGATTTCAATTCAGCCAGCGAACTGCTTTCTGTTGCCCGGGAAATCACCCTCCAGGCAACCTCAATCGGCTATTCCAATGTTTACTGGCTCATGGCGATATCGGCCATTGTCATTATTCCACTCGCATTCCTGCTGAAAAATCCGCTGAAACCCGGGTCACGGAAACCGGCACCCGGTGAATCTCAGGCCTGACCGATTCCGCCGCGAATTTTTCCGGATTCGGTTTCGCGCCACAATACCCGATGACTTTCGGGCAACGATCGGTGAGGGGCAGACAACCAGATTCGCAGCAGGCATCTTACCCTGTTGTTGGCGGGGTCATCCTGGTATGCATTTCGCGAATGGTAAATGACGTGGTTGTTGAGGAACTGGATGTCTCCAGGTTCCAGTGTCATCTCAAAGGAGCACTCTTCCGCAATGTCAGCCAGCAGGTCCATGGCCTCCCACTGTGCCTCTGAAATCACCGGGGCTCCCGGAACATGTTCCAGGGCCTCGATATAAGTGCGCGAGTAGTGTGAGGTAAATTTCCCGGCACGGACGCCCCAGACCGGCAGGTTGTACCAGAGGTTTTCTCCTCCGATTTCTTCTCCGATTCGGCTGCGCGGCATGTCCCGGTAGAGGATTTCACACAGATCCGGTGCCCGTGCCAGCATTTCATTGTGTACGGTGACCGAACTCACAATCCGGCTCTCTCCCCCTTTAATCGATTGTCCGGTACAAAGCAGTCCAACAATATCACATCGGTCAGTATGAAATCGCAGCTCGGCGCTGGAGGCTGTTCTTGCCCGGGAAGACAGGAACTGGCCGTCACCGGTATCAAGCTGCCCATAAAGCTTGCCCACGTCGCCCGGTTCCGCTGTGATTTCCCTCAGCAATTGCCCGTCCGGGTTCTGGAATACCGGGGTGCCGATGTGGCTGGCGATGCCCATCCACAGTATTTCGAGCTCATCCCTTGACCACCTTTCGAGCGGCAACCCTGTCAAACGGACAAATCCACACCCATTCTCGAGTTGCCTTCCTATACTGGACAGTATCGATTCCAGCCTGCCGAGCAAAAATTCCGCTTTCGCCGGATAGAGGGTGGAGTCCGCCCTGCCCCTGAACCTGCGCAGTGCGTAATCAATCTCCTCAAGGTCTACAGTCTCTACTGAATATTGCCAGCAATCCTGTTGTTGAATCTCTGCACCAAACCAGCCACCTGGCCCGGGCAACGGACTAACCGGACTCGGGGAAAAATCCGTAACACCTGAATTTCTTGCTGTCATACCCCGAATTCTATACCAGGTAAGGACGTTAATTCCTTAACGGCTTGCCAAAATCCAGCATATTGGCGATTCTCGCCTGTGTTGCCGGAGACGCCGCCAGGGCGAGGAAAGAGCGGCGTTCCGCATCCAACAGGTCCTGCTCGGACCACACGGTTCCCGGATCAATATCTCCCCCGGACATGATTCGGGCAAATTCTGTTCCCGTGACCACGTCATGGGGAGTGAGAATCCCGTCCTGCCGTGCGCTGTTGAGCCAGGCCACCATTTTTTCAAATTCCGGCCTGCCCGGCATGGCCAGGTCGGGCCGCTGGAAATCCCGTTGGCCACGTCCGTCCGATACCGCATCAATCCCGGCCTGGTAAATTCGGTCCCGGTTCATTTCATAGCTGTCATTATCACGAATCATTGCGAGCCTCGATGCCAGCAGCGGCGAAGTTGCGGTCTTTCCGTAGCCGGTATTCATGAATGCTTTCCAGCTCGCCTCGGTTATGTTGTCACCGCATGCCAGTTTCTCTGTCCAGCGATAGAGTATTTCCTTGCAACCACCCCCGGACGGCACAACACCGACCAGGGATTCGACCAGTCCCATAACAGAATTGGCATGGCAAATGACCTGCTTGGCGTGCAGCACCACTTCGAATCCACCGCCCAGGGACAAACCCACCGGCGCAACCACCACCGGAAACGCTGCATTGCGCATGGCAAGCACAGTTTGCTGGAAATTATCGAGGAAGCGGTCGAGACCTTGGTAATCCTCTTTCTGGAAATACCCGCGTACAACCCCGAGATTGACCCCGCAGGAAAAGTGCTGGGCATCATTGTGGACCAGCAGGCCATCCACGCCTGTAGACGGAACCTGGCTCAGCGCATCTGCGAGGATGGCCATGGAATCTCCGTCGAGGGCATTGGCCTTGCTGTGAAATTCAACCACGGCGGTGTTATCCGAGATATACCAGCTAGCCATTTCATTACTGTTTTGCGGGACCAGGGTCCGTTTCTTTTCGTTGAACCTGACCACGCCTGAAGGCCGGGTTATAACCTGTCTGCCACCCTGGACTGTGACGCTGCATAAGCGGTTATTTTCGACACTGTAGAAGGTCGAGCCCGCGTTGTTGCGAAGGAAATCCGGCACTACGCGCTTCTCCGAGTCGAGGCGTTCGACCATGTAGCCGATCCCGATCGAATCCATCATTTCGAAAGGCCCCTGGATCCAGTTATAGCCCAGCTTCATGGCATCATCGATGCCGACCGGGTCCTCCCCAACCTCGGGAATCAGTGAAGCCGCATAGCATAATGTCCTGGACAATACCCGCCAGGCAAACTCACCATACACCGAATCGTCTTCCAGGAGCTTTGCGATACCGTTTTTCTCGGCGTTCTGTGCCAACGGCAAGTTGGGCCTCTCAAACAGTTCATACTGCCCGGATTCCCGGTTCAGCACATATCGGTCATTGGAATTTTCTTGCTGTCGATAAAACCCCCTGCCCTGCTTGTTGCCGGTCTGTCCATTGGCGATCATCCCGGTCATGAGCGGAATTTCCGCGGATTCGGCGTGAAACGCGTCCTGCTTTGGCAGGATGTTAACCAGGCTTTGCACCACATCAGCCATGAGGTCGATGCCAATCAGGTCATAGAGGCCAAAAACTCCGGTCTTGGGTATTCCCATGGGTCGTCCAAAAATGGCGTCGGCTTCCCCGGCACTGAGTCCCAGGTCGATGGCCGTATGCAGGGCACACTGTATTGCGTAGACTCCGACACGATTTCCGAGGAAGCCCGGCGTATCGAGACAGCGCACCACTCCCTTGCCAAGCTGCTTTTCGCAAAAGGCGTCGAGCCTGTCCATAACCGCAGCATCAGTGGCTTCACCACGCACCAGTTCCAGCAAACGCATAAAGCGAACCGGGTTAAAGAAGTGGGTTATTGCGAATCGCTGCTGGAAAGAAATCGGCATGTCTTCAACCAGCAGCCTGATCGGGATAGTCGACGTATTGGAAGTAATGATGGCCTGGTCACTACAGGCCTGGTCCAGCCTTTTGTACAGGTCTTTCTTGATATCCAGTCGCTCTACAACCGCTTCGGCAATCCAGTCGCAACCTGCCAGCTGACCAAAGTCGTCACGGATATTGCCAAGCTGTATCCGATTTCCCGCTGCCTTGCTTATCAATCCCGGCTGGTCCGGGTCGAGCAATCGTTTATAACCTCTTTCTGCTACCGCGTTGGGATTGTCACCCTCGGAGGGCAGGTCGAGCAGGAGCACATCGATATCCGCATTGGCAACCTGCCCGGCAATTCCGGCACCCATGGTGCCTGCTCCAATCACCGCTACTTTTTTAAAACTCATGATTCAGACTCTTGAAATGTGTCTTTGCCGACGACTATGAAATTGACGCTGCGACCTTAAAATCGGCGCGTATTTTCGCAAAGTCGGGCCGCGGATGACAGGGTTGTCTCTATCAATCTTGCTTATCATAAATTCAACACTGGGATTTCCTCAGAATCCTTCCAACCCAGCATTGCTCCGTGGTTGCGATCCTAAACAATGTATACTTTGCGCGTCATCCTGTAAGTCCACCTGCCGAGGAGCGCTGTGGAAAATCGAAAAATCATCCTCAAGTCCCGCCCCGTGGGAATGCCCGTAAATGCGGATTTTGAGCTGGTAAAAAATCCCGTGAGCGAACCGGGAGACGGTGAAATTCTCTGTAGAACTATTTACATGTCGCTCGATCCCTACATGCGCGGCCGCATGAATGAAGGGAAATCCTATGCAGAACCGGTAAAAATTGGTGAAACCATGGGCGGCGGCACAGTAAGCGAGGTCATTGAATCCGCATTCCCTGGTCTCCGGCCCGGCGATATCGTCCTTACCTACGACGGCTGGCAGGAGTACGCAGTTTCAAAAGGGAAACATGCAGTAAAACTTGATCCGTCAAAGGCCCCCGTTTCCACCGCCCTGGGAATTCTCGGCATGCCCGGCATGACCGCCTATATGGGATTGCTGGAAATTGGCCTGCCACAACCGGGAAATACCGTTGTCGTGTCTGCGGCATCCGGCGCAGTCGGAAGCGCAGTAGGCCAGATCGCACGCATGAAAGGCTGCCGGGTGGTTGGCATCGCCGGGGTCCAGAAGAAATGCAGGTACGTACTGGACGAGCTTGGTTTTGAAGCCTGCATCAGCCACAGGGGTGAAGACCTGAACCAGCGGCTCCGCACGGCATGCCCTGACGGCATCGACATTTACTTTGAAAACGTAGGTGGCAAGGTGCTTGAAGCGGTGATACCGCTGCTCAATTTCCAGGCTCGGGTACCGGTATGCGGCATGATAGCCAACTACAACGACACCACAATCCCTGACGGCCCCAACTATCTACCGAGGCTGATGCGTATTGTATTGACCCAGCGTGTCCTGGTACGCGGTTTCATTGTCACCGATTTTTCGCACAAACAGGCACAATTCCAGGATGACATGTCTGGCTGGATACGCAGCGGAGAAATCAAATATCGTGAAGACATCGTAAGCGGGTTGGAAAACGCCGTGAGCTCTTTCCAGGGATTACTCCAGGGGAAGAACTTTGGCAAACTGCTGGTGCAGTTATCGCAAGATCCGGGCCTGGGCTAGACCGCTAACACGTGCTGTGCAACTCCTGAACAAAATCTCCAGGGAAATTCAATATGACAATCAATAAAATCACTATACCCGCAAGGCATGCCCGGGCTGCCCTGGTAAAACGCCGCCAGAAAGTCAGGGTCATTAATACTCATGGCAGCCAGGTTGTGGACTGCTGGGCCCTGAACATCAAGGACCTGAGGGAATACATGTCCATGGAACACTGCCGCGTGGATCTCGAGCGTTATAAACCGAAAACCGGAGATTCGATGGTAACCAACCAGCGTCGGCCAATTCTTAAAATCATGGAAGACACACGGGAGGGAGCCCACGACACCCTGCTTGCTGCCTGCGACCGTTACCGCTACGAAAATCTTGGCTGTACTGAATATCACCGCAATTGTACGGATAATTTCTGGGAGGCCATGGTAGCGCTGAATCTCAAGCCTGCAGAACTGCCGTCACCATTCAATCTCTGGCAGAATACCCCGGTCGATGCGGATGGCGCCATCCTGCCCCATCCGCCGATATCGAAAAGGGGCGACTACATCGTCATGCGGGCCGAAATGGACCTGGTTATCTGTCTTTCGGCCTGTCCCCAGGACATCACATCAATATGCGGAAACAGGCCGAGAAACGCCCACTTTGAAATTTACCAGGCCTGAACCGGTTTCTATCCCGAGGCCTTGTCATTTCCGTTCTCTTGGCGACGTTCCTTGCGGGCACGCTTGCCTCCCGGCACCCTGGCCCACTTGCGCAGGTCATAATCCAGGTAAGTCGCCAACCCGAGCAGGATAAACCCGCCAATTTCTATGGCTATGTTGTAATTGACATACATGGTATAGCCAAGCACAGCAGTACCGGCTGTTGAAACAAGCAAGGGCACAATAGATTTATGCTTGCCAATGCCGAACCCGATAATCACTGATGCCGTTGCTGCAAAGGCCACTATGGCTCCCGCCCAAAGGCCGTTATTGAGCGCTGCGCTCACCCCCAGGACAGACAACAGCCCAAGAACGGCTATGGTTCCGTAACAGGCGAGTAACGACATTGCCAGGGCTGCTACACCCCACAGGCCCCGTTTCTGCACATTGCGGGCAATACGACGAGGATCAAGACGCTTCGCAACCTGGGTAAATTTCGCCGGCGCTACTGCACCACGACGCATTTTCAGCTCAACGCCATGGGCGCCAAACTGCCTCGCCACTTTGCGAGTGTCCGGGCTCGGACTACAGGAAAAGTAATCATAGTCACGTAACACCTCAAGTTCAATGAAACCTGCATCCCTGAACATTTCGAGGTAGGTTTCATCCACTGTTGCCCCAACCACGCAGTCAGCCCACAGTCTGGGGTCATCTCTACAATCCGGTGTCACCGGATTGGCAATGACTATGTCAGCAATCTGTACCGCACCGCCCGGCTTAAGCACGCGGAATATAT
>PVMK01126821.1_pt1 | contig 11193 bp, 7 predicted proteins | sample 1853481 | NCBI WGS metagenome assembly PVMK01 (sample SAMN08533507, study PRJNA380276) | Marine sediment metagenome, whole genome shotgun sequencing project. | reverse complement strand
GCACGTAAAGGGCATAGGCCCTGCGAGGTTGACGCGTGTGCAGACTATACCAATGAGGATAGTAGCTTCCGATATTTTGTAAGTAAGCAAGAACACTTTGCTGCATTGCCTCGGGCACATCGAATCCTTTGATTTTTGCGCGCTGTAATGCGTGTGCGACATGGATAGTGTTATAGGGAATTGAGTCCTGTCCTCTGCGCCAGTAAGGGAATCCACCATCCCAATTTTGAATTCCATTGAGACGTTCGATATCGCGTTGTACGGAATCTTCTAGGTCTTCTGGCGATGGCAGACCATCGGCCTTAAAGGCGGTAAGCACATCACGCAGCGCTGCAACGCCAAGTACGCGTGAACTTAATTGTTCGGTACACTCGAAGGGGTAGGCGGAGAGGTAAAGGACTGCATCGGTAAGCGATTGCAATGCGGTAGAGGATGTTGAAATTTCTAATCCACCGAATTGCGGGAATACATCGATTGGTTGTGAAATAGGCTGTGCGATAGAGCCTTCATCGACTACGCCATAGGTTGCGAAAGCTTCTGTTGTCGCGGGTGTATAAACGGGAAGTTCGACAGTTGACGCATCAGCGGCGCGGCCTGATACCGCGGCGATCTGGAAGCGAGCAGTGCCAGCCATCATGGTGGCTGCGGGGAATCGAACTTCAATGCGGTCGTTGGCGGGCACGGTCACGTGCAACCCTGCGAAATCAGTCAACTCGATATTGCTGGCCTCAACGACTACATCAACTTCCATTGGCTGATCGGTTTGGTTTTGAAGAACAACTGGCAGCTCAAACTTATCGCCAAAGTTGAGGAAACGTGGTGCTGATGGACGTACCATCAGTGGGAGGCGCGCTGTCAGATTGGCTTCGGCTAAGCCGAATTGTTTGCCAGTGGTGTCCACTGCAACTAACATGATTCGATAGCGAGTTAAATTATCGGGTAATTTTATTTCTACTGTGGCACGTCCAGCAGCGTCTGAGATCACTTCTGCAGTGAATAATGCCAGAGGATTGAAATCCATGCGAACACGGATCGGACTGGGTGCTGTATCCGCTCCGGCGGAATCGCCTTCCATCGCTTCCATTTCTGCTGCAGGCGCTGCGGCGAGCATTTCCATCGGTTCTTCTGCGATCTTGCCAAATCCGTTGGCGGATTGGGCTACCGCCTCACTGCTGGAACGAGCAGCCTCCGCCAAAGCTAATGGATCAGACAGAATAATACTGGCGCGTCCATAAAAACTGCTCAAGTCGGCGGGACGTTGTGTGTAAAAGGTAGCAATTGGATTTAGCAGCGAGTACTGCGTTAATGCTAAGATGGCCTCATCAACTACAACTACAACAAGTTCGGCGTTGGCTACGGGCTGTTCATTGGCGTCTTTAAGGACGATTGATAGTGTTGTCTCTCCGCCGGGTTCTAGTTCTTTATCTCGCAGTGAAACTTGCACAGATAAAGTTCTTTTTAATGGAGGAATGCTCAGGTTGAGTTGTCCACTAGCAAAAGCTGGCCGCGGAGGGATATTTTCTACAACCTCACCGTTATTGTCGATGCGCGGCGCAGAGCCAACCAAATCAACTTGAACGTGTAAGTTTGGAATCTGAGTTTCATTAATTGGAATAGTCAGCGTGTATGTGCCTTCCTGAATAGTGAACCGTTCCGTATATAGGAGACCACTGCGGCTGACGGTTAACAACCCTTCTGCTGGTGTAAAAGGTGTTTGTACCAAAATTTCGGCTGTGTCGCCGGGCAAATAGGTTTGTTTGTCGGGTATCAGAGTAACTGATTCTTGCTCAACATTTCGTGATGGCGGCTGTTGTCCGCCACTGACCCAACGGGTGAATTGGCTTTGATTCTTGCGTCCAAATTCATCCGTGATCGTGGCTGTGATTTGGTAGCGTCCTCCAATGGGGGTTTCGAAGGTACAAGTCACAGGGTGGGTTGTCGAGCCGGTTTGACAGATTTGAACATCCACTTCTTCTTGATGCCATCCGCCTCGAGAATTCCATTGCAAGCGAGCCGCCTCAACAGTGATTGGCCTGTCCAAAACAGGGATGCCGTCTAAATCAGTGACGATGATTTCTATTTCTAGTGGGGTGCCTCGTTCAACGAAATACCGTTCACTGCGAAGACCTACGTAGATGTCAGCTGGATGCACCAACAAGCTTGTCGAGCTGCTCCATGCTTGACGGTTGACATCCATTACTGTTGCTTCAGCTAATATGCTCACTGGCCGAATTTGTTCTTCTGTCCCAAAATCTAGCCGCAAGTAATGTGTTCCGCTGGAATCAGTTTTACCAGTATATGTGGTACCAATGGTCTCTTCGTAATCTGATTGGAAATAAGTCCACCAGGGAATCCATTTGCCGAAGTTAAAATCTGGCCAATTTGGAGGTTGATAATTTGTAGGTGATGTTGTTACCCACCAGGTGGTTTCGGCGCCAGGTAGAGGACCGCCTGCGAAATATTTGGCCTCTACGGCCACGATTGCGTGGTCTCCAGAGAAGTATGGTCCAGTGCTCTCATTGCGGGCGCTGACTTCAAATTCTGGTCGCCGAAATTCTTGGATTTGGAAGCTATGGTAGTACTGTGTGCTCGACAGATTGGTCAAGCTGCCCTCAGCATTGAATTGTAATTGTGCATGGCCAAGGTTCATATTTTCAGGGAGTGCGAGAACAAAATCAAACCCGCCAAGCGTATTGACTTTGACGTTACCGCTGCTAATTTCATTTCCTTGCGGTCCAAAGAGTTGATAATTGACCGCTGTAACGATCCCACTGACTAAACCTACATCGCCGAATTGCCCGCCGCCAATATTGCGCAGCCAACCTTTGACATGGACTTCTTCGCCGGGGCGGTACATTTGTCGATCGTCAAAAACATACCAACGCAGTGTATCGTTGATGGGGCGTCGATACCAGCCGCCTTCATCCCAGTAGTAAGTGGAGCGTGGCAGCATGGCTTGATCATTGCCAACACGGGCAACAAGATATGCTGCACTGTTCGTGGGCAAATTGAATCTTGCAATGCCGTCTGGCCGGATGCAGCATTGATCGCAGCAGAATCAGACGAATCACAGCACCAGATAGGGGAGAACCGTCATTGAGATTGCTGGTCCAAACAACCATTTCACTGTGATCGGTGAAAACATCCAAACCAATTTGTGTCACTTGAACCCAGGTTTGAATGGTTTCCCAGTAATTTTCTTCTTCAAAGATGCCGCGATGGGGTTTGGCGATGATGATGAAATGGCCGAAATCACTTTCCAAAAAATCGCTTAAATTTATACTTACTTGAGTGAGTATATCGGTAGGTACTTCAAATTCCTGGATTTCGTCCCGCACTAATTTTCCCGGTGGTTCTTTGGGCACGTCTGTCCTTTGGTAATTGGTTAAATAGGTCATGAAGTCTGGCCAGTCAGATGGCTTTACAGCATAGATTTTAATGTCTAATTTGTTGAAGTTGATTGTGTAAAGCGACAGGCTTGGGTGTTGTGAAGATGGATCAAGGGTGACAAATGTTTCGTCAGGTCCAACCAGATAGGGCTCGGAAGACCCGACTTTGAATTTAAGTTGTTGATCTTTGCCCAGGCTTGGCCAAAAACATCTCGAAGATCTCCGTCAACTGTAATCCGATAAGTTGTTTGTCCCTGGCTGGCTCCGCTGATTTGGACACTGGTACCAAGATATTGACTGATGCCCCTGGGAGCTCGGGTCGATTTGAAGCATATTTTCTTCATAGCTATCTGCATCAATGGCATTGTGAATTCTATAGTGAAAGGCATTAAGGGCGGCATTGATCGTCGTGCCATGAGCATCCGTGGTCAACGATTTCTAAGGGGGCGTAGGTGTAAAAATTGTAGAGTTGAGAGGTTTTCGTGACCAGTGGCCCCTCTGCAGAGGGTGTGCCAGGACCGATTGTAATGTTTATGGCGGAATCGGATGGCAAAGGTGACCTGGCTTGGAACGCTAACCAGCGACCATCGGGGGTATTTGCAGCCAGACCGCTTACAGTTTTATCGGACGCAATAGAGTCAACAGTTGCTAAACGAATCTTAACCGGACTACCCTCTGCCGTGACATGGATAAAATCGAGCACGTGTTGGGGATCGATTCGCTGGTCAAAGCTGATGAAAAACAGCGGTTCTAGCGGTTGTGGATCATAAAGGGGATATGTTGTAACCACCGTGGGTGGGGGAGTGCGAAAAGAAAACGTTACGTTTTCTGATAATATACCGCCAGTCGCAGATTGTACGCCGGCTGGTATAGTCACTTGATATTCCGTAGCCATTGGCATTCGATCGACCAAAGAGGAATCGTATTGGAAGGTTAGTGTTTTAGTACCCAGCCAACGCCAAGTCCCGGGTAATGGTGGGTCTATCTGAACAGGTACGTCTTTTGAAGCCAAATCATCGATGGTTGATAGCGGCACCATCGGTTGGTTGAAGGTGATACTAACAAAGGGAGCAATTGGAATCTCGCCTTCAGGAGCGTAACGAAGTACTTCTAGCGGTCCTGTTTCAACTATTTCGGGTGCAGCCAGCCCTGGGGGTGGGAAAGGTACGTCTATTGTTTCCCCCGTAATTGGTGGCGGTATTGGCTCCTCGGGAAGATTGAACTCGAGAATATCTTCAGGTTCTGAAGTTAACGCGGTCAGACGTGCCAAAATTTTTGCGGTTTCTTCATCTGATAATGGTTCTCCTGCAGTTGCGGAAACAACCTCAAGTATATCGGGCTGTGCTTGACCTTCGCTGAGTATCAAGGCAAAGGGTGGCTCACCGTCGTCAGGAGACGGTGAGCCACTCCCTCCATCTGGAGGGATGTCGATTTCCACCTTGGGAATAGGCTGATCTGGAGTACTATCTGGGGATAGTGAGCAAGCGCTGAAAGCCGTGATCAAGAGGGCGAAAAGAAATATTGTAACCAAAGATTGTACTCGAGGTTGTTCTTGATTCATCGTGGGAACCTTACCTTTCCAATATGAAATTGACTGTAATCGATTATACCTATATTGACGCTCAAATGAGAAGATTTGTTCCAAACAGGTTTGATGGAAATATTTTAACCAAATACACCTACAATCAAAAAGAAATTATGAGAAGATGTGTTATTTTATATTCGATAGTATTTATTTGTGGTACCCTGTGCGTAGTATTCGAAATATCCGGCCGAATAAATATTTTTAGTATCCTGATGCGAATACATAATATAAGTGAGGATTCAAAAATTTAATTATTTGATTTTTTTATATCAACCATACACCCTATTCGTGGCACACCAGTATTAACACATGAGCAGGTTAAGCAATATATTCTGGCAATAAATCGTTCTTCATCTCCTTTCTAAATAATTGTTGGCAAAGATGAAGGTGTGGATCTGATTGCTGAGTGGAAGATTGTGGAATCATCCTGGTATGAATGGTTTGCAAAAGCCGGGATTGAGTAAATTTTCCGTATTTATCTCATGCTGGACACTGAAAAACACGAAGTTTTGACCAGTGACCGTGAATATTCTATCGCCTGGCGGAGTGGAGCGCCAGTAATATCGGTGGCTGTTTCAAAAATTTAAAGGGCAAAAGCAATCAATAGAATTTAGCGCCACTTGCGCTTTTGCAGAAGAATTTAAGCCCGGGCAGGTGTACAATTATCGTTTCAATTCTGCTGAAATGAAGAAGCCTATTCAAAACGCAGTTACCGAAAGTGGGTGGTTGTACCGGAGGATTGTGTTAGGTAAGTGGTAAATTGAAAAAATTATCCGTGTAGCCATTGTTTCTTTTTTGATAATACATTCGGAAGTATTATTAGGATTTTATGCAGAATATTAAATCTTTGCGAACTTATCTTCTCAAGATTAAAGGCGTCGTGGAAGATACTCCATTTGGCCCCGAAACACTGGTTTTCAAAGTGATGGGGAAAATGTTTATATTGGTCGGCTGGGACGAAATCCCTTTGAAAGTGACTCTCAAGTGTGACCCTGATCTTGCCCTCGCTTTGGGAGCAAAATATCATGCTGTTGGACCTGGGTATTATATGAACAAAAAGCATTGGATTACTGTAGTCTTGGATGGCAGCATTGCCGATGAAGAAATTTTAGCAATGATCGAAGCATCCTATGAATTGGTTGTTCGAGGCTTAAGAAAATCTGACCAGAAATCACTTGAGCGATTGTGAGGTGAACGATTGCAAGAACATACACAGTATTTGTACCTAATCTATCCTGTAAGGGTGGGAATGGTGACAGATTCCCCAACAATCGAAGAAGAAAATATACTTGCGTCGCACTATGGTTATTTAGAACAATTGACTGAGCAAAATATTCTTATCATCGCTGGGCGGACCCTTAATAAAGATGATCGTAGTTTTGGAATCGTTATATTTAAGGCTGCAAGTGAGCTCATTGCTAAGAAAATAATGACCGCTGATCCAGCCGTAAAGGCAGGAGTTATGCGCGCGGAGTTGTATCCGTACCGGGTGGCTTTTATGAAGAGTATAGCGAAAAGAGAATAGGGTGTTCATTTTTCGGTTGCGGGTGTGCGAGAGAACTTGTATGATGGCAATGGTAAAAAACACGAGTGGACAAAAGGAGTACTGATGTCAAATACATTGCCTGATCACAATACTATGCTCGAAGCGCTAATGAACAAAGATAGCAAGTTTGAAGGTATATTCATTGCTGGTGTAAAAACGACCGGAATTTTCTGTCGTCCAACTTGTACTGCAAAAAAACCAAGACCTGAGAATGTTGAATTCTTTCCTTCTGTACAAGATGCACTATTTCATGGCTATCGACCATGTAAAATCTGCAACCCTCTCGAGCTCAAAGGCGCTATTCCAAATTGGCTTGCCCCGATCCTTGATGAAATATCTGATGACCCTTTGATTCGCTTTCGAGATCGAGATTTACGTTCCAGGGGGGTTGATCCAGTTCGTGTGAGGCGCTGGTTTAATAAACACCATGGCATGACCTTTCAAGCCTATTTACGTTCCCTTAGGCTTGGGGAGGCTTTTGGAAGAATTAAACATGGAGAAAAGGTGATCGATACTGCATTTGATTCTGGTTACAGCTCACTGAGCGGCTTTGCTGAATCTTTTAAGAAAGCCATCGGATTTTCACCGATCTCAAGTTCGAAGAATAGTCCGATAATGATTACCAGAATTCTGTCCCAGCTCGGACCCATGCTGGCAGGAACTACAGATGAAGGAGTTTGTCTGCTTGAATTTATGGATCGAAGAATGTTAGAAACTCAACTCAAAAGACTAAGCAAGCGATTGGACGCCGAATTGATTCCAGGAACACATGAACACTTTAATATATTAGACAAACAAATACACGAATACTTCTCTGGGCGGAGAAAGAAGTTTGATCTACCATTGCAATTATCCGGAACACCTTTTCAAGAAGAAGTATGGGCAGGGTTGCAAACGATACCTTATGGTTCAACACGCTCGTATAAAGAACAAGCCGAAAATATTGGGCGACCTGAAGCAATCCGTGCCGTTGCGAGAGCAAATGGAGATAATCGAATCGCAATCATTATTCCTTGTCATAGAGTGATCGGATCGAATGGTAAACTGGTTGGTTATGGCGGTGGGTTGTGGCGCAAGCAATATTTGTTGGATCTCGAGGTGAGCAATTGTGCCAGTACCACGAACCCTATTTGATGGTAAGGTAATAGGAAAAGGCAGAATTGCATGGGATGTTACGGCGTGGGGAATGAATGACTCCGCTCGTGTTCTGGGGCGAGCATGCCTTTTAGTAGTTTTTTTATGGACGGCGAAGCGGATACACTTATAGACTTTGAGAAGCTATTGTGCGGGTGTCAAAAACTACGCACTGGGTATTATAATAATGGGGGGTAATCATTGCTAAAAAAGCAAGTGATGCCAAAGAGCGAATGTGGTTTTATTGAGCACGTTATTGCGAATCGCAGAAATAATTTCAAAGCCACAATACAAAATCTCGCAGGATGATAGCCGTCTAATTATATTGAGCTTAATGGTATCCCATCCCATTGGGATCGATAAGAAATGAGAAGTTATTGACGTTACTTAAAACGCATCAAAGGAAAATGATCGATAGATTTTTCTCGCAATATTATTTGAATTACCGCGGTAGAGATGGTTAGGTCAAAGATAGAACGACACATATTAATCATTTTCAATTAAAACTTTGGCTAAGCCAATTTTGTCGTTGATTGAAAATTGCAATCCTATGCGGTAATAATCATCCAACGTTCCAAAATCCTTTTCAATCTGTTTAAAAGCTGCCTGTAAATATTCTTTTCGTGCTTCAAAAAGGGGAAGAAACTTGTCTCGAGGAATACCTAGAATTGGTAAAAATTTAATTTGATCCATGATGTTTTGTTGATAGGCTTGCAGGCGGAAATTACTTTCTAAATAATCATGCATCACGATATTGGAAGATACGCCCAATAGGCGCTGAATTATACTAACAACAACCCCAGTTCGATCTTTGCCAGCAGTGCAATGGAAGAGGATCGGTAAATTTCTTCTATCAGCCAGCAATTTTAGAATTGTTGAGTAGGGGCTCAAGAAATCAATGGCATAGCTTTGATATGTGATCTTTGCAAGCAATGCGTAATCTACTTTGCGTTCTTTTCCAAAAAGCATTGACAATAATTGCATGAATGATCGTGACTCGCTATCTCTGATTGGATGCATGGGAATATTGACGAACTGCATATTCTCGATATTAAGTGTCCTATCGGGATGTTTCATTATTTCCATCGATGTCCTGAGATCAACAATAGTTTTGATCCCCAGCAAAGATAATGCTGCATGGTCTTCGTCTGAAATTCGTGATAAATTGCCGCTGCGATAAAGCAAACCTTTCTTTATGCGAGCTCCATTTTGTAAGCTGTAGCCACCAAAATCACGAAAATTGTGAATGGTTTTAAACATTATTTCTCATCGGCACATTTTTGCAAACTTGCCGTATAAACATCTTTGAGTGCGTGAACCTCTCTCCACACAACCTCGAATCTGTTGGAATCCACGAATGATTTATGAATCATGTGCAAACAGTAATCCATTTGTTGTGATGTGCTGATCGACTTGCTGTAGATATTCAAAGCGTGTTCCGAAAAATCTCTTACCATAAAATCAAATATTTGGTCCAGCAAATCTTCACGCAATGAGTAGATTGGGGCGTTTTCCAAGAGCAACTGTGCATAAACCACTAATGTGAAAATTTCACCGAGTGCTAACAGGAAATCGATATCCTTGCGTTGGACTTTATCTGGGCTAGCCATTGCCAGGAAAATTTTAAATACCGCGATTTGTTTTTTGAATATATTGATATTTGGGGTATCAAAATCGTCGAAGATGGGATCGTAATCATGAAAACGAATTTTCCCTAGACCACTTGCTGGACCCTGATTAAAAAGAAAATCGTCGTTTTTAGGTTGATCTTGGCGGGCTAGCGTAGGGTACACAGCAGGGTTGAAAAAATAATTGGACATGAACTTAACAATCAAAGCGATGTTGACATGTACGGTGCCCTCCAGCTTGGGCAAAGCGCGGATATCGCGAGCGGCCATCTCGAAGAAGGTGTCTTTTTCAAAACCCTTTGCGGCGATCACATCCCAGAGCAAATTGATAACCTGCTCGCCTTGGGTTGTTACTTTCATTTTGACGATCGGGTTATATAAAAGATAGCGTCGATCTTCGAGGGATGCAGCGCGCATATAGTCGGCGGCCCGCAGCGTGAAAAGTTTCATTGCCACCAAGCGCGTGTAAGCATCGACGAACATCTGCTGCACGTGAGGAAAGTCGGTAACATACATATTGTAAAGACTACGATTAGCCGCGTGGTGTATGGCTTCGTAAAGTGCATGGGTGCATATCCCGATAGAGGCCCACCCCAAATTGTATTTGCCCAAATTGATCGTATTCAATCCGGCATCCCAGGCATCTTGGCCGCGTGACATGATTTCTGATGCGCTGATTGGGTAATCGTGTAGAGTGTACTCTGCAACATAATTTTGACTGGCAGTGATATTCTTGACCAGTTCAAAGTCTTTGTTACGGTAATCAGCAATAAAGAAAACATATTCATCGCTACCCGCGATTTTGCCAAAGGTTGAGGTCATTGGGGCCAAATTTGCATTACCGATATAATACTTACTGCCGTTGGCACGGTAACTATCATCAGGTTGGGGAGTGAGACTCATCTCCGTGGCGTAGATATCTGCTCCGTGAGTGCGTTCGGATAATCCAAATGCAAAGACGTGACCTTGTTTCAGCAGTTGTGCGGCTTGGCGTTTCAGTGTTTCATTGTTGCTCATCCATATCGGTCCTAAACCCAGAATTGAAACTTGCCAGGTATACCAATAAGCCAGGCCATAAAAGCCCAAGATTTCATTGAATTCGCAATTGCGCCAGGTATCCCAACGCTGATCAAGATTTTCACCATACTCAGCTGGGGTTAATAGCGTAGCAAAGATCTCTTCATCACGCACGAATTCAAGAAAGTCGGCGTACCAGGTGCGGGCACGATCATCCGCTTTGATTTTTTCCAATCCTTTATTCTCAAAGAAAGCAATTGTTTTGCGCATTATCTCGCGCGATAGATGATCGGGATAAAAACGGCTGTGCTCTTGAGGATTTAACAGGATCATCTGAGTCTCCTGAAAAAATAAAAATCTTAGTTATTCATTTGCATTATTTCCAAGCCATTGTAAGCATAGTATATTTTCAGCATGAGAACAAGTTGAATCGTGTTTTTTATACACGGATGAACGTAATTTATGGGGAATACAAAGAATATTTTTAGTGTGTTGAAAATAGTTATCGAGTAGAAACGAATGCCATAGTTTTCGTCTTTGGATGATCAGTGCCGCGGGCATGGAAGTTGGAAATCATTGTGCGGCAGTTATGGCTATGTTTTGCAAACGCGAGCGGCGTGTTAGACGATGAACGTCAAGCCACACGGGATAGAGCCCTCAGATTGTCTGACCCGAGCCCAGGGTAAAGCAGGAAGGATTAACGAAGTACATTTCGTGCTTGCTGACGATAACGATGGTGAGTAAATTTCATAGTAAGGTTCCGGTACGGCAACTGGTAGGCCGTCAGCGTCCGCGGTTTCCCTCCGTGGATGCAATGCAGCAAAGCAAATGTAAGGTAATGCATTACCTGCTCACTACCAGTTGCCGGACGAAACCTTACCATGAAATTTACTC
>PVMK01123597.1_pt1 | contig 11193 bp, 11 predicted proteins | sample 1853481 | NCBI WGS metagenome assembly PVMK01 (sample SAMN08533507, study PRJNA380276) | Marine sediment metagenome, whole genome shotgun sequencing project. | reverse complement strand
ACGTATGTCAGCCTAAGGGAAAAGGGGGCCTCATTTCGGGACCGTGTGCTCACCAGTACCGATGCAGTGTCGCGGTTAGCCAGTATCCCGGTCGTGGATGCCGGCGTAAACGCCTTGAATGGCAACAAGACGTTCCGTAAGGCACTCCAGTCGGTCCTGGGAGTGCATGAGGATGCGCCCTTACCGAAGTATCACAGCAATACGATGCGCAAGCGCCTCAAGAAGACGGCCAGCGTCACCCGCACGAAGCCAACTGCCCGGACTACCGGGAAAGTAGCCCTGTATGCGACCTGCTATGGAAACTTCAATAATCCGGAACTCGGCGAGGATTTCCTCGCGGTATTCCAACATAACGGCATCCAGCTGGAAATCGTACCGAAAGAGAAATGTTGTGGTATGCCCAAGCTCGAGTTGGGGGACCTGGACGCGGTGGACAAACTCAAAAAAGCGAATATCCCGGTCCTGGCCGGCCTGGCGAAACGTGGTTATGACCTGATCGCGCCCATCCCGTCCTGTGTGTTGATGTACAAGCAGGAACTCCCGTTGATGTATCCGGACGACGAGGACGTACAAAGGGTGAAAGAAGCCTTTTTCGATCCCTTCGAATCCCTGTTCCTGCGTCATCGCGATGGGATGTTGAGTACGGATTTCCCCAATTCCCTGGGAGACATCAGCTACCATGTGGCTTGCCACCTGCGGGTGCAGAATATTGGTCTGAAAACACGGGATATCCTCAACCTGGTGCCGGGAACCGAGGTCCATCCCCAGGAGAGGTGTTCCGGGCATGACGGAACTTATGCCGTAAAGAAGGAAAGTTACGATAAGGCCGTCAAGATTGCCCGGCCGGTGGTGCGCAAGGTCGATGCGAATGACAAGGACCACTTTGCCAGCGACTGTCCGATGGCGGCAAACCACATTGCCAGGCTGTCCGGGACCGTTACAAAACCGGAACACCCGATGACGTTACTTCGAATGGCCTACGGAATCTGAGTCTGAAAACAATGCAGAAGCTTACCCGGAGCGACTTGATGTCGCTGGAAGAGTACTCCGAGGCGCGTTCCGGGTTCAGGCGGCAGATAATGGCGTACAAAAAGAATCGCCAGCTACCGATGGGTGAGAATGCACGTCTGTATTTCGAGGATCGCAAGACCATACATTACCAGGTACAGGAGATACTGCGGGTCGAAAAGATATTCGATGCGGCGGGTATCGAAGAGGAGCTTGAGGCCTATAACCCGCTTATACCGGACGGTTCCAACTTCAAGGCCACGTTCATGCTCGAGTACGACGATGCCGGGGAGAGACAGATAATGGTAACCCAACTGCAGGGTATCGAGCACAAGGTCTGGCTCCGGGTGGAAGACTGTGAAGCCGTCTATCCGATTGCAGACGAGGACCTCGAACGTGATGACGGAGAGCGCACATCGACGGTTCATTTCCTCCGCTTCGAACTGGAGCCGACCATGGTGACGGCCCTCAAAAACGGTTCCGCCCTGTATGCCGGTATTGACCATCCCAGGCTATTCATCCGGGAGTTTATGGTGCCCGGTAATATTCGGCACTCCCTGGCCGGCGATCTCGACGACACAGCGCTCAACTGATTATTCGACTGACATAAGCTGCTTTATCAAGCTGGTCCTGTTTCGTACACCTACCTTTCCATAGATAGATCGCAGGTGATTTTGTACCGTTCTCACGCTGACAAACAGCGCATCGGCAATTTGCGGGTTGGTCTTTCCGTTGGCCACGCTGCGCGCAATTTCTGTTTCTCGTTTTGTTAGCCTGAATCGCTTCAGTTGCTCGGAGTTTATCGCGATCTGCTGCTCCGGATTAATGAATGCCAGGAACATCAGGTGATGGTCCCCGGTGTCCTTGATCCTGACATAACCTCTTAATTCCGGTTCTTGCCCGGGTATACTAAACTCAATACGGTTGGTGGTGTTGTCACGCCCGTATTTGACCAGAAATTCCCGGCAGGCGTCTGTCACGGCATCAGGCACCATACTCAAAATCGGCATAAAGCCCGGAACGTCAGTTAGAATATCAATGGCGCGTGTGTTAGCCATCTCCAGGTCGTAGTCCTTGTTCAGTATCAAGAGTCCGCGGTTAAATACGTCGACTGACAAAAAATCAATGATATATGAATTTTTTCGATTTTCGTCGGCAAGGTGTATCCGATCTATGGCGGCGGTAACATGCGGGGCAAGTATCCTGGCAAGCGCCAGGTCTTCTTCTGTAAAATCCCGGGATTCGGTCCATCGCTGGACTGCGAAATATGCGACGGGACGCGCGTTGCGTGCTACGCAGAAGAGGATAAGATGGCGAACCCCCAAGGTCTGCAGGAAATCGACATAAAATTCTGACTGCTCAAATTCTTCTAACTCCTCGGGGCCGACCACTTCGAACGAAGCACAGACGGGGATCTCGCCATCGGCCACCCGCTTGCGTACTTCCGCGGTAAAAGGATCCAGCTTGTAATAGTATTTCGGGTAGCTTCTGCTCGAATCCTCCGGTACATTGCGAAATATAGGCTTGTAGAAACGCCCATGCCGGGTACTCCCGCTTACGTAGAAAAGTGTCGACCCATCTGCCCCTAAAAGTTTCTCCACACTGGGGATCAGGATGTTCGTAAGGTCTTCGATGGAAGAGAAGCTCGCCAGCTGCCCGGTGAACTCGAGTAATTCCCCTGATGTTTTCACTATCCGCCCATTCCCGGTGATGTCGCCGGGGAACAAATGTGCCACTCTTGCCCATTGCTTCAGGCTTAGTGTTGTGACGTACCCGGCGGTACTTGATATATTTTTATCAGAATATAGCCGTAATCGGTGAGGTCGTACAGCGCGCAGATTCTATGACCGGGTTATCAGCTGATAACGCGACGGGAAATACTGTTACAAATATGCGACAAACGGATGAACTAAAGCCTTCGCAACGCCTATTTCGGATAATTAGACTAAATATAAGTATTTCTACCTATATACAATTAGTGTTGCAGTTTCGTATTATTCAGTAGTGGTTTTGTATCACGTTTATTGAGAGCGGTTCTCCCTTTCGGTACACGAAGTTGATAGCAGATCATGATAACAGGTTGCTTCATGGATCGACCTGGAATCGACAGAATTCCCCCCAAAAGGTGATTTTAGCCGTCCCCCCGGACGGCTTTTTTTTACCCCCAATCCGTTGCAGTTACAGTAAATTTCCTGTTATTTAATGAGGTCCTATCGCTCGTGTATAACCGGGTTGCGTGTACCATGGGGTAACCATTAGCTTGTGGTCATGGTAATATACTTAACAAGTTAACTAAATTGGACTTCCGGGGTTATAATTCCCATGATGAACGAGGAACAGATAAGAGGCGCGGCCGAGGCCCTCGACAGGGCGGAGAAGGCGCGCAAGCAAATTCGCGCATTATCGCTGGAACATCCGGATATGACGGTTGAGGATGCGTACGCGATCCAGAAAACATGGGTGGAGATAAAGGTCGCCGGTGGTCGCAAGATCAAGGGTCACAAGATCGGCCTGACATCACGCGCGATGCAGCAGTCGATGCAGATAAATGAGCCCGACTACGGTACCTTGCTGGATGACATGTTTTTCGAGGATGGTTCAGATATTGTTGCATCCGACTTCCTGGACCCGCGTCTTGAGGTGGAACTGGCATTTATACTTGGCGAGCGTCTCGAAGGGGAAGATGTCACCGTATTTGACGTGTTGTCAGCGACGGATTATGTCACCCCGGCCGTCGAGTTGATTGCGGCACGAAGTCATCGGGTTGACCCCGAAAGCGGTCGAGCGCGCACCGTGCGCGATACGATCTCGGACAATGCCGGAAACGCGGGTATCATCGTAGGCGGGCGACCGATAAAGCCACTGGACATCGATCTGCGCTGGGTCGGGGCCCTGATGTACCGCAACGGTGTCATAGAGGAGACCGGGGTAGCCGCCGGCGTGCTCAACCATCCGGCCAGGGGTATCGCGTGGCTGGCGAAAAAATTTGCACCACATGGCATTGCCCTTGAGGCAGGCCAGGTAATACTCGCAGGCTCGTTCACAAGACCGGTGACCTGCAGTGCCGGCGACACCTTTCACATTGACTATGGAAAGCTTGGTAGTATCTCGTGCCGCTTTGTCTAGTGCTCTTTCAATGTGATAATTACTGAACTCGCAAATCTCACATTGAAAGAGCACTGAATGGAAATGCCAATTAACAAGTTCAAGGCCAGGCTGCTCGAGGGTGATCTTCAGTTTGGACTGTGGGTGGCGCTGACCGACCCCATGGCAGTAGAGATAAGTGCCGCTGCCGGTTTTGACTGGTTACTGATCGACGCAGAACATGCGCCCTTTGAATTGCCTTCTGTGGCCTCTGCCCTGCAGGCCGTCGCACCCTATGAAACATCACCTATCGTGCGTCCGCCCGTCGGCGATGCGGTCCTGATCAAGAAACTGCTCGACATCGGGGTACAGACACTCCTGGTCCCGATGGTCGATAGCGCCGGGCAAGCGGAGATGCTGGTGCGTGCCACACGCTATCCGCCACGTGGTATACGCGGTGTAGGGTCATCAATGGCGCGCGCTGCACGCTGGAATCACGTCAAGGATTACCTCCACCAGGCCGACGACGAAATTTGCCTGATAGTGCAGGTCGAATCGGCAAAGGCGGTGGAAAACCTCGACGAGATTGTCGCCGTAGAGGGTGTCGATGCAGTATTTATCGGGCCATCCGATCTCGCCGCATCCCTCGGGCACCTCGGTAATCCGGGTCATCCGGACGTGATGGATGTCGTCGGTCAGTCGTTCAGGACCATCCGTGCGGCGGGCAAGGCGGCAGGGGTGCTGGCCGTTGTGCCGGAGTTGGCCGGGAAGTATGCGGAGCAGGGCGCCACCTTTATAGGTGGCGGTGTCGATACGGCATTACTCGCCGGAGCGACCAGGGCCCTGGCTGATAGTATGCGATCCGGTGACGATGCAGTCTCACGTGGAACCGGTTACTAATATATTTGTGAGGAGAGATCTGGCATGCGCATAGGCCAGGGCTATGATGTCCACCGGCTGGTGAAGGGACGTCCGCTGATCATCGGCGGTGTTACCATTCCCCATGAGCGGGGTCTTGACGGCCACTCGGACGCAGATGTCTTGCTGCACGCAATATGCGATGCCCTTCTTGGAGCCATCGGCGCCGGGGATATCGGTCAACATTTCCCGAATACCGATCCGGCTTATAAGGACGCGGACAGCCGTCAGCTCTTGAGGGAAGTCTGTAGCATGGTAAGGGAGGCTGGGTTTGAGCCCGGCAACCTGGATGCCACCATCATTGCCGAGCAGCCCCGACTCGCCCCCTTTCTGCGACACATGCAGTCCAATGTTGCCCATGACCTCGGTGTAGATGACACACGAATTAACATCAAGGCCACTACCACGGAGGGCCTTGGCTTTGAAGGCAGTGAGCAAGGCATTGCCGCCTCGGCCATAGTCATTTGTCTGCCGTCTTAGAGCCAGAGATGGCATCAGCGATACCCACGGGTATTTACCGTCATTTCAAGGGTAACGAGTACCGGGTACTTGGAACCGGAAGGCATTCAGAGACCGGTGAAGTTTTGGTCATCTACAAGGCACTCTACGGAGATTTTGAGACGTGGGTGAGGCCCCTGGCAATGTTTTGTGAGGAGATTGAACGGAACGGAAAACGCCTCCAACGGTTCCAACTGATAGCAGGGCAGGGATGGGAATAGGACTTCCGTTCGGAATGGCTCAGGCCTTCCTGTCACGAAAATAGCGGGGTTCGTTAGTAATCCCAGAAAGGGAGCGGCGAACGAGATCGAGAGCGGTCGCGGTGACCAGTGCCTGGAACATTTTTCGGCCCATCCTGTACCGCATCTTTTGCGCCTGTATATGGCCGCGCTGTCCCCAGGCGATCCATACCGTACCCACCGGTTTATCCTTCGTGCCCCCATCCGGCCCGGCGATGCCCGAGACCGCGACGGCCAGATCCGCACCAGATTTATCCAGGGCGCCGTGGGCCATCTCCCTGACCACCTCTTCACTGACCTCGCCGTGTTCCTCAATAGTGGTATTGCGAACACCGAGTTGGCTGTGTTTTGCCTTGTTCGAGTAGGTCACAAAACCGGCCTCGAATACGGCAGATGCCCCGGATACACCGGTAATCTGCGAGGCAATCCGGCCGCCGGTGCAAGACTCGGCAAGCGCAATCTTCAATCCCTGGCGGGTCATTTCACGTACTACGACGCCAGCCAGATCATCGTTGTCGTAACCAAGGATGTAATCGCCAACAAGGGCCTCTATTCTTTCCTCCCACTGATCTCTGACGGGCAACAGGCTTTTGCTGCTAACCCCGAGCTTTAACTCGAGGATAGGAAGATTGGCGCGGAAACCAAGAGCCACCTCGGCCGGCCAGTCAGGAAAGTTGTCGTCTATGAGTTGCTGTAGCGTTGATTCGCCCAGCCCGAATAACCGCAGCCGCCGTGTCATCCGGGCAGGCTCTATCGAAAATTCTTTTATTATCAGCGGGATAATCGCATGTTCCAGCATATGCGCGAGTTCGCCTGGTACGCCCGGCGTACAGATGACCATGCACTCATTCAGCATGACCCTGAATCCCACCGCGCTGCCATTCGGATTGGGTACAATCACGCAACCGTCAGGAAGAATGGTCTGCTTGAAGTTCGCCTTGTTAGTCTTGAATCCACGCTTTTCACACCACTCTTCCAGGTGTTTAACCGCCTCGGGGTTCTCGCGGAGTTCTGTTCCACAGGCCTCGGCAAGGGCCTCGGCGGTCAGGTCGTCTATCGTGGGACCAAGGCCGCCATTGACTATTAACAGGTCGCTGTCCCTGCTCAGTTGCTGAATCTCGTTCACCAGCAAGCCGGGGTCGTCACCGATGGTGACACGACGATAGACGATCAGGCCAATCTCTTGCAGGTGGTGAGCAATAACGGCCGAATTGCTGTCGATGGTGTCGCCAGCCATAATTTCATTGCCGGTAAGAAGCAGTTGTATACGCATAGATAGGAACTCGTCAGGGAGGACTAATCAGTTAACATGATACCGCCAGAAGTTCTGATGGTCAGCAGTAAATCAGGACTACCCATTTGCCTGCCGATATCAACATTCCCGATTTGCTTGAAGAAGTCGCTGTTGATTTCAGTAAATTCTATAAAGGTGATATACGGATCGATCTTTGAGCCTCATGGATGATACAGGTTTGTTATTTCGATACGGCTTACCCATAATCGATTGAAATGAACGGATTACAGGGGGGTTCCTGATGCGGCGAAAAGACTTGATTGCCTGGCCCGAGAAGGCGGTCCGGTATTACAAGGAATCCGGGTTTTGGCGCGACGAATTAGTGATCGGTTGGCTCGACAACCACGTGCGAAACCGTCCCGATCATCCGGCAATCATTCAGGGTGATAAGTGGATTAGTTACCGCGAGTTGCTGGAAACAGCCGAGGCGCTGGCGGGCGGGCTCACTGGCCTGGGCATCACCAGGGGAGATGTCGTTGCCGTTCAACTGCCCAACATTGCCGAGTTCATCTATGCGTTTATCGCCATAACACGCATCGGCGCCGTGATGCAGACGGTGCATATGCCCTACCGGGGTGCCGAGTTGGAGCATCTGCTATCGCACAGCGAGGCCCGGGCGGTGATCTGTGTCGACAAGTTTCGCGACTATCCGACGGCTGAAATTCTTGTCGACTTGACCGGTAAACTCGGCAATCTGGAGCATGTCATCGTTCACGGCGAAGCGGGTGAAAGAGAGGTCGAATTATCGGCTTTATTCGATTCCACTGTCTGCAATGTTCCACGACCGGCGCCCGCCGACCCGAGTCTGTTGCTATATACTTCCGGCACAACATCGAGCCCGAAGGGCGTGGCGGTTGACTCATATCCGTTTGCCAATAATGCGCGTTTAGCGGTCAGGGAGTTCAACGCGACCGAGGACGACATCGTGTTTTGCCCGGCGCCATTCAGTCATCTCTACGGTCTTTGCGCGTTACAAATCGCGCTTTGCGCCGGGGCGACAAGTCTCCTGCTGCCGATGTTCACGCCCCCCGATTTCGTTAAACTGATCGAGGAAGGCCGGGCGACCATATTGTTTACCGGCCCGGCTCATCATGCCGCCTGCCGGCAGGCAGGGCTGTATGACGACGCCGAGTTCTCCTCCGTCAGGATCGTCGTGACGTCGGGTGCAGCGTGCCCACCCGAACTTGCTGCCTATGTCGATAGCCTGCTGCCCAACGGAAAATCTCTTCAGCTTTGGGGGATGACGGAGCTTCAGGCCGGCACCTATAACAGGCCGAGCGACAGCGCGGAGCAGCGATATAACACTGCGGGTTTCGCCACGCCGGGTATGGATATACGCATCGTCGGAGAAGGTGGCAATATCCTCGGCGCCTCGGAGGAGGGAGAGCTGCAGATAAGAGGCTGCTCGGTGTTTCCGGGCTATTACAAAAACCCCGGGGCCAATGCCGAGTCCTTCGATAACGGCTGGTTTCGTACGGGCGATCTTGCCAGTGTTGATGGCGATGGTTATTTGACGATCACGGGGCGAACCAAAGACATCATCAACCGGGGAGGGGTAAAGTTTAATCCGGCGGATATCGAGGCCCTGATCAATGACATGCCGCAGGTTCAAATATCGGCGATCGTACCGGTCATGGACGATGTGCTGGGTGAAAAGGCCTGCGTGTTTGTTCAGCCCGCCGAGGGTCGGGAAATCTCACTCGGCGATATCAGGGAATATCTGGAAACCAGGCAGGTCGCCAGGAACAAATGGCCCGAGCAATTGGAGATTATTGACGCCATGCCATTGACACCAACACAAAAAGTGATGAAAGGGCGCCTGAAGCCCAGCTAGCCCGCCGCCAGCTTATTGCTGTGCGGCGGCCTGTGCTGCGCGTGCAGCGGCAAGGTCATAGGTCACGTAGAACTCCGTCTGGAAGGCGCCCCACGCACCGTTCTCAATGGCAAGGTTCAGCAGGCGGAGTCTCTCAGGGGGCACCCGCATGACGATCACCTGGCCGATGCCCATCATGACGTAGTGATCCACGATCTCAACACCTTCCGGTGGAAATATATCGTCGAATCCCGCCTTATCCAGCAGCGCACGCCGCTCGATGTTGTTCATGGTCTGGTCGTGCTTGAGGAACACGGTCAACAGGAAGGCCTCGCTATCCGGCAGTAAGGGGGGGCTATCCTGTGCAGTTGAGGTCCCGGTCAGAATGAGCAGCAGTATTGTCGTGACGTATCTGGTTAGTTGGTTCATTGGATTACTCCCTGGTTGTTATGTAGCTTTAGCTTTCTTCCGGCCTGAGGTTGTTTTTGCCGCTCAGTTCCGTGCAGTTAAACGGCACGTAGGGCTCTGCCGATATACCCTGCTTGTCCTGGCCGGTATAGGGCGAGTTCAGGTATAGCGGATCTTCGATGACATAGTCTCGCGTTAGCTCCTTGCTATCGGCGTCGTAGTGAAAACGCTCCACGATATGAAGCTGGTCGCAGTGCGAAGCACGTCGCAGGTAATTTCGGCATAATGGGGTCCCTGGTTCAGGTCGTGCGGAAAATCGGCCTGCCGTCTGATCTCCCGGCAAGCCGGTATGATAGATGACTCGTGCCAATTAATAAAGAATATCGATTTAATTAATAATATCCAGATAAAGTAGGTAAATTGACAAAACATTGTGAAATTTCGTGTAAATGGCAGCCGGCGGCTGTCACGTCATTTAACGTGGGTGTCGTTTAGTCGATGTGTATCCTGTTTGTCGCCAACGGTGTACACCCGGCGTATCCGTTAGTGATTGCCGCTAATCGGGATGAGTTTTTTAATCGTCCGAGCATCGGCGTTCACTATTGGGAAGACAGCCCGAAAATCCTCGCGGGTCGGGACATGCAAGCCGGCGGTAGCTGGCTGGGCATTAACAAGGATGGGCGTATAGCCGCCGTCACCAATGTTCGGGCGCCTCTGCTTCGGCAGTCAGATGCACGCAGTCGCGGTGAACTCGTCAGCCGGTGGCTTGGTGGCAGTGATACGCTTGCCGGGTTTGAAACGTTTCTCGATCAGGCACACATGGAATTCAATCCCTTCAACCTGCTCTACGGGGATGTTCAGAGTCTGTCGATTTACAGCAGTGTCTCTCCCGGCCGAAACCCGGTAGCGAAAGGGTTCATGAGTATCAGCAACGGACACCCGTCGGAAAAATGGCCGAAGATGTCGCGCGGCGTCCGGATGCTTGAGGGTCTGGTCGGCAGGGCCGAAGTTCCTAATCCGGATGAACTGCTTAGTGTCATGATGGACAACGGCAGGGCAGACTGGTCATCGCTGGGGCATTCGGGAATTCCAGCAGACTACGAGGAGGCCTTGTCATCCATCTTCGTTGACGCGATAGAGATCAAGGGTCGAATCTATGGCACGAGGACGACGTCGATACTCAGCTACAACGGGCAAGCAATCGAGTTTACCGAGTACGATCATGGCGAAAATCGAGAACTAAGCGGCAGGCGTAAGCACATTGTGGAGATCTCCGGCTGATCCCGGGGGGAACCCGGCCCTTCTTCCATGTTGAGTTTCTCCAGAGATCAGTGTGCCGCGGCAGCCATGGCCTCTTTGACGGATTCCCGTTCACCAACCCGTCCCTGCCAGGCAGCGATGTTGGAAAATTGGGAAATGTCGAGGTTCACCATTCCCGTCCAGCTAAGTACGATGAACAAATAGGCGTCGGCCAGTGTGAACTGATCGCCCATGATGAAGGTGTGGTCGGCCAGGTGCTCATCAATATAGGCAATTCGCTTGTTGACGCGCTCCGTCAAGGACTCGCGCATGTCCTGTGGCAGGTTGGGATCCATGAAGAAGGACAGAATCCTGTGGATTTCACAATTCGTGTATCCCAGCCATTCCTGCAGCCGGTATCGTTCGAGTGTGCCATTAGCCGGCGCCAGCCCGCTTTCCGGAGCCTGGTCCGCAATGTATTGAAGGATCGCGACGTTTTCAGTAAGTAGTTCACCATTGTCGAGTTCCAGTACCGGGACATAACCCTTGGGATTAATATCAGTGAGGTGCCGACCATCCGGTAGCAGCCGGTCGGACCTGAGGTCCAGTTTGATGATTTCATGATCGAGTCCGGCCTCTAACAGCAAGATATGAGACGCGGACGAACAAGAACCTGGGTGGGAATAAAGCTT
>PVMK01123980.1_pt1 | contig 11194 bp, 10 predicted proteins | sample 1853481 | NCBI WGS metagenome assembly PVMK01 (sample SAMN08533507, study PRJNA380276) | Marine sediment metagenome, whole genome shotgun sequencing project. | reverse complement strand
ACTTGCCACTACTTTCCCAAAGGGACGGATTTATCAGTACACTCTCAGGCCAAGCTCAATGCCGTAGCGAGACAGCTCAATGAGCGACCTCGTAAAACCCTTGAATTCGAAACACCGGCTGAGAGATTTAACGCTTGTGTTGCATCGATCGGTTGAAATCGCAGCTCAAATCGATCGTTCACGTTTTAATCAGAGGTACCCTAGTATTGGCCTGGATGTTTATGGCCCTGACTGGTATACACTAGTCATTTCATCATGAATTCCTGATTAGCAATCAATTTAGGGGAAATGGCATGCTGTTGAACAACCTGCTTAGTTCAGATAACGACAGGGAAACAGTTATCGACGGATTGGTGAATTATGTTGCGGGTGAGATTTGTATGGAGAATTGGCGTTGGGGGATTACGGCGCACGAAGCGCAACCGCATTCACAAAAAATGTCGCTCCGTTCTTGATACTGACTGCATCGTCTTATATAACAGTGACATAGGGTTTCCCGGGAATTTGTGGTAATGCCGCTGGATTTTCAAACTGCACCTGAAAGATATCGCCATTGGCGAATGGTGTTCAGTGGCGAAATCGCCAGCCTGGTGATGGATGTCGACGAAACAGCAGGCCTTTTTGATGGTTATGAGTTGAAACTGAACTCCTACGACCTGGGTGTGGATATTGAGCTTTACGATGCATTGCAGCGTCTCAGGTTTGAACACCCCGAGGTAAAAGTGGTGGTGCTGCGTTCGGGCAAGGAACGGGTGTTCTGTGCCGGTGCAAATATTCGCATGCTGGCGGGTTCCAGCCACGTGCACAAGGTGAACTTCTGCAAATTCACCAACGAAACCCGCAACGCCATGGAGGATGCCAGCCGCCATTCGGGCCAGGCATTCATCGCTGCCGTGACCGGCTCCTGCGCCGGGGGCGGTTATGAGCTGGCCCTGGCCTGCGACCGCATAATTCTCACTGATGACGGTTCGTCTACGGTTTCGCTGCCCGAAGTCCCTTTGCTGGCGGTTTTACCGGGCACCGGTGGCCTGACCCGGCTTACCGACAAGCGCAAGGTACGCCGTGACCGCGCCGACATGTTCTGCTGCACCGAGGAAGGCATCAAGGGCAGGCGGGCGGTGCAATGGAGGCTGGTGGATGAGGTGGTGGTCAACTCACAGTATGAACAGTATATTTCTGAATTGGCAAGGGAGCTTGCCGGCAATTCTGACCGGCCGGATGATGTACCCGGAATCAAACTGGGGCCGATAGAGCGAAAAATTGATGTAGGCTCCTTGCACTACTCCACTGTTGATGTAGACGTGGACCACACTATCGGGGTTGCCACCGTGACCGTTTCTGCCCCCGAAAATAATGCTCCGGAAGAGTTAGATGCACTGGCTGCAGAGGGTGATCAATACTGGGGCATACGCACTGCCAGGGAGCTGGATGACGCGATTCTGCATCTTCGGTTCAATGAGCCTGAAATCGGTATCATCCAGTTTCGGGTCACCGGCAACCCCGAAATTGCTGTGGCGCATGATGCATTCCTGTACGACAACCGGGAACACTGGCTGGTACGGGAAATCCTGCTCAACTGGGCCAGGGTGGTGCGGCGTATCGACCTGACATCGCGTTCTCTGGTGGCCCTGATTGAACCGGGCAGCGCATTCGCAGGAACCTTCGCAGAAATTGCCCTTGCCTGTGACCGTATCTTCATGGCCGATGGCGCATTCGAAGACCTGCCCGGACCGGAAGCGACAGTGACACTGACCGCGCTAAACCTCGGTACCTACCCAATGTGCAACGACCTGACGCGATTACAGACCCGCTTTCTCGGTGAGCCAGGCCGAATAGGCGAGCTGGAACAGGTACTCGGCCAGCAGCTACCCGCCGACCAGGCTGATCGACTGGGTCTGGTAAGCAATGTTTACGACGACATGGACTGGCATAACGAAATCAGGATATTCCTGGAAGAGCGGTCCAGCTTTTCGCCGGACGCCATGGTAGGGTTGGAGACGAACCTGCGTTTCCCGGGTCCGGAAACCATGGAAACCCGGATATTCGGTCGTCTGACTGCGTGGCAGAACTGGATTTTCCAGCGGCCCAATGCCGTAGGCGAGGAGGGCGCATTGCAGCGATACGGCACCGGCAAAAAAGCCCGTTTCAATCGGCAGCGGGTTTGATACCGGGATCAGCACCAGGCGATAGAATACGACAGGATAAGCGGGAGAGAAAAGATGCAGCCAGGTAATGTGGACTACGGGGATTCCATACCCAACAATGTTGGTCTCGGCGAGGACCGTCGGGTATTGAAAGCGCTGGAGCGATGGCACTCCGGATACCTTGACTGGTGGCGCAGTATGGGCCCTGACGGTTTCCAGGATTCCATCGTTTACCTGCGTACAGCGGTGGGAGTAGACCGGGACGGATGGGCCAGGTTTGACTACGTAAAAATGCCGGACTATCGCTGGGGTATACTGCTGGCGAATAAGGTCGAGGGTCGTACCATCGGCTTCGGCGACCACCTCGGTGAACCGGTCTGGCAGGAGGTGCCGGGTGCCTACCGGGGTATGCTGCGCCGGTTGATAGTCATCCAGGGTGACACCGAACCTGCTTCGGTGGAACAGCAGCGCTTCCTGGGCAAGACAGCCCCTTCACTGTATGACCTTCGCAACCTGTTCCAGGTCAACGTGGAAGAAGCCCGTCACCTGTGGGCCATGGTTTACCTGCTACAGAAGTATTTTGGCGCTGACGGGCGTGAAGAATCCGGCGAGCTGCTGACCCGGCGTTCGGGTAACCCGGACAAGCCGAGGATGCTCGGGGCATTCAACGAGCAGACACCGGACTGGCTGTCATTTTTCATGTTCACCTATTTCACCGACCGCGATGGCAAGATGCAGCTGGAATGCCTGGCCCAGTCGGGATTCGATCCGCTGTCCCGGACCTGCCGTTTCATGCTCACTGAAGAAGCCCACCACATGTTCGTGGGTGAGTCTGGAATAGGCCGGATTATCGAACGCACCTGTCAGGTGATGCGCGAATCGGGAATCGAAGACCCTTACGATTTTGAGGCGATTCGTGCGCTCGGTGTTATCGACCTGCCTACCATGCAGAAAAAAGCGAACCTGCATTACAGCCTGTCACTCGACCTGTTTGGTTCGGAGATCTCAACCAATGCCGCCAATGCCTTCAGTGCCGGAGTCAAGGGGCGATATCGCGAAGATAAAATCGATGACGAACACCGGTTGCTGGATGACACCTATCCTACCTTGCGGCTCATCAATGGCAGGGCGGAACGTGTTGACGAATCTGCTCTCAAGGCGCTCAACATGCGACTGCGTGATGACTATGCCAGGGACTGCAGCCGCGGGCTGGAGCGCTGGAACAAAGTTGTGGAAAAACAGGGTATAGAATTTAAATTCAAATTACCCCACGACATCTTTCACCGCGCAATCGGTGAATTTGCAGGCGTTTTTGCCTCACCGTCGGGAAATATCATCAGCCAGCAGGAATTCGACAGGCACCACGACGAGTGGCTGCCGTCACCAGGGGATGATGATTACATCGCTTCGTTAATGGTGCCTGAAACCCGGCCGGGCAAGTATGCGGGCTGGATTGCTGCACCGAAATCAGGAATCAACAAGATGCCCGGCAAGTTTGAGTACGTGAAAATTCGATAGCGAGTGGCGCCCCTGCGCAAACAGCATCTGGCCTGACCTGCCCTGAAAAACTCCATGCACCATGCGATCCAAAAGATACAATCCGGTCGAAATCAATGACGAAATCAGCTGATTCCCGGGGTATCAAGTCCTTACCTGAGCAGATGCGGGACCTGGACCAGCCCTTCGACCATAACCTCGAACCATACCGATGCAGGGTACGGGTCGGCTGGGGCGACTGTGATCCGGCCCGGATTGCGTACACCGCGCGGATTCCCGAGTGGGTGCTGGATGCCATCGAAGGGTGGTATGTATACTGCCTGTGTTCAGGCTGGTACGAGATGAATCTGGAAAGGGGAATCGGCACGCCGTTTGTATCACTCAATTGTGATTTCTTCTCCCCGGTTACCCCGCGCCACCCCCTGGAAATGGCGGTTTATGTCTCGAGACTGGGGCGCGCTTCGCTGTCCCACCACGTAGACGGCTACCAGGATGATGTATTGTGTTTTACTGCGAGCACTACGGCATCGTTTGTTGACGCCAGTGCAATGAAGGCGGTGCCCATCCCGGCCAATATGCGCAGCAACATTGAAAATTACGAGCGCAACCAGGGGTGTGAATTTGCAGAAAAGTAGTCTTTTATGCTATTTGCCCATTACTTTGTTAAATCGCTCTATATGTTCTGCTGGCCAATAATCTTTTTTTTGATAGTATTCTTCAACCCTAGGTATATCATCTGCTAACTCCAACCATTCTTGTTGGGTTGAAGTGTAAATATGGATATCAGGTTTCAATGGTTTTTCTAATGTCCCCATTCGTACAAAACTGATTACATCACCCGCACCAGTATAGTGACCCCATAATGCTATCTTGCATGAGCTGCAACGAACAATCTTTTGACCGCCAGCGCTGCTGGTCGGTACGGGTACTATTTCGGTTTCACCTTGAAGCAATTTCACATTGTGAGTTTCGATAAACGCATTCAGCGCAAATGAAGCCCCTGTTTCTCGTTGGCACCAGGTGCAATGACAACAATGAACAATTAGTGGCTTGTTCAGTAGTTGAAATTTTACTTTACCGCATGTACATCGGCCATCTAATGGCAAGAATTCTTCTGACATAGTCTTTACCTCAAAGTTGCTGTTGATGATGGAATAGTGATCACTCTATATTCCAGGCTTTCGGTTGTTCTTCGTTCGGAGTAACACTCAAAAAACCTAGTCGTAATAGCCCGCGCACTACGGTTTTCCAGTCACACCATGGATCAGGTCATAGAAGGCGCCTTTTTCCAGTTGTTCACCCATGAGGAACAGTCCAGTGGTATAGGGATCGATTTTGAACCCTCTCACGGCTCTTGGTGCAAGGTATCGTCGCAGCCGTTCTGCCCTGTCCGCCTGCCCCAGTTCCTTGGCCAGGCAATAGGCCCAGGCTGTCGCGAGTTCATTGGTCGAGGACTCCTCCTCAGCCTCCCGTTTACCGACTTGTACATAGCCGGCATCTCCCTCGTAAACCAAATGTCGCTGCCACGTCTCGAACCAGCCGGACACCCGTTCGGGCACGATCCCACTCATCAGGAAAAGCGCCCAGATATCGGTCCCAACTGCTCGTTTCTCAACGTTTGCGGCAGCCTTGTTCGGTTGGGTGCCGAAGTAAAACATCGAGCCGGTCTCCTCGCCAACCAGGAGATTGTCCTCAACGGAAGATATCCAACCGGCATTCGCGGCGGAAAAGCTGGTTTCGAACAGGCGGTCATGGAGCACATTGTTGATTAGCATGTGGGCATTGCACTGCAGCATCGACACGTTATTGAAACAGCTCACTCCGCAGCTGGGGGACTCCGATGCCTGTGTCCAGAGATTTCGGGTGAGATCGCTGTAGGTCGTCGATCGGCCGTCGAGTTCGATGCGGTCGGCCGGAGGCTCTCCAAAGGCATCAGTGTAGAAGCCGATAAACGATGCCAGGCGCCCGGCATAGGTCAGGTTTCCCTTCTGAAGTGGCCAAGTCCGCTCTTCCTGCCAGGGGGCATACCAGTACTTCCAGGATCGATCGTCAAACAGGCCTCGATAAATCGTATCAAGCTGCGGCCGAAGCCTGGCGGCCTGGCCCGGGTCTCGTTTGAGTGCTATGAAAAGCGCCATCGCCGAATAAATAAGTTGATACCGGCTCCCCAGGGCTTGCGATTCATCTTTTGGTTGGTAAAACCGGGTCCAATCGCAATCCGAACCTGAAAAACAATGTTCAAGCCGTTCCACTGCCGCCGCGGTCGCGTTACCCATAGTCGCTTGCATCGCTTTCTATCCGTTAGTTCTCAGATCGGCACCCGCTTCGTATCTCACTACAATTATTGTAATGTCTGATTGCAGGTGTCCTATATCAAGTCAAATTCGTTAATCGAAAAATGGTTTTAATTGAAAGTAATGATCTGACATCTACAATAATATTGAAAATCGTTTTAATATAGAAATTGATTTAAAAAATGATATTTATAGAATGTCTGAATATATAAAGATACCATGACATTTGCTCAATTGACATTTTCTCAATTGAGAATTTAAAAGCCACGGCCAGGTTAGAATCCTTCAACGACGTTGCCCAAGTCAGCAATGTTACCTGGCCCGTGAACTATTTCCCTGGAAAGCTCCAGTGGTAGCAAATGACCCGTTTTTACGAGTATGGTACAACCCTCTTTTACAAAGGGATCGTGATTAGAGAGATGAGGGCTTCTGATCCAGGTGCCTGTTGGATACTCCCCTTTTTCATCGATAAAGGTTCCTTCAAGAACAAAGATTTCTTCCCCTCCAAAATGGGTGTGTGGAACAAAAGCCGCCCCTTCAGGCCATTTTACCAGCGCGGTACTTTCAGTACCAAAATCTGCCAGAGGCATAACTTTTAAATCTCCCTGGCCGAGCAACCACTCTTTTTCGGTCGTGTTAACAACCACTCTTTTTGTATCCCCCGGCTGAAATTGATTGAGTTTTACAAATAACTTGCAGCCAATACGGCTAAATGGAGAATGACGACTGCCAGGGGGATTCCTTATATATGTACCGGCTGGATATGATCCGAACTCGTCGGCAAATTCACCTTCAAGTACGAAGATCTCTTCCCCTCCAGGGTGAATATGTTCTGAAAATGTGGCACCTGCTTCATATCTGACAATACTCGTCGTGAGGCCTGATTCAGGATTTTCCCTTTCAAGTGGAATTCGCTCGACCCCTGGAAGGCTTGAAGGCTCCAGGGCCAATTTAGAAGTATCAATGACCAATCGCTTCGAATAGTCCAAATTATGTGGAAACTTCATAACTCCTCCAGAGAATGTAATGACGTGATTTTTAGTGAGCTTCAATTAAATTGATTAGAAGGCTCTAACATCTATGACATTATCCGAAATTGATTTAATATAGAAATTGATTTAAAAAATACTATTAATAGAATTGGTGAATAAATAGGGGTACGATGAATTTTTCTCAGTTGAAATTTGTAAAAGCCACATCGGAGACTAAATCATTTAGCAAAGCGGCCCAGATTTGTCATGTGACACAGCCAACCCTGTCCAATGGTGTTTCAAAATTAGAAGACGAGCTGGGAGAAAGAATATTTGAGAGAACCACTCGTACTGTTGGTTTAACTCGTTATGGCGAATTACTGCTTCCTGCCATTCTCTCCATTTTGAAATTGGAGAAAATGATTTACCTGGAGGCTAAAGAATTTTCTAATCCTGAAACAGTGGTACTAAAAGTAGGCATGTCTCCTTTGTTAAATACCAGATTCATCACTCTTTTGACCAATTCATACAAAGATCAAAATAGTGGAATTGAAATCCTCCTCATTGAAGACAATCTAAAGGAACTGGAAGAGAAGTTGGATAATCGGAAACTCGACCTAATTTTTGTACCTGTTGTAACAAAGACTAATAGTAGAAACACAATGGCACTCTATGACGAGGATTTATTTTTAATCGACAATTCGGGTGGTTCAAATTCCAAAGTGCAGATTAAGGATATGAGGGATAAAACATTTGTTATGGTTCCTGATTCTTGCGGCCTTTCTGAAATTACCAGGTCGCTTTTGCGCACGACCAGAAAAGAAGTTCGAGAATATGAAGGAAAGGCTCTTAGTTACCAGGTATTAGCTGACTGGGCATCCCATGGACTGGGTTCGGCAATATTGCCTAAGAGTAAAATTTTTCCAAATATTTCGAAGCAGCAAATTTTTAGTTCGAACAAAGCGGTCAAAATTTCCTTTCAAGCCAAGTGGCAGGCAAGAGATTATCAAGCTCTCAACAGTATGATTCGGCACTTTAGAAAGAATATCAATGAAATTGCCAGAGGTATTGCAGAGTAGAATAATCGACTTGCTTCCCTGCCAGGTTAATTATCTATTCAGGTGAAGTTACTCCGATTTTGCGAAACCCAAAAGTGCACAAATGACCGGAGCGAGTATATCTCTGCCCTTTACAATATTCGAGTGGATATCCGCTTTCAGGAAAATACGATAAGTTTAAGTTGTCAGAAAAGATACAAACTGAAATTGCAAATGGTCATATTAAGCTCCAGTTTTTACCCATGAGTGAAGCAGTCAAGGATTTGCAGGTAGGTATTATCGGGGCCGGCACCATGGGGGCCGGCATCGCCCAGGTTGCCGCAGACAACGGCCATCCTGTGCTGTTCTATGATGTTGATGACCGGGCGGTTGAAAATGCCATTGTCCGGATTGAGGCTGGACTGCAAAAGCTGGTGCAGCGCGGTCGCAGGAAGCCGTGCCAGGTCAGCAACCTGGTTTCACGTATCCAGCCCTGTACCACGCTGTCCGCACTGGGTCAGTGCGGGCTGGTTATAGAAGCCGCGGTAGAAGACCTTGAGGTCAAGAAGCAGTTATTCGGCGAAATCGAAAATATTTGCGGTGACCAGGCGATTCTTGCATCCAACACCTCTTCAATATCCATTGATCTGCTGGCTGAGGGGTTACAGCGTCCGCAAAACTTTCTCGGCATGCATTTTTTCAACCCGGCACCGGTAATGAAACTGGTCGAGGTGGTATCCGGGGAGTCAACTTCAAAACCGGCGGCAGAGAGGATTTACCAGCTTGCCAGCAGCTGGGGCAAGGTGCCGGTACACGCCCGTAATTCGCCGGGATTTATAGTCAATCGGGTAGCACGTTCGTTTTATTCCGAACCGTTGCGGCTGGTCCAGGAAAAGTCAGCCACGGTTGCAACCATTGACCTGGTTTTCAGGGAATGCGGCGGGTTTGCCATGGGGCCGTTTACACTCATGGACCTGATTGGTAATGACGTCAACTACGCGGTAACCGAATCCATATTCAACGCCTTCGGCGGAGATTCGCGTTTTCAGCCCAGTGCATTGCAAAAGCAGCTGGTTGATGCTGGCTTGCTGGGCCGCAAAACCGGCCACGGATGGTATGACTATGGACGTGATATGCCTTCTCAAAACCCATCGAAGAGTGATTCCGAAGCGCCCGAATCGATCACTGTGCACGGCCAACTGGGAATGGCCGCAAGCCTGGTCGAGCGGGCCGGGGAGGCCGGGATCGGGGTCAGGGAAGAGCCTGGAGCCGGGTACATTGACATTAACGGTGTTGTCCTGATGATGACAGACGGGCGTACTGCAACAGATATCAGTGCCCAGCTGGGAGAGGATGTGGTGCTGTTTGACCTGGTTGCGGATTACGCTGCGGTCGGGCATATTGCTTTGGGGCTTGCACAACAAAACGGTGAGCGGGCCAGGGACATAGCCACCGGGTTTTTTGCCGCGCTCGGGATGACGGTCTCGGTGATTGCGGATACTCCCGGATTGTGCCTGATGCGAACTGTTTGTATGCTTGCCAACGAAGCGGCGGATGCAGTACACCAGCAGGTATGCGATGTTAATGCAGTGGATGATGCCATGAGGCATGGCGTAAACTATCCCCTGGGGCCGTTACAGTGGGCGGATCGCATAAGTCCAGTGCACGTCAAGGCGGTGCTCAACAATATCCAGGCCGCCCATGGCAGGTCCCAACGCCAGGAGCATGATCGCTACCGCTGTTCACCTCTGATTGACAGCAAGGTAATGCAAAACAATAATTTCTATCCCGAGGCTGGCAGCCATGAATGATGCCGTAATCTATGATTGTATAAGGACGCCAATTGGGCGATATGGCGGCGCTCTTGCGTCTGTTCGCGCCGATGACCTCGCTGCATTGAGTATTTCTGCACTGATGCGCCGTAATGACAATGTGGCCTGGTCCCGGGTCGATGATGTGCACCTTGGATGTGCCAACCAGGCCGGCGAAGACAACCGCAATGTTGCGAGAATGGCGGCACTGCTTTCGGGTTTGCCGGAGAACGTCCCGGGATGCACGGTTAACCGGCTATGCGGGTCGGGGATGGAAGCGGTGGGTCAGGCGGCCAGGAGTATCCGCTGTGGAGAGGCGGAACTGGTTATTGCAGGCGGGGTGGAGTCCATGTCACGGGCGCCATTCGTCATGGCCAAGGCCGGGTCGGCGTATAGCCGGGACGCAGAGATTCACGACACCACACTGGGGTGGCGGTTTGTGAATCCGCTGATGAAGCAGCAGTATGGTATCGACTCGATGCCTGAAACCGCGGAGAACATCGCCGAAGAGTTTGGCATCAGCCGTGAGGACCAGGATGCGTTCGCCTTGCGTAGCCAGCAGAGGGCAGCGCGGGCAAGTAATGACAACATTCTTGCCGAGGAGATCGAGACGGTTGAAGTGAAAGATGAGAAGGGCAACCCAGTCACCGTGGAACGGGACGAACATCCCCGGGCATCGGTAACCCTGGAGGGTTTGGCAAAACTGGCGACCCCATTCCGGGAGGGAGGCACAGTTACAGCGGGCAATGCATCAGGCCTGAATGACGGGTCGTGTGCACTACTCATCGGCAACCCCATGGTCGGTGAGGAATTTGGCCTTGCACGCATGGCACGGATTGTTGCCATGGCCGCTGCAGGCGTGGCCCCTAGAATTATGGGATTTGGCCCTGCTCCTGCAAGCCGCAAAGTGCTGGAGATGGCTGGACTGGAACTGGCGGATATGGATGTCATCGAAATTAATGAAGCCTTCGCTGCGCAAGTTTTGGCGGTGACCCGTGATCTGGGCCTGCCCGATGATGCCGAACATGTGAATCCCAATGGCGGCGCCATTGCACTGGGGCATCCGCTGGGAATGAGCGGGGCCAGGCTGGTAACAACCGCTGTGCGACAGCTCAATCGACAGGGCGGGCGCTATGCCCTGTGTACCATGTGCATCGGTGTCGGACAGGGAATCGCAATGGTGTTAGAGAATACTCGGTAGTACGAAGCAGGTGAAATTGTGGTAAGGGGTTCAGAGCGATATTTGCACGTGGGTCAATCCGAAGATTGTCAGGCAGGTTTAGATCTGCGCCATGATTTGAATGAACATATCGGGGAAAGCTGACGTTCACACGCCAGGAATAAACTTCCGCTTATTGCCCAAAGAAGACTTTTCAAGCTAGAAAAACCCGGCTGAATAGGTCGAGATTGTGGTTGGATTATCTGGTGAAGCTAAGTATT
>PVMK01160309.1_pt1 | contig 11196 bp, 12 predicted proteins | sample 1853481 | NCBI WGS metagenome assembly PVMK01 (sample SAMN08533507, study PRJNA380276) | Marine sediment metagenome, whole genome shotgun sequencing project. | reverse complement strand
TAAACACCGATTGAGGGCAAACCATCAAACACATACCACAATTCGTACACAAATCCGGCTGGTGAACGATTGAGCCGGTTTGAATATTTCTGGGCTTGTGAATTTTTCCGATTGAACCTACACCGAGTTTGTGCAACAGCGATTCGGCTTCCGATATATTTCCTCCGACAATACCCTTAAGATCGAACCCAAGCCACAGAGTCAATAGTGCCGCACTTGTCATCCAACCCCAATAGTGCCACCATGGTTGTTTTTTGAATGGAAATGGAATAAAGTGCCATACCGATCGCCAATAAGATTGATAATGCCGCCGCTTTCGCCCAGGCGCTCTTGCCCGGTAAAAAAGGATAACCTGCATACAAAATGATTCCGGTGCCCCAGAAGATGGCACTGACTAAAATTGCCCACAAGGGATTCATAAAAATTAAAACAACACTGATCACTGCCCAAACTAACGCATTCATACAGAATAGCATTTCAAGTCTGAAGCCGATCGGATAGCGTGCGCGGCACAGCTCGGCAGTCTTTGTATCGTTCCGATCTAAAAAAGATGGAATGTCTTTCGCATAAACAGGTCCAAAATCGGCAGACCAGCCAGTGGTTTCTTTGACGCGTTTTCGATCGATGCCGGATGCAGATAGTTGAGGAAGAATGAGCCTGCGGTGTGTCACCAACTCCTGGATTCTACTGGTTTTCATGACCGTCAGTAAATTATGTTCCGTCATTTCCCCGCCGGCGGATGCACACCACACGTTGATCCCACTGGTGGGTGCCACTAAAAGCCACGCATCAATTGCAGACAACGCTTTTTCCACTCGACGAACCGTTAAATGAAAATTGCTCGTAACCAATACCGGCGCGTTTTGACCAGGATTTCCAATCTGTCTTAATCCAGGCTCAACCGGATTTGGAAACCATCGACCCATAAAATCCCAGATAGATTTTATAATAGAAGCATCTTCTTCGGGTCTGATGATACGCATATCGGATTTTATTTTCTTTTTATCTTTCTCATTTTTCCGGGCGCAGATTACAGCAAAACTGTCAAAAAGCGACCTTTTCGCGCTCAACAGGTTAAAACCTGCTTGAGAGACTTCTTTAGCCATGTCAGAGATCGCCCGTGTACCCGTCTGGGCGATGAGAGAAGTGGCAATTGCAAGCGGAACACGCATCATCATATGAACCAGATGTTTTATAAACGTTCGGGGTTGCACTTCGTCAGCAAGAATGAGCACACCGGAGGGCTTCAGAATCCGATTAAATTCATTCAGGGCCCAGATTCGCTCTGCAGGGTAAAGCTCAGAAAAAACCAGTGTCGCGGTGATGGCATCAAAAGTGTTATCTGCGAATAATTCATCCAGCTCAGCTACACCGGTATGATATAGGGCCACATTACCTTTTAAATCAGAAGCTTCAAACCGTCTTCGAGCAACGGACAGCATCCCTTCGGAAATATCAATTCCGGCTACATTTGCCCCGGCTTCGGCAGCATGCACCAATAGTTCTCCTGTCCCGCAACCGACATCGAGCATATTCATTCCAGGTCTTATCCAATTTGTTACGATTTCCTCTTTGATTTTTTTCGCGTGCCCGCCGGTGAGGACATTTATGCCCCGATCATAGCGCCAGGGACGCGATTCCAGGATTTTCATGAATAGATAACTGAACATTTTAAAGGGTTCCCTGGATTAATGATTAGATTTTTCGAATCTGCCTATAAGAAGTCCTTGGGTAATGAGCGCCATGGCTGTTTTACGCATTACGTCCAAGTTAATCCTTTGGCCAACAAATATGTTATGGAGAATAATACCGTCATATATCGAGAGCAGAAGTTCTGCTACTGCTGCTGGATTGAATTTTGCGTCTATTTCATCTGCTGCCTGCGCTTCGCCAATCAGATTTTCTAAAACACCTTCCATCTCAGCATACATACGGGAAAGGGAAAATCGCTTCGTTTCTTCGGTTCTAGCCACCCCAAAGTAGTCGACGTATATCGCACAGTGATCCTCCCATTCGGACGCATGCTGCAGTGCAAAGTCAATGAGCGATAGAATCTTCTCAGATGGTTTCGTCTTTTCTTTCATGGCCTCTAATACGCCTTCTGAGAAGACGTTAAAATACTGATCAAAAGCAAATCGAAGAATATCCGCTTTATCCTTAAAGTATTCATAAAGGGTGCCTTTACCCATTCCGGCCATCTGCGCAATGTCCACCATTCTTGTTTTATAGTATCCACGCTCCCGGAAAACTTTTAGCGCGGCATCCGAAATCGCTTTCGTCTTTTTTTCCTTATCAACGATTTTTGGCATCAGGTTTCTCCAATCCTTTATTATGACCGACTCGTCGGTCATAATAAAAATAACAATTAACCCGCGACCCGTCAAGTAAAATTTAACCTTTACATTTCACCGAATATTTCTTTAAGCAATAACGCTAAACCGAACCAGGGGGTGGCCTCGGATAGAATGTGAGGAAGGGAGATAAACTTTCCATTATAGAGCGACAAAAGCAGCAATAACAAAGAACACAAAATAAAAAATAAGGCGTCGGCTTCCTTGTATAACACTTCCTTTACCGGGAAAGTCTATCCCCCTATCGACATGCCGCGCCACACCTTTGTAACCCGTTTTTCAACTGAAATTCGCTCTTCTAAAAGCGGTGTGCGCCAGCTTGATCGAATAATTCTTATCAGAAAAAAAGTGCTGGATCAAGTAAAAAATTATAATATTTTCAAATCTTTACACTATTTTACAGCATTTGACAGTATTTGACAGTTCCACTGCATTACCGGGTTGTATCGATTTTTTAAAAAATGCTTTCCATCGCGTTTTTGATCATTTAAAGCTTATGGCGGTTGTCAAAAATTTGTTCCGATAACCTGTCATTGCGAGGAGCCTAGCGACGAAGCAATCTTTTGGAAAACCTGAGGGATTGCTTCGCTTCGCTCGCAATGACTTTTGAAAGATTCTCTAAGTCAATCGGAACATATTTTTGACAATTATTATAGTTATCGCGTCCAATTTTGATGGTCTCGTAAAAAGTCCTATCGCCGGTCATTGCGAGGAACGAAGTGACGAAGCAATCCCATGATTTCAGAGACTTGGATTGATAGAGATTGCTTCGCTGCGCTCGCAATGACAGCTTGGCAGACTTTTTACGAATTCATCAATTTTAAATATCTGCCAAAAATATTTAAAGAAAAACCGAGGATTTGCCGATAATAGATAGGAGCTAAAAGCCAGGGGGATTTTCGATACGCTAAAGATATCAGGTGGTATTTATGATAAATAATCACATCATGCAGCGCAGAAGCGGTGAAGATCGGCGCAAAAAATCCGACAGACGCAGCGGTTTTGACCGGCGAGACGGGTTTTACCTGAACGGATTTGATGAAAACGGCCAGGGCATCGTTTATAGCACCAAAGAGGCCTGTGAATACCTCACGATTTCGCGACCCACCTACCTCAAATACATCGCCGAAGGCCGCATCAAGGCCATTAAAGTCGGCCGTGGCTGGCGCACCCTGAAAACCGAGCTGGATCGGTTTCTGCGGGGAGATTAATACACCAGCCCTTATTTCATAAAGCCGGTACCGCCGGAAACTTTACTCTCACGTACTTTTCTAACGATGCCGTTTTTTTCAAAATAAACATATAAGTTGCAATTTTTTTTGTCCATTGAAACCCGACCCGAACCCAGCCGGTCCTTGCTGGATGACTTGAAGGCAGACCCGCCGGCGCGGCCGCTGGGCGTTGTTACTTCATAGGAATACTTCCACAGTTCACCCTGATTCAGGGCGCCTTCGACCTTGTCGGGTTCGCCGATGAGTTGTTTCACATCTTCTTTGGATGACTTCCCCTGCTGAATCTGGCCAACAATCTCTGGATCACACACATCGATGCTACCGCGGGTTGAGCCGGCAAAACCGGGCCAAGCGATTGCCAGCATAAATAGACAAACCGACAGACAGGTTGTATATTTAAAATGCATGGTTTATCCTCCTTTCCAATGACCGGCGGAAGAATCCCTTTCAGCCACGATCATTATACCGGTTGTCATAAATATGTTCCGTTTGCCGGATTTGCTAACAAGCGAAATGGTGGTGTGTAACGGTTTGAAATTATTATAAAAGAAGACAACCGCTATCTTGTTGTTTTTATTGAAAAAAACCTAGCCTTTTACGGAACAATGTGCCATATTTCAGTCAATGGCACCGCCTTTACTCATTGCCCATCGGAAAAACGCGAGCATCGAAGAACTCAAGCAAGTTTCTCGGGTGGGCTCTAATGAAACAGCTACACGCTGTAGCGCCATCCAAATGCTCTTAGCCGGTGCCGACACAGAGCTTGTCTGCAATGCACAACTGGCAACCGATGTATTAGCCGCCCTATTGGCCCGATCTCAACCCCATAGAGCGCATCTGGCTGACGATGAAAGCACGCGGGTTCAACAACCCTGTTTGTAAAAATGAAGAAAAATTATTAGAGCGTTTGGATCAGACCATATTGGACGTTATCGACAACCCGGAGAAGACACAACAAACTACCGCTATAGGAACGTTATTTTGACAAACGCTCTAGATGCTCCCAAAAGATAATTTCATAAGTTTGATTGGCAACCCCGAGACCGAAAGTTGCGCGCACCGGCATCATCAAAACACTTGACTTTTAGAGCAATACCGGTGACATAGGACCAACCGGAGGTTAAAATGAAAAAAATCAAACTGGCGACTATGGATTGCAAACAGGTTTGCCGGGAAATCGGTGATTTTGTCATCGAAGCGGTGCTGGAGACCGGATCCAGCGGGTGTGTAATCGGCTTATCGGGTGGCGTCGATTCGAGCACGGCGGCAGCGCTGATCAAAACAGGCTTTGATCGCCATAATGCAAAACTGCCAAAACGTCATCAGGAGCTTGCGCTGGTCGGCTATATCTTGCCTTCGCGTGTCAACCCGACCCAGGACGAAGCCGATGCCGAGGCTGTGGCCAGGTATCTGGGCATCCGCTACGAAATCCACCGTATTGAAAACCTGGTTGAATCGTTCCAATTAACCAATCCGGAGGCGTTTAAAAGCAAATTCCATAAAGGGAATATGATCTGCAGAATCCGGGCCAACGTCCTGTCAACCAAAGCCGCGACGGAGAATAAAATTTTAGCGGGCACCGGCAACCGGGATGAAGATTTCGGCATCGGTTATTATACCCTTTTCGGGGACGGGGCCGTGCACCTCAGCCCCATCGCCGGTTTGCCCAAGCGGCTCGTCCGTGAAATGGCCGCCTTCCTGGCTCTGAACAAACAGATCATCCAACGCGAACCGGCTGCCGGATTGGAACCGGGCCAGAGTGACTTTAAAGACCTGGGATATGATTATGATGTGGTTGAAATTGTCACCGAAGGCCTGGCACAGGGGTTTTCCCGGGAAGGGTTGTTCAAACACGAGCAGATCATCCCGCTGATTGAAAAGCAAATTGAACACTATGAGTCCATTTACGGTGATGGCAAGTTCAGCTCGGCGGAAGCCGTGGTGGAAGATGTGCTCAAACGCCATCAGCAGGCCAAAGGAAAAATGAAAATCATCCATCCGCCAACACCCCGGATTACGCTGTCCTATGAGAACCCATCTCAAAAATGCGTCTAAGTGCCCATGGCGGTGTTGCCCCGCCAAAGCGGGATTTCACATCTATTTTTATGAATATTAAGGAGTTCATCGGATCGGCTCAAAATGCTCACATACTACCGTGTATGCTACGCTTTTTCGCCGAACCGCGCCTTTTGAGCACCTTAAGATATTAAGATCTAATGCGAAATCCCGCCTATTGGCGCCCTGAACCCTTAGCCACTATCAGATGGGTTCTAATCTATCAATGGTTTTTCAATAACGATTCGGGGAGCAAGCTGGTCGAAAAAATGATATCCGGAGCCCCCGGCAGCCAGGACATCCAGCAATTCATCCGCTTTTTTGACCCAGACGCCGCCCAGCACACGAACGCCGCGCTCAAACAGGGCGTCGGGCAGCAGGCTGGCCGTTGGCCCGATAACAGCGATTTCAGCATCCCGCCGCGCGGCCGCTAGAATCCCTTCAAGGGTGTGATTGACCAATGTGACGCCGGTGACAATCAGTACATCAGCACAGGCGATGGTTTCTTCGGATTGATCAGCGGGTATAAAATGGTCCATTTCATCGCGTTTGAGCGTCTGGGGGTCCTGCTCGATGACCCACCACCGTCCTCCGCGCACCTTCAATTTCCTTAAGACAGGGACAAAAGCGCCGATGATCGCCACCGAGCTTTCATCCGGCATCCGAACGGCATCTACGGCATCGGTGTCCATTTGAATGCGGTAATCATCCGTTAATCCACGTTCCCAGCAAACAGCGCTGAGTGCGTTTAAAGCGGCAACAGCAACTGCCGCTTTGAGGGGTTCTTTAGAAGTCAGCGCTGTGAGTACCTCAGCAGCCGGCATCCCGTTTACTTTAAAAGGATCAAAAATCCTTCCGGCCGAACTCGGACAACACACCGCCTGGGGAACATCCTTGACCGGGGTGTAACTGAGCCCTCCGGCGCCATTGGACAATTTAACACCTGTAAAAAATACACCAATTACAGCCTGCTCAATTGTGATGGTTTCAAATTCTGAAGCCAATTTGTCTTTTACCCGCCGGGCCGTTTCATTAAGAATTGTCATGGGAATCTTCCTTTTAAAAAAGAACTAAAGTTAATTGAATTATTGCGGATAATATTATTGGGGGAACTTCGGTCTGATTTCCGGTGAATTTCATACCGCAAAAAGGCCTTGTTTGCCCACCATAAAAAAAGGAATCACACTTTCTGCCTTTAGTTCCGCTAACTTTTTTTCAAGTCTGGGGGGGGCTTTGATGTGTAAAAATCTTTACCGACTCACTTTAATACTGGTCCTGACAGGTTTCACCTGTCTAATTGCCGGCTGTAATTCGATCCCGGTTCCGGAAGAAAAAAGAGCCTATGTTGGAACATGGGAAGGTGTCGGATTTCATTTAACCATAACCGAAGATGGCGGGATTGATTACAGACGCGTAAAGGGAAAACATTCAACCACCGCAACCGGTCCCCTGAAAAGTTTTAAGGGAGATGACTTTGTGGTCGGTGTGCTGTTTATCACCACAACCTTTAAAGTTCAGCACCCGCCATACATAGAGGGCGACGACTGGTTCATGGTGGTAGACGGGGTTGAATTGAAAAAAGTTGCCGGGCCGATCACTTGACCCGTAACCATTTACCCTTAACTAGACGTCTCGGAATTTCTACAACCCAATGGAATTACAGTGCTTTTTGCGGTCATCTTCTTGGTATGCCGCTATTCCAATTGTGAGCGAAGTGAACTAACTTGTATTTCAATTTTGCCTTTAATAAATTCGCAGCCTGTTTAATCGGTTTCAGGTTTCGGGTGTCAGGTGTCAGACACCGAAAATGCTGCCCCTGAAACCTCTGGCCCAGACCTGGCTTACTTTGGTTACCAAGTTGCTCTGGGGGTGCGGCACCATAACAGAATAATCCGGCTGGTTCAAACACATCGCGCTCTCCAAGGCGTAAGCTACGAGCCGGAGGCCTGGGCAGGCTGAACACTGAAACTTTGACCCCTTTTTTGTCTCATATGAACTGCCTTTTCGTTTTGTGAATCCTTTCGCCTGTAAAAAAGGCTTCCTTTTTCTTGTTCAAGTTCTTCAATTTTGTTAGAAGCGGTTTCATACCCCATTCGGAAATACCAAAGGAGTTGATACATGCGCTTGAAATGGATTGGCCTGATGATTCTTTGTGGATTTTTCATGGTATCCTGTGCCACTGACACCGGACCACGATTTTCGGATCTGCGGGCTAAAGAACAGCAGCAGATCAAGCAAGAATTGGAAAACAACTGGCCTCGGTACATCATTTATTACATCCCGGAACGAGCCGTTATGTTTGATCCCAAAGATGACGGCAATACCCTGGTGGTGAGCGGTCGCTGGATCCGGTTTGGAGACGACACAAAGGCCTGGTGGAAATTTTGCGGAAAACACCCAAACCTCGGACAGTATCTTCAACACCTTACTGCGCACAACCACCGGATTTCTGGAAATCATCGGGCCGGATGAGCAGTTCTTCGGTTATTTAATTCATCAAAAGATGGACCTGGTGGCCTTAAAAGTCATCGATCGAAATACCGTGCGAATCTATTACTCTCCGCAGAGAACAGAAGGACCCTAAAACCTATCTCAAAAATGCATCTATAGCGGTTGTCAAAAATTTGTTCCAATAATCTGTCATTGCGAGGAGCTTAGCGACGAAGCAATCTTTTGAAAAACCTGAGAGATTGCTTCGCTTCGCTCGCAATGACTTTTGAAAGATTCGCTAAGTCAATCGGAACATATTTTTGACAATTACTATAACGCCCAAGGGCGTTGTTGCCTTAGCAAATACATACGTATACACATTAATCCACATGTAAAACATCAGATCAAGTGTGGTTAGACGGGGTTTCTGTCATTTCGGTGAATCGCTCCTCCGGTACTGGAAGACCATTGTCTGATTTGATCTCGGAAAAAACCAGAAACGTCTCTGATTTGCCGAACCCGGGAAGAGCGGTGATGCGGGTTTTAACCAGCTTGCCGAGCTGATCCAAATCACCGACGAATACATGCAGCAGGTAGTCGAATCGTCCGGTGAGATGATAACAGGCGCGAATATGCGGGGTTTTGCGGATGCTTTCTTCAAATTGCCGAATGACTTCGGTTTCATGGCGGGATAAGGTCACCGAAATAAACGCCTGAATATTGAGTCCCAGCTTTTTGGGATTGATGCTGGCGCGATAGCCCTGTAACACCCCGGATTCTTCCAGGCGGCGGATACGCTCCATCATGGTGGAGGGCGCAACACCCAGTTCGCGTGCCAGTTCCGCATTTTTCTTGCGCCCGCTGGACTGCAACGCCTTCAGAATTTTCAAATCAAGCAGATCCATTTTAGTCACTTTAGATCATTTCTAACTTTAGCGCACTTGCTTCTATTTATTTAACCTCTTTTTAATCAATTGCCCCAGTTCGGCCACAGCCGCTGCGATCACCGATTCGCCGGACTGCGAGTAGGACAGTCGAAAGGTATGGGTTCCGCTGTGGTCGATGAAAAACGGTTCGCCGGCCACAAAAGCGACATTATGTTCAATGGCTTCGGTGAGCAGTTCTGAGGCATCCATGGCTTGAGGCAATCTGACAAAAATAAAAAATCCGCCGGCGGGACGATTCCACTGCACCTGTTCGGGGAAATGGGTTTCGAGCTGTTTGAGCATAAGTCGCGCTTGCGCTTATAGTGTTGGTTATTCAATTTAATTCGCTTTTCAAATAACCCGCTGCGAATAAATTCCAGTAAAATATACTGAGCCAGGGTGTTGGTGGCCACATCGACAAACTGTTTGGCAACAACCATTTTACGGATCATAGCGGGATGGCCGATGGTCCAGGCCACCCGCAATCCGGGGGCAAACGTTTTAGACGTCGAGCGCATGTGAATCACCCGGCCGGCGGTATCCAGAGAGATGATCGCAGGAAGGTGCCGGCCTTCAAATCGCAAATCACCGTAAGGATCATCTTCAAAAATGATCAGGTCATGGCTCTCGGCCAGTTCAACGAGGTGTTGGCGGCGTTGCAGTGACAGGTGGCGCCGGTTGGGTTTTGGAAATTGGGTATCACGTAAATTCCTTTGGCCCGCTTTGCGCTGTTTTTAAGGGCCTGCAGCTGAACTTCAAGCTGTCGGGTATCCATGCCGTCATCGTCTATCGCCACACCCTGCAGTTCCCCGCAAGACGCCATTACGGCACCGGTTCCGCCGAAATAGGTGGGCAGACCCACAAATATGACATCGTCGGGATCGATGGTTACCCGACAGGCCAGATCCATTCCCTGGGCCGAGCCGGCGGTAATGAGAATGTGATCCGGGCTGCACTCAATACCGTAATGTTCTGCTGACATCCGCGTAAGTTCCCGTCGCAGCTCGGTCAAACCTTCGGTTGTACCGTATTGCAATACCTGATCGGCATGTTTGCTGAGCTGTTCGGTCGTAATTCGGATGATATCTTCGGCCGGGAAAACCGTCGGATCCGGCCAGCCGCCGGCCAGGGATTTCATCCCCGGAGAATCCACCAGTTTGCTGATTTCTCGGATGGCCGACGGCACGGCACAACAGGCACTTTTTGAATAAAGGTGATCCAGACCTGGTTTAGACATAATGAACCTCAAAATCAATTGGGTTTCGTTATTATTTCGATATTATCTTAATATAGTCGAATATTATTTGATAAGCAACCAATTTTACTATTATATATTCGAAATTTTTATGCTTTTTCCGGATTTTTGATTAAGGAAAAAAATAGGGGTGGTGGGTAGGAAAAATGAATGGGGGTTGGGGTATTGCCGGTCAGGTTCTTAAACACCGCAGCTTGGCCAGGTCTTCCGCATAGCCGTAAAGGTGCAGTCCTTTGCTTTCGACAATCATCTGACCGTCTTCGACACCAATTTCTCCGGCCATGTACTCTTTTAGATTTTGAATGGCAGCCAGGTTGGCCGGAAACCCGTTCCATAAATCCCAGGACCGAAAATAAACAAAGAAATTAAGGGTATCATCCTGAATACGGGTATCAATTGACCGCAGACAAGGCGGATCCAGCAAGGTGAGATCCGAGGGATGAGCGATTTGAAGTACTAACTGGTTGTTGCGCTCACCGAATCTTTTGTAAGTGTCAATCACCCATTCGATCTGGTTTAAATACAGCTGGCCGTCTTCTTCAAAAACAATCGTTCCGTCTGCTTCGCGCTTATCGATAATTTCAGTATTGGCCGCTTTCCACCAGCTAAGTTTATCGCCGGACAGCGGAACCTTTGTCAGGCGTTCACCGTAAGTATACGATTCACCGGGTTCCTTGCGTGCCGACATTAAGTATTCGATATAGGCGCGGTCATAGCCGGGGCCGCCGTAAATATAATCGTGCTCCACCGGATTGGGGATGCCGCATGCCGGCGGAATGTCCGGAATCAGCGGATGGGTGCCGGGGTGTTTCACATGACCCATAAAATAATCATATTCCAGTCGGGTTTGTCCCGCGTACGATCCGCGATCAATAACAAAGCGCTTGCCGTGATCAAGGATGTCATGGACCGCCTGAAACCATAAATCCGGTAAATCTCTTGCGTAA
>PVMK01118532.1_pt1 | contig 11196 bp, 9 predicted proteins | sample 1853481 | NCBI WGS metagenome assembly PVMK01 (sample SAMN08533507, study PRJNA380276) | Marine sediment metagenome, whole genome shotgun sequencing project. | reverse complement strand
TCCTCAATTGAATGGCAAGGTGGAACGATCTCACCGATCGGATCAGGAAGAGTTCTACCAGCTGCTAAATTACGTTGATGATCAGGATCTCAATAAAAAACTGGAGTTGTGGGAAAAGTTTTATAATCTCTCTCGACCACATGGTGCTTTTGGTGGTCGTGCACCCTATGAAATTCTCAGAGAGAGGTTACAATAATTCGTGGCTGGAGTGTCCCAGAAGGACGTGTATATTACACTATGTGAAATGGCGCTACACGCACCTACTCTTTCCACGCTATCAGCCCTAGATAGATAACAGCTAAGGAGAACAGCACTGGGCGCCACTACCGTCGAAAATCCGTTTCTACGCGAACTGATACTGTTTGACTTTGCTCAGCTGACTTCGAACAAACACATCGAGGACGACTGGCTAATCGGCGTTCATCAGATCCGGATAATCGCCACGCCTGGAGTGCCGGGTAATCCCACGCCTGAGGGCACTCACCGTGACGACGAATACTATACTTCGCAACATTTGATTTCTCGCCAAAACATTGCTGGTGGCGTCAATAACTTTTACGGCAATGGTCCGGAGCCGACGGCAGTCGCCCGGGCTGTTTGGAAGCAGAAGTCTTACTTCGACTCATATTATTTTGACCGTTCTCTATGGCACAGCGTCTCGCCGATTGTCTCTGGCAAGCGCGATGGTGGCGGGCACAGAGATGTCCTCCTCATTGATTTCGTAAAGCCATCTAAGTCCAATTAGGCAGGTATTTAGATGGCGCTTTATGCTCGTCTGGACAGGGCTGTGGTTGAGGGTCTCGCTCGTCGGTTCGGAATTGATGACATTACAGCTTTCTCCGTCTTGGACGGCGGAAGCGAGAACAGCAACTATTGCGTCGAGACAAACTCGGGAAAGTACGTTCTGACGCTTTGCGATCAAAAGTCATTAAAACACGCAACTAATCTTGCAAATCTATTGGTCTATTTGACCGATCACGGTATTCGCACCTCGAGAGTTGTTGTACCACCCAAAGAGCCTATCGTAATACTGCACGATGAAAAACCTGTCATGTTGAAGCGTCACGTCGACGGAGACATAGCTGCCAACTTAACTGGGAACCTACTGGTTCAGTTGGGCGAGGAAATTGCCCGGCTACATGATATATCCGCGCCTTCTTTCCTGCCTAAATCGTTTCCCTATGGCCGCAGCTATTTCTCCGAAGTGATAAATTCCAATCTTGATCATGCTTATGTCGACTGGTTATCGGAGAGGAATAGTTATTTACAAAAACGGATTCCTCAGAATTTACCAATGACACTTATTCACGGTGACGTCTTCTTGGACAACATCATCGTTAAAGATGATCAGCTCATGGCGATCATTGATTTCGAAGAAGCTTGCCACTACTACCGTAACTTCGATCTGGGAATGGCAATCATCGGTGCATGTCGAGATCGTAAAGGTATCTCTTTCGAAAAAGCGGGACGGTTCATACGAGGTTATCAGAAAAAGACAACGCTTCAGTCAATCGAACGAAAAACTTTGAAGACCTTTGTAGTATATGCCGCAGTGGCCACGTCGTTTTGGCGATTCAGGCACTATCATCTGCGAAGACCCGAGCCCCAACTCTACGACAAACACGTTGAAATGCAGACTCTTGCCGACATCATTTCCAAGTACCCGGACTCGCGTTTTACGGAGTTGTTCGTGGAGAAAACAATGGCAGCCACAAGTGGCGAAATTACATAGCGAAGTAACGTTGTCGTGTAACCTGTTGCTCTCCGACTGACGGTAACAGTCGTTCTGATGTGCAACTACTGATTCTTTCTCCATGCTTTGCTGTGGTCCGCTATTGGCCGCCTCTCGGGTAAAGTCGATTTTCTACCAGAAAGAACTTCATAATGATTGGATTTCTTGGGCCAATAAACAAAAATTGCCGTTATCTCGTATACTTACAAGAAGCCTGCCCCTGTAATTCGATCTGCAGGGCCGCTCTTCCCATTCCCCGGACAGGCATTGTCCAAAAAGAGGTGCTGCGTGACAGCACGGGAAAAGAGCATGATCAAATCAATTGAAACCACTCCAGGCTAACTATTAAAAGTTGATTGGGCGTTCAGTCAGACAACAACGTACAAAGCACTGGCCATCCTGACGACTCTCGTGCTGCTGGTTAGCTCTACTTCATTGCACGCGGACTGGATACTGGTGATCGGCGACAGTTGGGCAGAACCAATCGGTAATCAGCTCCAAAGCGTTCTCAATGAGAACGAACACACAGACAATATCGTGGAGATCACGCCGATAATTTACAGCACAAGGGGACTGGCCCCCCAGAGAAAATTGGTAGGATTTCGACACAGAGCGGGGTATTAAACCCGAGCTACGCAATAAATTAAGGAGGAGTGAAAACTTATGGATAGCAGCATGAGTGTTGAAGATAACGAGATGTTGGAAAAATGGCTTGATTCAGAGGAACCAATAGACCAAAGCAATGCAGCCAAGGCGTTAAAAGAGGCCAAACATATCCTGGATGGATTCGGAGTGTCCTTCTTCCTTCGACAGGGAACCTGTCTGGGAGCTATTAGAGATAACGAATTACTGCCATGGGATGACGATGTCGACATTGGTTCGATCATTGGATTTCACGGTCTAACCGAGAAGTCACTTGATTCAATTATTGACGCTTTCAGGGATCACGGTTTTCTCGCCAGAAAAGATCGTATGGGTGTCAGTCCATATATACCAATCGTTAAGTACTCAACCAGAATTGACTGGCAATGCTATAAGGTGGTTGATAATTGCATAATCCAATATCCCTTCCTAAAATCTCCACTTAGTCTGTTTACGGAATTAAAGGAAATCACCTTTCTTGAAGAGACTTTCCTTGTGCCGAATCCACCTGAGGAGTACCTGCGTCTAAAATATGGAGAAGATTGGAAGACGCCTAAAAAACCTGGAGAATATGAAGAGGATGTGCTGCGACGAGTAGCCGAAATGCCGGCACCTAATAATGCGGGGAAACTCAGGCAGTTGATTGCCAAATACATTCCGTTGCCGCGTCTAAGTTCAATCAGGGTCCTGGACCAACAGGGAAATCCGATTTGTGGGAGTGAAGTCGTGCTTGTGGGACTGGGTTGTTTTAAAACCAATAAACAAGGATATGTACGTTTTTATGTACCTCGATTAGATTATCATCCACTCACTATCAGGTTTGAAGATTTCAAAGTAACCAACTATTTGCAGAAAATCAAACCAGCCACAACCTATCTTTATCAACCTAAAAAGGCGTCACTTACAGCTGGAAATCCGGCGCGAGAAAGTGGCAGCATTTTGGTCGAGCAGTCCTATAACAAGTTACGTCTTGCAGTCAACACATAAAGTAATAGTTTGATAAAGGTATACAATAAGGCTTTGAAACCAACTCAAGGGAAGTAATTTCTATGTCGTGGCAAAACAACAACGGGCGGTCACGCCGGCCGGGTAACGGCCCACTGCCCGGTTCCGAACTGGAAGATATGATCCAGCAAGCCCAACAACGATTAAAAAACATGATGCTGAGCGGCGGCGTTCGCGGACGCAGCAGTATTATCATCGTTTTTCTGCTGTTGCTGACAGCCTGGTCGGCCTATTACACCGTTCCCAGTGATTCGGTGGCGGTGATTCAAAGATTTGGCAAATACCTCAAGGAGGTTCCTCCCGGCCTTCACTTCAAGTTACCGTTTGGCGTTGATGTCGCTTCGATTGTTCCGGTAAAACGACAGCTAAAACAGGAGTTTGGATTTGCTACGCCAGGCGCCGGTGACCCATACCAGAGACCAACTGACGGACCGCGTGAAACCGTGATGGTCACCGGTGACCTGAATTCCGCATTGGTGGAATGGGTGGTGCAATACCGGGTAGCCGATCCTGTTAAATTCCTGTTTGAGGTGCGTGAACCCAGGGGCACCCTACGTCACGTCTCAGAATCCGTGATGCGCGAAGTCGTCGGCGACCGTACCGTGGATGAGGTCATCACTATCGGACGTCAGGAGATCGAAGACGAGGCTTTGGTGAAAATGCAGGCGCTTGCAACAAAATATGAAATGGGCATCAGCATCGACCAGGTACAGTTAAAGAATGTCAACCCGCCAGGACCGGTGCAGGAATCCTTCAACGAGGTGAACCAGGCTCAACAGGAGAAGGAAAAACTGATTAACGAAGCCCGCCGTGATTACAACAAGGTGATCCCGTTGGCCGAGGGTGAGAAGGATCAACGCATCCGTGAAGCGGATGGCTACCGGCTTAAGAGAATCAACGAAGCAGAAGGTGATGCCAGTCGATTTAACGCATTGTTTGAAGAGTACAGCAAGGCCCCGGAAGTCACCCGTCGCCGCATTTACATAGAAACCATGCAGGAAATATTACCGGGCATCCGCTCCAAAATCATCATCGACGAGCAGTCACAGGGCATTCTGCCATTGCTTAATCTAGATTCTCATAAGGGAGAAAAACCATGAATAATGGCAAAAAGATTGTCGGCCTGGTGTTCCTGGCCCTTGTTGTTTTTGGTTTGGCAAACGCGGTATATACCGTTAGTGAAGTTCAACAAATGATCATCACCCAGTTTGGCAAACCGGTAGGTGAACCGATAACTGAAGCCGGACTCAAACTGAAGGTCCCGTTTATCCAGGAGCTCAACCCCATCGATAAACGCATACTGGAATGGGACGGAAATCCCTCCGATATGCCAACCAAGGACAAACTCTACATTTCAGTCGATTTGTTCGCTCGCTGGCGAATTGTAGATCCGCTGCAGTACTTTCTGCGTCTTCGTGACGAGCGCAGCGCGAAGTCCCGGCTTGATGACATCCTCGGCAGTGAAACGCGAAACGCAGTTGCTAAGCATGAGTTGATTGAAATCATTCGTACAACGAAAGATCGCATACCTTTACGTGACGAAACGTTGACCGGCGCGCAACAGGAAGTGAAAATGGGCTCGCTGGTACCGATCCATAAAGGCCGCAAGCTGGTTGAGGCGGAAATATTTAAAGCCGCTGCTGAGAAGGTCAAGGTGTTCGGCATCGAATTGCTCGACATCCGCTTCAAACGCATCAACTACAATCAGAGCGTACGGCCCAAGATCTATGACCGCATGATCAGCGAACGCCGGCAAATCGCCGAACGTTTCCTGTCCGAGGGTAATGGTGAAGCAGCCAGGATACGGGGTAATCGCCTGCGGGAGTTGAACAAGATCCAGTCCGAAGCATATCGTGAAGTGGAAGAAATCCGTGGTGTTGCCGATGCCAAAGCCACTGAAATATACGCAAATGCCTACAACCAGAGCCCCGAGGCAGTGGAATTCTATGAATTCACCCGTACCATGCAAGCCTATAAAAGCATTATCGCTGACAACACGACCATCATTCTGTCTACCGACAGTGATATGTTCAAGTTTCTCAAAGGCATGGATAGCACGAGTGCTGGCGGTGAAAAGTAGACCGAGTACAATGAGCCCGGTGGTTCCGGTCGAGTAGCCGCGTTACTTAACGACCGCTGTTGGCCGAAAGTGCCTATACGCGTTACTGCCGGATGACCGTCAGCTATATAGCGTAGAGCGGCTATTTGATAGCCAACAATTTGAGAACTTTGAATTGGCGGTATCGGCCATGAGCGGTCACTCAGGAAAGAAAAATAGACTAGTTTGATCGGCAGCTAAATTGAACGCACTATTCCGCCTTCAACTCGTTGTGCACTGCCATTCACGCCGCCGTTCATTGCTAAAAACAGAACAGCATGGGCAACTTCTTTAACATCAACAAATCGTTGAATCAGAGAAGTTGGCTCATGTTCGGCAAAATAATTGTCGATTAATTCTTGAGGTGTCTTACTTTCTTCGGTTGCTAAACCATCAAAATACTTTTCTACACCTTCAGTCCAGGTAGGGCCGGGTAGCACGGAGTTAACGGTTACCCGTGAACCCTTGGTTAGTTCGGCCAGTCCTCGTGAAAGCGAAACAAGGGAGGTTTTTGTCATGGAGTAATGGATCATTTGTGGCAACGGTTTTATTGCCGCTTCGCTAGATATATTGATAATTCTGCCGTAATCATTCTTCAACATTGAAGGCATAATCGCTCGGCAGAGCCTTACCGTACTCATCACGTTAACCTGGAAATATCTAAGCCATTCTTCATCATCAATTTCGAAGAAATCTTCAACACCAAAAATACCCACATTATTGACCAATATATCTATCGGGCCCAACGTCGTGAGCTGTTCAATCACGCTGTTACAGCCCTCAGCAGTGCCCAGATCACCATTAACGCACGCAAACGCACCAATTGATGCTCTGACAGATTCAACATCAGCACGATTGCGGCCATGTATTATTACCCGCGATTTCTTATCAATGAATGCCTCAGCAACGGCTCTTCCTATACCTTTGGTTGAGCCAGAGACCAAGGTAAGTTTGTTTTCAAGATCGGACATATGTTCTTACCTAAAAAATAGTTGTGTGTTTAAGAATAGCAATATTGATTGGATAGCGCTGAATTAAAGTTCCAGAGCAAATAAGCCAATGGGGTTGGGGGTTTCTGGCTATTCAAGGGTAGCTGTTGGCCGGGTCCTGTTATTAGCGGCATCGAATTTTGCGCCTTTCCTATAACTGCTTTGTGCCCGACTTCAGTCATTCACAGAGTCGATATGTAATCAATTCCAAGTTCATCAGGTCGGAAGCGGCTAAAGGAACCGCTTCCGTTTCTGAGCTTTATGCTTCAGTCTGTTCTGCAATCTCCAGGGCGTCTACCAGCTCAATTCCCAAATATCGTACCGTGCTTTCCAATTTGGTGTGACCGAGCAGTAACTGGACAGCTCGAAGGTTCTTCGTGCGTCGATAGATCAAGGTTACCTTAGTTCTCCGCATTGAGTGCGTCCCGTATGCATACGGATCCAGCCCTATATCTGCCACCCAGCCTTTCAATATCTTGGCGTAGTGCCGGGTCGAGAGGTGAGGTGATGAACTCATTCGACTTGGAAAAAGAAAATGGTTTGGCATTAGTCCAAATTTTTCGATCAGGTTTCTGATCGCAAGCTGAGTTTGAGCAGTAATTTCAAATTGGACTGGGCGTTTTGTTTTCTTTTGCATCACAATTGCGCGCTGAAGCACCGCGCAACCTTGAGTGACGTCACATACCCGAAGCGCAACCAGATCACATGCTCGCAATTTGCTGTCGATTGCCAGATTAAATAATGCGAGATCACGAATTTCACCGGCGAGCTGAAGACGGATGCGAATAGCCCAAATTTCTTTCAACTTAAGCGGTAACTTTTGGCCGATTATCCTGCCTTTATTCCAAGGCTCGCTATTAACTTTAGAAAGTAATGAATATGCCATGAGTAAACTCCTTGTGTTGTGAAAGGAGTCTCATTATTGATGCGTTCATAAATCGCCGCTCTGCACCACAAAGCGGTTGTTCATTAGGCGCTGGTTTCAACGGTATGAACTGCTGGGGTCGGCCAACAGCAGACATTGGAAGACTCCATTCATAAGGCCGCACGGAGGGTGGTCAAAACGACTGAAGACTTCACGCAGCACAGTATAATGGCGGATTTCTTCGACTACGCGTAGGCTGTGGTACAGTTGAAACCGATTCACAATAACAGAGGAGTTTCCCATGGCTATCCGCTATTTGAAGATGGTTCTGTTGCTTTGCGTGTCCTTCCAGGTGTTGCTCATCGGAATCCAAAACTTCGCCAATCTCGACCAGGCCTACGCCTCGTGGCCTATGTTGCTAGCAATGCGGATCATGTTGCTTACCCAAATTCCTGCGTTTCCGGCATTGACCAGCCCATTCCTCATTTGGATGGCGCTAGGGGCAATCCTCATCGGTGAGTTTGGAGGCGGGTTTCTGAGTCTCAAAGGGACCTGGGATCTATTTAACAATCGCAATGCCCCTGCAGATGAATTCAATGCCGCGAAAACCTTTGGTATCCTTGGCTGCGGCGTCATAATGGTCACCTTTTTTGGACTGTTTCTCGACGTCGGCGGGGTCATTTTTCAGATGTGGCAAACCCAAATAGGTAATGGCTCGTGGTCGGGATCATTCATATATATGGGCTCAACCGCATTCGTATTGCTTTTCCTAAATATGAAGGACTGAGCAATACAGCGAACCGCATACGACCGTCCGCTGCTGGCCGACTCCTGCTATACGCCGTGACTGGAGTTGTGGGGCCGGTGTCTGCCAGTAAGCAGTTATTCACCATGCGTGATTTCAAGAGAAACGAATAACCGAGAACGGCCAGAAGGGGCCCTTCAGGTAGCCCCTAAAAAGGCATTGGACCCCATTTTGAACCACTTTATACGATCGACTTATGCCGTCGTCTTAGTGTGATCAAGCCGAACAGGCTCAATATTCCGGCAAGCAATACCAGGCTGCCCACCGACATGGGCACAGGAGTAGTTGAGATAGCAATACCAGCATCTGCACTAAAAGTCAGGTCATCAAGTACGGGCGATTCTCCGTTGACCTCAAGGTAAGCGATATCTGCGCTGGGCCTTGAAATACCCCTGAACGCGCCATCGTTGGTGACGATTTCTGCCAGTTGAGTAATGTTGTAAGTCTCCAACACGTTCATATCGGCATCCAATGCCGTGATCACCATATCGGGGCCACAGCCCCTGGCATTGTTCATGAGTGCCCCAACTTGCGATACAGGGCCGTCATTAAAGGCAATCCGCATACCCTCTTGGCTTTGACTGCTGATGTATGTCCTTGGGCTACTCCAGTTACCGTTGTCGCACAAACCCCAACCGTTATAGTTGGCGTACAGACCATTGTTGTTAGTGATCGTGGTTACCTCGATATCCAGCCCGACCAGGTCACCAATTTGAATAGGACCTGTTACATTGCTTACAGTTGGTTGGGTACTGAAATCAACAACAACGGAGTTAGGAATTGTGTCCGAAGTTAGCAGATCTGCATTCGCCGTAATTGCGAAGCTTGCAACGAATGAGATCGCTAGTATATTTCTGATCACCCTCAACATAATCCTTTCACTCCCCGAACGTTTGATGTTTGATATCTGGCGCCAAGGATAAATGGTTTTTTCTCTGTTTACAATTATCAGGAAAATATCAGACCCGCTTCTGGCCGAGGGTGTGTGAAAACTATTTGGCGACCATTGATTATGGGACGACACTCAACAAATTGGTTATGTAATCACTTTATTCTGTCTGAAATTCCCACTTTCTATCTCTTAATCTATTAAATATAGAACCATTTCCCACTAGAGCTTTCTGGTTTTGGGTTTTCACACACCCTCGGCCGTTTTCAGCTATACGCAGTTGTAGAATGCGACATTCCGGTTTTGGCCGACTCCAGCTATACGCCACAACCTGAGCCAAGGGGCCGGTGCTGTGCAGTAAGCGGTTACTCGCCTGGTGCAATTTTCAGTGATGCTTATAACCGGAGTCGGCCATTTGCTGAAATTCAGAAAAAGAAACAGGGGGTAGTGCCTGTTTTTAACGATAGTAATTCTCATTCTCATTCAATATACTCGAGTCACGACCTTACAAATTGCACGGATGCATTTGCGGAGACAGAAAAATGCTGGAATTGGTTATGTTTTTTTTGGTCACGTTAATAAGTTCAGTAGCTGCAATTTGGTTATGGCGGTTGGTATCCAAACCGTTTGGTTCAAAGCGAAGCTCGCCAGTTAAACCTGCAACCAAAACGCGGATAAGACTCAAGGCTCTGCTGGGTTTCCTGTCGTCAACAAACCGCAACTCCAAAGTTAGTACTAAAACTCCCTGGGGCTGGTAGGATTCGTTTAAGAATTACTCCCCCGTTAAGAATTTCAAATAAACTAAGACGTTATATCACTTGGAATTAGGGGTTTAGGTGAAATAACGCTTTTTTGTTAGTGAAAAAATAATGCCTGCATGTGCGCGATACGTGGCACACAGTATTTATTGCGAAATTAAATGTCTGCCTTTGGCCGAGGGTGTGTGAAAACTATTTGGCGGTCATTGTTTTTGGGACGACATCTAACAAATGGGTCACTTAATCGCTTAATTTGGCCAGAAAATCCCACTTTCTATCTCTTAATCTAATAAATATGGGACTATTTCCCACTTGAGGTTTCTGGTTTTGGGTTTTCACACACCCTCGGCCAATACCGGACACTCGTTATAATAAAGAGCTGCCATACATTGAGCCGCATCAATAGTTTTCTTGATATAAATCAATATGTGCTATTCAACACAAGCCTAAACTTAGAAACTGCGGGAGTGTGTGTTTCACGGTGACAAAAAAACGAAGAGGAATTGTGATGCGCAGTGATGATGTTCGAGTCGTGCGGGAACTTTCGCTCTTTTCCGCTATGTGCGACAAGCACTTTGATGACTTGCTCCAACTGGCCTACTTGCAGAGCTTTCCAATGCAGGTCCAACTGATAACGGAAGGTGATCCTGCGGATTTTCTCCACATTCTCGTGGAAGGAACGGTTGAGTTATTCGGCAGCTCAAACGATCGGGAAACCACAATGTTTATACTTCGGCCCGTTCACACTTTTAATCTGTCTACTGTTTTGGAAGACACCGTTTATCTAACGTCGGCACGTACATTGGAAAAGGCCAGGGTTTTGATGGTCCCGGCAGAACACGTGCGCAAAGTAATGGAAGCTGACCCCGCCTTTACACACGCAATGGTGATGGAGCTTGCAAATAGATATCGCGTGGTAATCAGCGCTTTAAAAGAGCAGAAACTCCGCAGCGGCGTGGAGCGATTGGCAAATTACCTGTTGCGCGCGAACGAACGGACGTCAAGGAGTGGCCAAATTGAGCTAACCGAAGATAGACGCACCATAGCTGCGCTTCTTGGCATGACGCCGGAATATCTTTCCCGCGCATTCGGCAAATTAAGGAAATATGGAGTGGAGGTTCACGGCAACAAAATAAGCTTGACGAATCTCGATGACTTGAACCACCTTGCAAAGCCAAACCCGCTGATCGACAGTCGCACAATATGACGACTTAAAACGATTAGACGTATCCAGTCTTAGCCTGCACAAGGAAGAAATCACCACCGTACTCGATTCTTCGCGCATTGCGAACGTCAGCTATTGGCCGACTCCAGTCCTAAGCATCTTTGATATTTGAGCTTGGATTACGTCTGCTTTGCGGTGATAAGCTGTCGCTCTTCTTACATAAATTCAAGCAACCTATAGGTCTGGAC
>PVMK01184046.1_pt1:0-7500 | contig 11197 bp, 11 predicted proteins | sample 1853481 | NCBI WGS metagenome assembly PVMK01 (sample SAMN08533507, study PRJNA380276) | Marine sediment metagenome, whole genome shotgun sequencing project. | reverse complement strand
CTGACAATCCCCACATATTCCGTACAAGTTAAGTGAATGATGCAAGATCTCAAAATTAAGCAACTCCCCTACCATTACCTGAATATTATGAACCCTGGGATCACAAAATTCAACAACTTTATGGCATTCAGTGCAAATCAAATGATCATGTTGTTTATAACCATAAGATTTTTCAAATTGAGCTAAATTTCTACCAAATTGATGCTTACTAACCAGATCACAATCAACCAACAAATCCAAGGTATTATATACTGTAGCCCTGCTTACCCGGTAATTCTTGTTTTTCATGTAGATATATAATGATTCTACATCAAAGTGTCCATTACGTGAGTAAATCTCCTCTAAGATAGCAAAGCGCTCAGGGGTTTTTCGCAATCCCTTATTTTCAAGGTAAGCAGTAAAAATCTTTACAACCGCGTCAAAACCGGCCTTAAGTTCATTCATTTGTAAGCGTTATTTGTCACCCCGCAAATATAGGAGGATAATATTATTACTTTTTAGATTGTTCTATTGTTCGAGTTGTAAAGGTCTCTTTTTTTCTAGTAACTTTTACTACCCCATCAACATTTTCAATTTGTTTGGTCAAGGATTTAAGCATCGACTGATCATCGATATACAATGAGATCTTCCCTTCAAATATTCCTGTATCTGTATCAACCTCAATAGAGCGCATATTTACCTGATGTTCATTAGATATAACCTTGGTAACGTCACTTATCAGGCCTACCCTATCTGTACCAATAATTTCAAGATCAACAATAAATGATGTTTTATGCTTAGAGGCCCATTTTGCTTTAATAACCCGGTGTCCATGGCTTGATAATAATTCTGGCGCATTTGGACAGGAAGTTCTGTGGATTTTGATTCCATCAGAAACAGTTACAAAACCGAAAACGTCATCTCCGGGAATTGGATTGCAACAAGCGGCTATCTTAAAATCGAAAACATCTAAATCTTCCCCAATAAACAAGATATCATCATCGTCTTCTTTAGCTACCTTTTTACGCTGTAAGGTTTTAACCTCCTTTAAACTTTTTGGCTTACTTTTTGTTTTCGAATTTTCCGCCTGTGACAATTTAAACTTTTTAAATTCTCTCGAGTCAATTTGACCCTTACCAACCTTGTATAAGAAATCGGTTGTGGTATTAAATCCAAAGAATGATGTAAGCAAGTTGTAGGTTTCAGTATCTATAGTAATTTTTAACTGTTTCAGCTTTCTTTGTACTATCTCTTTACCTAAATCCGCTACTACCCGTCTTTCATCTTGTAGTCCATGTTTAATACCTGATCTGGCTTTAGAACTAACTACAAATCTTAGCCAATCTTCACTAGGTTTTTGTTTAGACGATGTTAGTATCTCTACCTGGTCACCATTTTGTAAACGATAATTTAAGGGTACAAGCTTTTGATTTACCTTGGCGCCAAGGCAGGAAAGGCCAACCTCAGTATGTACTTCGAAGGCAAAATCAAGCGCCGTTGCACCAAATGGCAATGTTTTTAAATCTCCATTTGGGGTAAAAATAAATACTTCATCATGATATAGATTAGCTCTGAAGTCATCAACAAAATCCAGGGCAGAGGCATCACTACTTTCAAGCATGGAACGAACATCTGCTATCCACATTTCCAACCCTTTCCCTTTTTGTTCAGGCTTATCTTTGTATTTCCAATGGGCGGCAAAGCCTTTTTCAGCTATTTCATCCATCCGCTTGGTACGAATCTGCACCTCTACCCAACGGCCGTCTTTACTCATTACAGTTGTATGCAGCGATTCATAGCCATTTGCCTTTGGTGTACTTACCCAATCCCGCAGTCTATCAGGATTTGGATTATAGAAGTCAGTAACCAAAGAATATACTTGCCAACATGCGGCCTTTTCAGTTTCCTTAGAAGTATTAATTATTATTCTAACAGCAAAAAGATCATAAACTTCATCAAATGGGATTTCCTTTTTCCTCATTTTAGACAAAATAGAATGCACGGATTTTGTCCTGCCCTTAATACTGTAATCGAATTTGTGCGCGTTTAGTGATGTTTGAACCGGTCGTACAAAACGCTTAATAAATTTATCACGGGCATCTTTGCTAGCACTTATTTGTTCAACCAGCTCATCATAAACTTTGGTTTCGGTATACTTCAGGTGAAGATCCTCCAGTTCAGATTTTATGGCATTGAGGCCGAGTCTGTGTGCCAGAGGGGCATAAAGAAATATTGTTTCAGAAGCAATTTTTAATTGTTTACTCTTAGGCATGCTGTCCAGAGTTCGCATGTTATGTAAGCGATCAGCCAACTTAATCAGGATAACGCGCACATCGTCTGACAAGGTGAGCAACATTTTTCTGAAATTCTCAGCCTGCCCTGAACTGCCATATTCGAAAACACCGGTGATTTTAGTTAAGCCATCAATTATCTTAGCTACACTTTTACCGAAAGTGTACTCTATGTCCTCCAGACTATAATCAGTGTCTTCAACTACATCGTGTAAAAGTGCGGCAACAATAGATGTTGTGCCCAAGCCAATTTCATCAACACAAATTTGTGCAACAGCAAGAGGGTGGAAAATATAAGGCTCACCGGATTTACGACGCATGCCTTCATGAGCGGTAACAGCGATGTTAAATGCCTTTCTTATTTGCTTCCCATCGTCACCTTTCAGGAATGGCTTCGCCTTACGCAATAGTCGTCGATAACTATTGACAATTTCCTTATTCTCATTCTCTATCGCCTCTTTTTGCATTTTGTTAATCTTCGTATTACAAATTAAACGAAAAATATTGCCGTAGAGTAAAAATGTTGCTTTCTTTGCACTCCGATTGCGGATGTGGCGAAATTGGTAGACGCACTAGATTTAGGATCTAGCGCCGAGAGGTGTGTGGGTTCGAGTCCCTCCATCCGCACTGAGAAAAGATAAATCCCTTGGTCACGATAGCAATCTGTATCGGGATTGAGGGATTTTATTTTACGGTTGTCAAAATTAATAACTATGGAAATCACGTTAGACAAAAAAAGTACAACAGAAGCACTTATTAAAGTTAATCTAAAGCAAGACGATTATCAACCGAAGGTTGAACAAAAAATAAAAGAGTACTCTAAAAAGGCGGATGTAAAAGGATTTAGGAAGGGAATGGTGCCAAAATCCGTAATCCAGAAAATGTACGGCAAGTCGATTCTTGTTGATGAGATTAACCATTTAGTATACCATAGCCTTGACAATTACATTAAGGATGAAAAACTTAAAATCATTGGTGAGCCGATCCCCAATAAGGAAAGTGCGACAACAATAGATTGGGATACACAAACAGAATTTGAGTTTGAATACACATAGGTCTGGTTGATGATTTTAAACTCGAGGTAACGAAGAAACAGAAAGTTACCAGGTATGAGATTAAAATTGATGCTAAAATAAGGCAAGAGACAATTGATAATCTTAAGGACCAATATGGTAATATGACCAATCCTGATATTTGTGAAGATGGCGACTCTATTTTTGGCACTTTTAGTCCTGTAGAAGGTGATAGTGAACATCAGGGTTTGCTGGAGCTGAATATGCTTGATAAAAAAGAAGCCAAAAAATTTATTGGTGCCAAGTCTGCTGATGAGATTATTTTCGATATTAAAAAAACACTTAAGTCAGATAGCCTTATTAGCCAGGTACTCGGTATTGATATCAAAGAAGCAGATAGTATTGCCGGAGATTACAAATTAGTAGTTAAGAACATCAATAGAAAAGTTAAAGGCCGAAATCAATCAGGAATTTTTCGACAGGCTTTTTGGTAAGGATGTGGTAAAAACTGAGGAAGAATTCAACAAGAAGATTGATGAAAGCATCAACTTAAACTATGGCAAGGAAAGTGATTATCTGCTTGAGAGAGATGTTCGCGATTATTTTGTAGATAAGACAAAAATTATCACCCCAAATGATTTCTTAAAAGACTGGCTTTTGATGACCAATGCAGGAAAGGTGACCAAAGAACAGATAGACTCAGAATTTGAATTATATATTAAAGATCTCAAGTGGAGTTTGATTAGAAATAGAATTGCCGAAGACAATAAATTGTCAGTTGAGCAGAATGATATAACTGAAAAAACAAAGCTAATCTTAGCCGAACAATTTGGCGGCCCTGCTATTCTTGAACAACTTGGTGATAAGATGGACGAGTTTGTGAAAACCTATCTGGAGGGAAATGAAGGACAAAACTATACCAATGTTGTAAATCAGGTTATTGCTGATAAAGTATATGACTTTGTGAAGGAGAACATTACTATTACTGAAAAGAAGGTTCCTTTAGATGAGTTTCGCAAGAAAGCGGAGGCAAAATAGGAACTGTAAAAGAGAAATTTTCGTTAGACCTATTAAATTCATTTAGGTTTTATGGGTAGAAGAGGCTGTCCTGTTAGACAACCTCTTTGTTATTTACCATCCCCAAAAGGTTCCCTTCGGGAAAAGGCAAATAAATGATTATTATTGATAAAAAATACTTTATATATGAACTCTTCAGAATTTAAGAAATTTGCTATCCATAATCAGGGTATAAGTGGCGCCGATGTAGACCGTTATAGTCATCACTTAGAAGATATGACGCAACACATTATTGAGGAACGACCTGGTAATTTCAGGGCTATTGATGTCTTTACACGATTAATTTCTGACAGGATTATTTTCCTGGGAATGCCAATAGATGATTATATATCCAATATAATTATAGCTCAATTATTGTTCCTCGAATCAACTGAACCATCAAAGGATATCATTATGTACATCAACAGTCCAGGTGGCTCTGTTTATGCCGGGCTGGGAATTTATGATACCATGCAGTATATAAAACCTGATATTGCTACTATCTGTACAAGTTTAGCTGCATCAATGGGTGCCGTTATACTTGCTGCTGGAGCGGCAAAAAAACGAAGTGCACTACCGCATGCACGCATCATGATCCACCAGCCAATGGGAGGTGCCCAAGGTCAGGTTGCTGATATGGAAATATCCTTAAAACAAATACTTGAACTTAAAAAAGACTTATACCAGATTTTGTCTAAACATACAGGTAAAACCTATAATCAGATAGAAAAAGATTCCGATCGAGATTATTGGATGCGTGCATCTGATGCTAAGAAGTATGGCCTGATTGATGAAGTACTAATAAAGCATGCTTAAAATTGGATTAAATTTAGTATTTTTGGATTAATTCAATAAAATCAGAACTATGGCTGAGGTAACCTGTTCGTTTTGTGGTAGAAGTAAAAAAGATGTAGACCTTATGATCTCAGGTATACATGCCCATATATGCGATAAATGTATTACCCAGGCTCAGCAGATATTAACTGAAGAGGGAAAGGGAACTGCCGATACCTCTGCGCCACAATTTAATCTGGTTAAACCATTAGACATGAAGAAGTTCCTGTCTGAATATGTTGTTGGCCAGGACGAAGCTAAAAAATACCTGTCGGTGGCTGTTATAATCATTATAAGCGCCTGATGCAGAAACGTGATGACGATGATGTGCAAATTGAAAAAAGTAATATCATTATGGTGGGTGAGACCGGAACCGGTAAAACCTATCTGGCCCGCACCTTAGCCAAAATATTACAAGTACATTTTGTATTGCTGATGCAACTGTATTAACAGAAGCAGGTTATGTTGGCGAAGATGTTGAAAGCATACTAACCAGGTTGTTGCAAGCGGCAATTATGATGTTGAAGCCGCCGAACGGGAATAGTCTATATTGACGAAATAGATAAAATTTCACGGAAATCTGACAACCGTCCATAACCAGGATGTGAGTGGTGAAGGGTACAACAGGCCTTACTAAGTTACTGGAAGGAACAGACGTTAACGTGCCACCACAGCGTAAGCATCCGGACCAGAAGATGATTACTGTAAATACTGAAAACATACTGTTTATTTGTGGTGGGGCATTCGATGGTATTACCAAAAATATTGCCAGACGAATCAATACACGACCAATTGGCTTTGGTACTAACACTAATGAGTTTGATCATGTTGATGAAAAAAGCTTGCTCGAATACATTAATGCCCAAGATTTAAAAAGTTACGGCCTTATACCTGAACTTATAGGCAGGTTGCCAGTACTCACTTATCTTGAACCACTTTCGAGAGATGTACTTAAAGAAATTTTAATCTCGCCTAAGAATGCCCTTACCAAGCAGTATACGAAGAGTTTTGAAATGGAGGGCATCAAGCTTGAATTTGATAAAAAGGCGCTGGACTTTATTGTTGATAAAGCAGTTGATTTTAAACTTGGAGCCAGAGGACTTCGTTCCATATGTGAAGCCATTGTAACTGATGCCATGTTTGAGCTGCCATCCAAAGAAAGTGTTGATCATCTGGTTATCACAAGATCTTATGCTGAGAAGAAATTCAGTAAATCCAAGTACAGTAAGCTTAAAGTTGCTTAATTCTCTTCGAGTTCTGCCATTTGTGCCAGTGCCTGAGTGACCTCTTCAACCGGCAGCTGACAAGTTTTATTGACACAAACATAGATCATGGTTTTGTTGGCGATAAGTTTACCTTTTAATAACTCAAGATTTCCCTCCTTAGTACCTCCCAATATTAGTGTTGAAGGCAAAAACTCTTTAACCATTACTTTACGCTTATCATCATAATTATCGCCCACAATAGCCACCTCATATGGCTCTACAATATTCATTTGATATAAGTCGAACCAATTATAGTAAAAGGCCGAATGCTCAAGCATTTTCTCTGATGCTGTAGCAAGCATACTCTTCGACATTTCAAGATACTCATCATTATAGAGTAAATAACCAAGATTAAAAAGGCTAATTGCCATAGCTGAATTACCTGCCGGAATAACATTGTCTTCAATAACAGCTTTTTTTACATAGAGTGGATCATCAGCAGCTGATTTAAATTGAAAGAGCCCTGATTTTTCATCGTAAAAAGATTTCAGCGTAACTTTTACCAAATCTCCCACTCTATCCAGCCAAATCTCATTGAATGTAATTCGATACAAATCATTGAAGGCCATAATAGTAAAGGCGTAATCATCGAGGAATCCGTTGATGGATGACTTGCCATTTTTGCGGTTTCTAAATAGATGATTACCCGACCACATATTATCCCAGATAAATTTACCGCTGGCCAAAGCCCTCTCCCTATACTCCTCCTTACCTGTGGCCTCATAGGCGTGTACCAGACCAGAAATCATTAGGCCGTTCCAGGAGGTAAGTATTTTGTCATCAAGGCCCGGTCGTATACGACTTTCCCGCTCTTTTAAAAGTTTTACTCTCGACTGATTAATACTTTTTATCAGCTCAGCTTCAGACAAATTAAACTTCTTTATGATGCCAGATAGTGAAGTGTTGATTTTTAGGATGTTTTTACCTTCCTCCCAATTTCCGCGTGGAGTCACTCCGTAATAAGCCTTGAAGACCACACTAGCTTCTCCTAGTACCTGGTCGATTTCATCGGCGGTCCATACGTAAAACTTGCCCTCTTCGCCCTCACTATCAGCATCTAAC
>PVMK01142744.1_pt1 | contig 11197 bp, 7 predicted proteins | sample 1853481 | NCBI WGS metagenome assembly PVMK01 (sample SAMN08533507, study PRJNA380276) | Marine sediment metagenome, whole genome shotgun sequencing project. | reverse complement strand
GATAACAAGGGGTAACAACAGGTAAGAAGCTACCCCCTGTATCTCCAATTTTAGAGACAACAGCTAACAACAGGTAACACCAGACTATTTCTTTTTATCACTGGCAGTCAAGAGGTCGACGGTTCGATCCCGTTCAGCTCCACCAAGTAATTCTAAGCACTTACCTTACAAATATTTTTTAGCAAGTTTTGTGAAAATGAGGGAATAAACCTATGGGCAAACAAGTGAAAACGACAGGCAGTCAAAGTTAATTTAGATGTCCCGCCTCATAGAAGGTGGGGTTATTTGCTCGTTTGAAAGAAGATGTCTTAACCATCGATAAAGTCCTTCAGAAAATATTTTCCCCAGCCAGCGGGGTTGACCCTCTCAAAACAATCTTTCCGGTTCTTTTTGCCCCAGGGCGGTTTGGTGGCATCAATGGCCAGCTTTCCGCCCCGTCTTGAGGGCTGGGCACCCAAAATTTCCGGCAGCGACAAATCATAAGGCAGGCCGGAGGTTCCTCCGATGGTGATCAGATCCGTTTCCGGATTGACCCGGGTACCGAGAGCATAGATGATGTCCCGGGCATTATAGATATCGATGTCATCATTCACGGCTATCACCGTTTTGGTGAAAAGCAGTACCGGGCTAAAAAGTGCGCTCATCATCGCATCACGTACTTTTTCTGCGGCCATGTTCCCTGTCTGCAGGATGGTTATAAACAGTCCGCCCCAGGGAGGGATAAAGATATCAAGGATGGGAAAACCGGAGCGGTGCAGCTGGTCATAAAGCCGTGCTTCACTCGGTAGAACGGCCAGGGACTGGTGGTCGGTGTAGGGGGTTGAGTTCAGGTGACGATAAATCGCATCGTCGCGCATGCTGATTGTTTTAATGTCCAAGCGTGGTTTGGGGGCAATTGATGAAGCATAGTAGTTGTGAAATTCGCCAAAAGGGCCTTCCATTTCAGTGACGCCGGGTTTGATCTCACACTCCAAAACGATTTCCGCATGGGCCGGTACCTGGATTTCAGAGTTTTCACATTTTACCATTGGCACGGACTCGTCAAGCAGGGTAGCGGCCAGCTCATGCTCACTCCAGCTGTCATGGGGGCCAAAGTAGTTGGTGGCAATTTCAAAACAGGGATGATGTCCGATGACAACGGCCATGGGCGCCGATAAATTCCGCTCGGCATATTTTTTCAGAATTGCACTGGAATGGGGAGAGAAAAGGGATACGGCTCCGTGATAGGGGCCTTTAACCTGTATGCGGTGCATGGCCACATTTTGAAATCCCGTGTCAGGGTCACGTACCACACACATGCCGGACCCGATATAGGGGCCGCCATCGCGGGGATGGTGGCGGCAGATTGGCAGGGCGTCAAAACGGGCCTTTTTGCCGCGCAGCAGTTTTTGTTTTACGGGTCCTGTGCGGACGGTCCGGGTTTTGCCTGGTCCCTTGTTGATCTTTTCAGCAAGATGTTTGACGACTCGACCGGGTTCTGTCTGGAGGGCCAGGGCCTGTCTGCGACGGTCCTGAACCAGCAAGTCGCAGATTTGCCAGTCAGGGAATCCGCTGATGTTATCGAACATGAGCGGCTGATTGCTTTGCGAACACAAATCTCCTATGTGTTTTTGAGGATCAACCGCTTTGCGGATGGTGAGGGTATGGTCGCGGATAGTTTTTAGAAAGGTCCGCAATGAGCTTGGCATTTTGATGTCCCTTCAATTTTTTTATTTATTTGAGCCTTCCTGCCAGGTTCAATTCATCAGCCTCTGCGCTTAAACCCAATTCTTCCATCTTATCTTTTTTCGGATCGCCGCTAGCTACATCCCAGCCGCGGGCTCTGTAATAATCATCCAGGAGAATATCCATTTCAAAGACCTGTCCTTTACTGGGACCATCGGGCACGGATTCCTTTAAAAACCTTTTTGGCAGGAAATCATCCTGGCGGCCGAGGCCCTCGCGCACGTTAAAGGCCTTCTCAATGTTAAAGGTGCGTTCGCCGCATTGCAGGATGGAATCAACGCTGGAAAACTGCTCAATGCCCGTGGCAGCGGTCAAGAGATCAGAATAGTGCTGGGGGTTGATCCAGTCAAAACATGCCGGAAATCCGCACAATAAAATGGAATCATAAGCCGCGGTTTTGTCCTGGATGGATTTCATCAAAGACCCTTTGCCTTCAGTAATAAAGCGGTCGACAGGCTCGGGCAGGCCGAACAGTTCCGGAATCGAGTAACCGGTCATGTGACTGGCACCGATTGTGGAGGTGGCAATGTTTAAGCCGTGGCCTTTGGCACCCCGGGGCTCATAGGCCGGTATTTCCAGGCCCTTGACATGCATGGCATAATAATCGGCGCCCTTGCCGATTTTTTCAGCCGCTTGTCGGGTTCCCAGTGATAGGATTTCACCGATCCCTTCACGCCGGACGATTTTTGAGAGCAGACTGTAGGCAGCCTGGTGATTGCCCCAGGTGAGGTCCAAACCATCAAAGTCGGCACTTGAAAGAATCCCTTTTTCAAACAGTTCCATGGCAAAGGCAATTGTTGAACCGGCACTAATGGTATCAACACCGAAATCATCACAAATTTTATTGGCGGCTACCACAAAACCAAGATCTGTGTTGTACAAGTCCGCGCCGAAAGACCACATGGTCTCATACTCAGGAGCGGCAACAGGGTCGCCTTGATAGGTACCGTCTTTGACCTTAAAGATACTGCCGCAATGGATAAAACAGCGATAGCATCCCTCGTCCTTAATGAATATCTCATCGAGCTTATCCGGTGACAGGCTAGAGAAATCATCCATCTGGCCCTGCTGAAAATTTTTGACCGGATGTATTCCTATCTCATGCATCAGGGCTGTAATGCCAGGCGTGCCTAAATGGCTGAAATTGTTATACATATCCGTTCCAACGGTTGACGAGACTATGGATTTATTAACGGCAATTAGCTGTTGCACGTCGGCCACATCAATTTTTTTGGTCCCCCTTATTGCGATGGCCTTAAGGTTTTTTGAACCCATAACTGTACCTACGCCGCCCCGGCTGGCGCTTCTGCGATCGTTAAGGATTGAGGCAAAGAGGGTTCCATTCTCTCCGGAAGGACCGATGCAGGCAATCTGAATTTTTTCATCGCCCAGTTCCTGGCGGATGGTTGATTGCAGTAGGGCTGTGTCAATTTCCTGCCCCCAGAGGTGAGAGGCATCTTTTAGGGTAACCTGGTCGTTACTGATAACAATAAGGGTCGGTTTGGGGGCCTTGCCTTCGATAACCAGCATATCGATGCCGGCACATTTAAGTTCATTGCCGAAATCGGTCCCGGCGGTTGAACGCACCACTGTATTGGTCATAGGGGACTTGGTAACCACCATCCAACGCGAGCTGGCCTGGGCAGGGGTTCCGGCCAATGGGCCGGTCAGGAAGTAAAGCTTATTTTCCGGCCCCAGGGGATCTGCCTTGGCCGGTACTTCATCAAAAAGATATTTCGCGCCCATTCCTCTTGCACCGATAAAAGATCGAGCGACATCTTCTCTCAGCGCTTCATTGGATATGGCGCCTGTGGTTAAATTGACACGGACAACGTTTCCTGTATAGCCTTTTTGTAAGGTCATAGTATTACCTCATATTTAAAAAGTAAGACAAAATTATATTACGTGCTCATAAAATCATATAATTAAATGAAAGTAAAGCGTATTACCCTGTTTTGAAAAGGACTAACCGAAACAATTAAAATTTCAGAAACAAGTTTGATGGTTTCATAAAAAATTTAACTTCCTGAAAGGGCCGGGATCTGTGATCGATGTTGCACACCATCCTTCCCGCTATCATTAGGATAAGGTACAGTAAGTACACTTTATTCCATCGGATTTACGTGTTTGTTGGAGCAGAGCGGAAATCTTGTCTTTAGCGGGAAAATTGAAGTTTTTTGCCTTGTCGTCTGGCTCACGATTTTTTACGATTTTCAAACTTAACCGTCAAATAAGGTTCAAAAAATCTTAGGAGTAAAAGAGGCAGGATATCCCAAAAGATTTAAAATTTTCAGATATTTGGTCGAGGTGATTTTGGGTGGGTGAAATAAGATCAACGAGTGGATACTGTCTGCCAATAATTTCATACTTGCCCGAACCGAAGCGATGGTAGGGCAGGAGGGTAATTTCGCTAACACCACTCTTTTTGACAAAAGCTGCAGTCGCCATTATGTTCTCATCCGAATCATTACAGCCGGGAATTAGCGGCATTCGAAAAATCAGGTTGGATTTTGCGTCAACAGCTATCCTGGCGGCATTTTCAAGAATCACTTCGTTTGGAACTCCGGTCAGTTCTTTGTGCCTTTTGGAATCCATATGTTTCAGGTCATAAAGGACCAGATCGGTTTGTTCCAGGATATTCGACAGGATCTCCCAGCTGACAAACCCTGAAGTATCCAGGGCTGTATGCAGACCTTTCTGGCGGCACGTTTTCAGGAACCGGATGGCAAACTCCGGTTGTCCGGTGGGTTCACCGCCGGAGAGGGTTACGCCACCCCCTGAGTTGAGGTAAAAGAGACGGTCGGCTTCAACTTCGCTCCAAAGTGTTTCGACGTCCATCTCTTTTCCCCTGAGTTCGAGTGCCCCGTGGGTGCAGGCCGGTATGCAGGGGTGGGTGCTGCAGCCGGAGCATTTTTTTCTGTCAAATTCGGGGAAACCATTATTTTCAGAGGGGCTGACGGCATTAAGGGGACAGATGTTTTTGCAGATATAATCTTTGACGCAGCATTGTTTGTGGAAGCCGACCTGGGGAGCATGTTCGATTGACTCGGGGTTTGAACACCACTGGCATTGGAGCGGGCAGCCCTTCATAAATATCGTGGTTCGTATGCCGGGTCCGTCATGAAGGCTGTAATGTTGAATGTTAAATATCAGACCTTTTCTGCTCTGAGGCAAATCACTCATAAATTCTATTAGGTGAAATTGTTTTCTGTGCTAGGAAGCAGTTCTCCGACAGCCTCCTGGGAACCTGTTGTTAATGGACAGTTACAAATCCTCAACAGGAACCAAACTCTGTCCTGGTGATAACTTCCTCCTGGACGCTTTTGCTCAGCTCAACCCAGTAAGCACTAAAGCCGGCAACGCGGACAATGAGGTCGCGGTAATTTTCAGGATGCTGCTGGGCGTCCCGCAGCATTTGGGTGTCAACCACATTGAATTGAATGTGCCAGCCGTTTAAATCCATAAATGTTTTTATGAGAGAGAGAAGACTCCTGGAGCCTGCCATGCCTGCCAGAGCAGTGGGATGAAATTTCATGTTAAAGAGCACCACCATGGTGGGCAGGGCATCGACCTTGGTACCGGAAAGGATCAGACTGGTCGGGCCTTTGGTGTCGGTACCGGGAAAGGCCGAAATAGCGGCATCACAGAGAGATCGCCCAGACTTGCGACCGTCGGGCAGGGCGCCACAGCGCCGGCCGAATGTCGGATGGACGCTGATGGAAAGGGCACCGGGGGTATAGGGCACGCCGAAGTAGTTGGTATGTTTGGGAACTTCCTCATAATAATCATTATATAAACGTTTGGCCAGATCGTCGACATAATCATCATTATTGCCGAACTTAGGGGCATTCAGGAGCTGCCGGTGGATTGTTTGATGGTTGTTGCTTTCAAAGTTTGCGGCCAGGGCCTCTTTGAGTTGTTGCAGGGTGAAATTTTGATCATCAAAGACGCACTTCTTGATGGCGGCAAAGGAATTGACCACGTTAATCATCCCGGATATGAGCAGGGTGGGAGAATCCTTGTAGCGAACCCCGCCGTCATCCATGGTGAGTCCTTTTTCTATGCAATCATCGGTCAGGATGGAACAATAGGTCAGGGGAACAGTTTCACGATGGACCCCCATGGTGAGGTTCCAGAAATCAGCCATCAAAGTAAGTCCGTAGGCTTGCTGTTTCTCATAGGCCTTGATAAGTTCTTCAAAATCCATCTCTTCGGCAGGGCCGCTCTGGACGCCTACCTGACAATGGCTGACGGGATCAACACCATTGTGCAGGGCCAGTTCCAGACACTTGGCTTCATTCAAAAAACCGGGTACGACGATGCCGTAACGATTGCCGGGCAGCTGCATTTCACTGCAGCCCCCCATGGCGTAATCGCGGGCTTCAGCAAGGGTCGAGCCGGTATAGGCCAGAAAGTGGGGAATGGCCACATTGTCATTAAACCAGGCCGGCATACCGATTCCGGTTTTGACCAGTTCGATACCTTTTAAAAGGAAGTCTTCGTCAACTTTGTTGTTGTAGCGAATGGAAAGGGTTGGTTGCACAGTTTGCATGGAGATGGCAGCGTCGATCAACAGATGGGAAAGTTCATTGACGGCACTGTCACCCTGGGGGGTGATACCGCCCAAAATCATGTTTTGGTATAGATTTCCGGATGACATGCCTTCCCAGGCCCGTGAAGCTACCCGCTGGACTTCGGAAAACTTTATCCGCAAGCATTCTAGCAGCTCAAGGGCCGATTCCCTGGAGATAAGGCCTTCTGTTATATCCTTTTGAAAGAAAGGATACATGTATTGATCGAACCGGCCCGGTGACATGCCCATGGCACCGGACTCGATCAATCCGGCCAGATGAGTGAACCAGAAAGCCTGCAGGGCTTCATGAAATGTCGCTGGTGGATTGGCCGGTACACGGCGACAGATATCAGCAATCATCTGAAGCTCTTTTTTCCTTTGGGGATCACTTTCATCGATGGACATTTTTTGGGCCTCGTCAGCATAGTTTTCAGCCCAGAAAATGACAGCTTCGCAGCAGGTCCGGGCAGCCTTGTAAAAGACCAGCTTTTTATAGTCGTCCATGGTTTTGACGTGAAGATTGCGTTCTTTTTCCTGGATTTGTTCGATTATGCCGTTAAAGCCAAGGGCCAAGACCTTTTCATAATCAAGAATAAATCTGCCTTCAGGGGTCGGAAAATTCATAGGTGTGGTTAAAAGCGTTGATTCGGCGGATTGCAGCTCCTCGCCACGGCCCAACTCAGCAAAATAACGTCTGGATATGCATTCAAGGGACCGGCCTTCCCAGTAAGAAATCAGATCCTCTAAGATATTTTTGTCCGCATCCGTATATTTATAGACGATAAAAGTGTGTTCCCTGGCAATGCCGCCCCCCCTTGACCGACCTCAAAAAGGGTCTCCTTTTCCTGGGTGCTGTCCAATGCCAGCTCTTCCTTAATCCAGCTTACTGAAAATTCAGGGTATGGATGGCTGCCCCGCAGATGCCGGGTCTGGCACCCCACAATCAACTCATCATCACGGATCACCGGGGTGAGTCTTTGCAGCGCATATTTAAAAGCACTGGCCCGGCGCTCCACCAGAGGCTGGCCCTTCGTTTTGTTTAAAATATTCAGTTGTATACATGGGCCACGCCAGATCCAGACGCATCTCAGCATCCAGATAGCGTTCTTTCAAGCGTTGGGTCCTTGCGGTTGAAGCCTCTCTTGTTATTTCACGTGCTGCAAAAGCTGCCATGATATCTCCTCCATCGAAAAGTAATGTTTGAGCGGAAGGAATTTAACCACTTTTTGTTTGATTTATAACATTTAAAAGATTATAGTTCAAGGCATGAATATACTTTTTCACACCTGAAAAGATTCACCAAATCAAATATTTAGACAAAACCCTCTGTTGTACAGAGGGTAATTTACGCTGGTTCGGTCAATTCTCTAGTTTAAGGTACGATACATCTAATCACCACTGTTGGCGGTGATTAGTCCCAAGGAACCTAAACACAGGAACAGGAGGAGTCAAACATGAAGCTGCAAGATAAAGTTGCCGTAATTACCGGTGCTGCCTCTTCGATCGGTATGGGCAGGGCCATGGCCCTGGCGTTCGCCCGAGAAGGCGCAGATGTTGTTGTTTGTGACATTGATCATAACGGGGTTAAAGAACGGGCTTTAGAGATTGAAGCTCTGGGCAGAAAATCCATGGCCCTGAAAACCGATGTCAGCAGTTCCGCTGATGTTTCCCAATTGATCCAGACCACTGTTGACACCTTCGGGAAGATTGATATCCTGGTCAACAACGCCGGTGTTCGAGAAGAGCCTGCCACCCCTATTCATGAAATGAGCGAAGAACAATGGGACACCATTTTAAATATCAATTTAAAAGGTGTTTTTCTCGGTATCAAATATGCCGTTCCCCACATGATTTCACAGCAAAGGGGTAAGATCATCAGCATCGCCTCGATCTTCGGCCAAGTCGCTTTCCCCAACTATCCGGCCTATTGTGCTGCCAAAGGCGGGATTATTAATCTGACCCGTGAGCTGGCCATGGAGCTGGCACCTCACAAAATAAATATCAATGCCATTGGCCCGGGGGTGATCGAGACCGCTCTTTCCAAAACAACCCTTGAAGACCCCGCTGTCATGGCAATGATAATGCCCGGTATCCCTTTTGGACGGGTTGGCAAACCCGAAGACATCGCGGCTCTGGCAGTCTTTTTGGCCTCGGATGAGTCTGATTTTATTAACGGACAGACCATCTTTTCCGACGGTGGATGGTTGGCGCATTAAAATCGAACACTGGTATGGGTTGAAAAATACAATCGAATCTAATTTATAACAAGAGTGACTATTATGAATGATGCGGTAACACCGGAAAAAAAAGAAGAAAAAAAAAGGATGAGTATTATAGTTTTCGTTTCCGTTCCACCGGTCTTGGAAAACAGATGCTCCTGGGCGAACCCCTTAAGCTGGTCGTGGTTGAGGACATGCTGATTATGCAGGTTCAGACCCACGAGCCGGTCCAGTGGGTGATCCGGGCGGGCTTAAGCTATCGGGGGCTGTTTAAGGCGGCCATGCTCGCTTTAAATCCCGCGGTCATCAAGTTCCTTTTGTTCGGCTGGATGAAAATGAAAAACCCAAAATTGACCGATGACTTTTAGCTGTTTATGCATATTTTTAAATGTTGAGCCATGTAAAGTTGTTTTTGGGAGATATGGCCGCAACCAAAACGAGGAAATATCTTATAATAAAATAGACCATATGCCTCCAGAGTTTTTCAAATCCAAAGCAGATTAAGAAAGGTAATTTATATAATCTCCTTCAGGAGGGAAAAATGGCAGACCAATCATTCGATGCAATTATTATCGGGGGCGGCACCAAGGCCCTGATCACCGCTATGTACCTGGCTAAATACGGCGGCATGGAGGTTGCTATTTTCGAACGGCGCCACGAGCTGGGTGGCGGGTGGTCATCAGAGGAAAGTGCTGCACCGGGCTTTATCACCAATACCCATGCTGTCAATATCAACAAGTACTGGAAGATCGTTATGGAACGGGATTTTCCGGATTTCAAAGAAAAGGGGGGGCAGTGGTTTCCGTTTAATCCGGCCATGGGCACGATCTTTAAGGAGGACAACTCCTGTGTGCTTTGGCACAGTGCGGAGCTTGATCCTGATCAGCAAAAGACATATGCCTCCATTGCCCGCTATTCTCAGAAAGATGCTGATACCTGGATGGGACTCTGGAAGACCTGGAACGAAAAAATAGAGCCTACTTTCTGCAAATGGATTTATAACCCGCCGCCGCCGCACCATGAACCCGATACCTTGGAACAGGCCCTGATGTCGGACCCTTCACTGGGGATTGACCCCATCTGGACGGTCAAATCGGCTTTGGAGGTTCTGCGCGACCTTTTTGAATCAGAAGAAGTGATTGCCTCGGTCTTGCGGCCCTCCCATGCCGGCATGCCCTACTCGCCGGACATGCCTGGTACAGGCATCTCTCAAATCATGCTTTTGCCCCTGCTGCTTAACTTCGGCGGTGTGGTGGGAGGCACCCACAGTTTTGCCCATGCCTGTCATAAGATCTTTCTGAGTCACGGCGGCAAAAGTTTTACCAAGCATGCCGTTGATAAGGTCCTGATCGAAAACGGGAAAGCCCGGGGTGTCCGCCTCAGTGACGGTACTGAGGTAAAAGCACGCAAGCTGGTGGTCAGTACCCTGTCGCCGGAGCAACTCTGTTTGCAGTTGATCGGCAAGGACCATTTTCAGGACCGCACCCTGCGCAGAATCAAGCATCTCTCTCGTCGCCTGGTCTGTATCACCTGGTATCACTGGGCAGTTAATGAGCGCCCCATCTATACTGCCGAAGGTTATGATCCTGACGTTTTCAAAACAGGTCTGCTCTGTCTTGGCTCCAAGGACCCATTGGAGTTGGTGCGCGAGAATGCATGGCGCACCCTGGGAAAGATGCCCCCGGATCCCTCGTTGCTGGTCTGGTGCTTAAGCCAGTCCGATGGGACCCAGGCTCCGGACGGCAAACACATCTGCGGCTCAGAGCAGTTTGTTTTGCCTGCTGATCAACTTACGGAACGCCAGTGGATTGAATTTAAGAAGAAAAACGCAGAGGATGTAATCCGTTGCTGGCAGCAATATGCCCCCAACATGAATTGGGACAATGTTATCGATTATGACCCCCTGACACCATTTGACTGTACCCGTTTGTCAAATATGGGGCCTACCGGGAACTGGGCTATCATTGATGTTATCCCCGGTCAGACCGGCAAATTTCGTCCGGTCCCTGAGTTGGCCCGTTATCGCACGCCGGTCAACAACCTCTATTGTACCGGTTCAGCCTGGGGATTCACTGGTGGGGCCATGGATGCTCAGGCCTACAACTGCTATAAGGTGATCGCTGATGATTTTGATGTCAAAAAGCCCTGGGAGGAAGAAGGCAGAGCTTTTTGAGAGGAGCAATGAGGAATGAGTGAGAAATTCTTTTTCCTCTCAATCTTTTGATCTATTAACCTATTATTTTTTTCGTTCTCACTCCAAAAGAGCTAATAAGGGAGAAATCAGATGGAAACAAAATTTGACATTATTATTATCGGGGCTGGTCCCAATGGGTTGCAGGCCGGAGCCTACCTCAGCAAAGCAGGGGAAAAGGTCCTTGTGCTGGAACGGCGTTATGAATGCGGTGGCGGGCTGTGGACCGAAGAGACTACCTTTCCGGGATTTTTTCACAGTACTCATGCTATCTACATGATGATGGCTGATTTTGCTCCGGTATACAATGATTTTGAGCTGGAACAAAAATACGGAGTCCACCACATCCATCCGGATCTGGTCTGGACCATGCCTTTTGAAGATGGAAAATCACTTTGTGTTTACAAAGACGTCGAGCGAACCTGCCGGTCTATTGCTCAATTTTCTCAAAAGGATGCTGAAACCTATTTGGAATTTTATAACTTTACT
>PVMK01169016.1_pt1 | contig 11198 bp, 14 predicted proteins | sample 1853481 | NCBI WGS metagenome assembly PVMK01 (sample SAMN08533507, study PRJNA380276) | Marine sediment metagenome, whole genome shotgun sequencing project. | reverse complement strand
CATCCGGTGATTGAGTTGCCGGATGCTCGAGCTAGTACTGGCAACACATCACCCGACGCGACCGGCGTTGGCACATTGCTGGCCCAGGTGCGAGCTGAACGAAAAACCCCGCTGAATCAGCGGGGTTTTTTTTACCTGACCTTGGGCATCTCTCAATCAGAACCCATCACGAAATCTACCGACTTCCCGAGCGACTGGCTATTAATCGCCGCCGAATAAATTGCTTCGTGACTGGTGGCGCGCAGGGCTTTTTTAATCATGCCATCCAGGTTTGGCCGCTTTCCATCGGGCTCGGTAGCGGGACCGATTCCGCCACCGAATTCAATGATCAGATTGATACCGTCACCGAATGCCGTTTGAAGATTCGAATACCACAGCACCGGATGGAATAGCTGAAAGAACAGGCCTGCCCTGATGTCAGCGGGATCAGTTTCGTGATAGCCGCCTGTGAAATTGGATAACACCCGCACTTCAGACGGATCAAATTCGGCTGCTTCCAGGACAGGCCGAAAATGTTGCGCGGCCGTGACCATGTAATAAGTGTGGAAGGCTCCCTCCGTCTTCAAGCGCACTGCACGATTCCGGGCAGACTGTTCCAGCGCCGCCTGCTCCACCAGTGCGAGGTCTTCACTCCGGCCGCCAATGACTGTCTGTTCGGGCAGATTGCGGCCGGCGACCGCGCAATGATAACGCTCGGCAATCGGTCGAATCGTATCGACATCCAGGCGGAAAGCAGACATCTCGCCTTCGCCATAGTCGCCCATCAATTCCCCCCGCTTCTGCACTAGTTTAAGAGCGCTTTCGAAACTGAGGGCCTTTGCCGCAACCAGTGCTGAGTATTCACCAACGCTGTGCCCCGCGGCCATAACCGGCTTCAGGCGGTCATCGGTCAAATCCCTGAAGGCTTCCAGACAAGCGATGGAATGGGTCAACAAGGCCGGTTGTGTAAACCGGGTCTGATTGATCTGATCCTCCGGGTCATTGAATGAAAGCTCCGCAACATTGTAAGCAAGGACGTTGCTGGCCTGATCATAGACTTTTCTCACGGCAGCATATTCCTGGTAAAGGTCGCTACCCATACCGGGATACTGTGACCCCTGTCCGGGGAAGACAAACAAGATGTTTTTTTCGCTGGCAAGCACGATTATGTCACCTGGAGAATTGGCGGGAGCACAGAATAGCCAGCAGCACCCACAAAAGCAAGCCAGGGAAAAAAAGGTTCTGAGCACTGCTGTCCCACTTCATGTAGGGGCGCTGGACTGCAATGAGGTAGCCAAGGGGGTGCGGTATCTTCCTTCAGGACTGTATGAATCACGGATGATTCATCCAAGCCCCCAGGGAAGGGTTAACGGCGTGTCCTGAAGGGAGATACCGCACCTCCTTGGCGGCATAGCACCACAAGTTTCCATTTTGTGGCTATATGGGGTCAAATTGAGTGGGACAGCAGTGAATTACACCGAAAAAAATGTACCCCGGTAAATTTACGCCAGGCGCTCAAAAGCCTCAACTACCTCCAGCGGCGCCTGGACCAGTTCGATCAACACACCTTCCCCTCCGATGGGAGACTCTTCGTTGGCTTTTGGATGAATGAAACAGATGTCGAAGCCGGATGCTCCCTTGCGGATACCGCCTGGTGCAAAACGCACCCCACGAGCCTGTAGCCACACCACCGCGGCCGGCAGATCGTCGATCCACAAGCCCACGTGATTGAGTGGTGGATTCTGCACCCTGGGTTTCCTGTCGGGATCGAGTGGCTGCATCAGATCGACCTCCACCTTGAAGGGTCCGGAACCGGCCACCGCGATATCTTCGTCGACATTTTCCGACACACTCCGGTAGTTCCCACTCAGCTTGAGACCGAGGGTATCCACCCATAGTGTGCGTAAGCGGTTTTTGTCCAGACTGCTCACCGCAATCTGCTGAATACCGAGCACTTTGAATGGCCGGTCGTTCATATGCGCCTCCGGGGTTAATACATTAATCCCACTGTTTATGACGTTTGAGAAAGATCTCCAGCAACTGCCTTGCAGCGATGGCCGGCGGAATGCGCCCCTCGCTGGCAGCAGCCTCAAGGACTGGAATTTGCTTGCACACCTCCGGATCACTTTGCAGTGCCGTGATGAGACTGTCTTTCACCTCCGACCACATCCAAGCCCGTGCCTGTGCCGCGCGGCGTTCTGTGAATTGGCCACTGGCCTCAAGGACTTCGCGGTGGTGCAATGCTGCCTCCCAGACCTCAGTGATACCCACATCGTCCCGGGCGGAACAGGTCCGAACCTCTACCTTCCAATCTGCCGAACGGGGGTGGAGCAAGCGCAGCGCATTGCGATATTCCGCCGCGGTCCGCCCGGCAAGCACCTGCAGGTCGCCATCGGCTTTGTTGATGAGGATCAGGTCGGCCAGCTCCATGATGCCGCGTTTTATGCCCTGGAGTTCATCACCACCGCCGGGCAAAAGCAGCAGCACGAACATATCGGTCATGTCCGCCACTTTGGTCTCGGATTGCCCGACACCGACCGTCTCCACGATAATTACGTCGAAACCGGCCGCCTCACAGAGAATCAGGGCCTCGCGGCTATGCTGGTTGACGCCCCCCAGGGTGTTACCTGCAGGCGAAGGCCGGATGTAGGCCTCACTGCGACGTGACAGCAATTCCATACGGGTCTTGTCACCCAGAATAGAACCACCACTGATAGCAGACGAGGGATCGACAGTGAGCACGGCCACCCGGTGACCCGCGTCGATTACGTGGTTACCCAGGGCCTCGATAAAGGTCGATTTACCGACCCCCTGGGGCACCCGATATCCCCAACCGGATTGATTTGCCCGCGTACGGCGTTAGTCGCTGAAGCAGGGTACTGGCGGCGGTACGGTGATCCGGAGCGAGTGGACTCGATCAGGGTGATGGCCCGCGCAAGCGCACGCCAATCACCATCGAGCACACCGTCAGCCAGATCCGCCGTTTCCTGCGCCCATTTCTGACTCGCTCACTGTGCGACGACACCGTCTTTACTCAAACTCCATGATTTTGTCATCCACGGCGAGTCTGGCGCCCGGGCTCGTAGTTGATTTTGGTCACCACACCATCGCGTTCGGCACGCAGGGTGTTCTCCATTTTCATGGCCTCGATCACCGCCAACTCTTCGCCTGCATTGAATATCATCGCCTTCCTTGACTGCCAGCGACACCAACAGACCCGGCATGGGCGAAAGCAGGAATCCGGACATATCCGGTGGGGCTTTCACTGGCATGTAACGCAGGAGTTCAGCCGCCCGTGGCGTATCCACACTGACATCGGCCTGGGAACCGCGATGGAACAGGCGATAGGTCTGGTTTCTACGCTCCACCTGGACGAAGATCTGCTCGCCATTGATGGTGCCACTGAAGAGGTGCTGTCCAAACTCCCAATTACTGCGAACGGCGTAGGTATTTGCCGTTGTACTCCACATCGTGACCGCCTTCTGCGGGAACAACGGAAACCGGGATGGTGCTCATTGTTCATTACCACCACCCAGTCATCGAACACGTGGTGTTCATGCCCACTGAGTTGCCCATCGATCTGAGCGGCGCGGTCACGGTAGCCACGAAGCATCGAAGCCGCCACAGAGATGATGATGGTGGGATCATCAACGGGGACGTCCGCCGGGTGGAAACCGTCCGGATACTCTTCAGCAATCATATTGGTATTGATGTTCCCTTCCACGAAACGTGGATGCACCATCAGCGCCGACAGGAAGCTGAGGTTATTGGAGACGCCGCGGATGATAAAGCGATCCAGCGCCAGGCACATGTGTGCAATGGCCTCTTCCCGGTTGGCGCCGTGGGTAATGAGCTTGGCGATCATCGGGTCGTAGTACATCGAGACCTCGCCGCCTTCAAAGACGCCGGTGTCCACTCGCACATGGTCATCATCCCCGGGCGGGCGGTAGTACACCAGCCGGCCAATCGAGGGCAGGAAGTTGCGGAACGGGTCCTCGGCATAGACACGGCATTCAATGGCCCAGCCATCGATGCCCACATCCGCCTGGGAGATGGGCAGCTTTTCGCCGCCGGCTACGCGGATCATCAATTCCACCAGGTCAACACCGGTGATGAACTCGGTAACCGGGTGCTCTACCTGCAGGCGGGTGTTCATCTCCAGGAAATAGAAGTTGTGCTGGCTTATCGACGATAACTCCACGGTGCCGGCAGACTGGTAATCCACTGCCCGGGCCAGGACCACTGCCTGCTCGCCCATTGCCTTGCGGGTGGCCTCATCAATATACGTGACGGCGCCTCTTCGATCACCTTTTGGTGACGGCGCTGCAAGGAACATTCACGCTCATTCAGGTGGATCACGTTGCCGTGGCTGTCGGCCATGATCTGGATCTCGATGTGGCGTGGTTCCTCGATGTATTTCTCTACGAACATGCGGTCGTCGCCGAAGGCGGTGCGCGCTTCGTTGGCCGCCCGCTCGAAGCTGTCCCGGCACTCTTCATTGTTGCGTGCAATACGCATGCCCTTACCGCCGCCACCGGCGGTGGCTTTGAGCATCACCGGGTAACCGATCTCATTGGAGATTTTCACTGCATGCTCGCTGTCGCGCAATACACTGGTAAAACCGGGGATGGTATTCACACCGGCCTCATCAGCCAGCTTCTTGGAGGTGATCTTGTCACCCATGGCCTCGATGGCGCGAGTCTTCGGACCGATAAAGACAATACCCGCTGCCGCCAATAACTCGCAAAATTCGGAGTTTTCAGAGAGAAATCCCGTAGCCCGGATGCACCGCCTGGGCACCGGTGTCCAGGCAAGCCTGAATGATCCTGTCCATCGACAGGTAGCTCTGCGCAGATGGTGACGGCCCGATGTGGACGGCCTCATCGGCCATTTGCACATGCAAGGCATTGCGATCGGCATCGGAATAGACGGCCACGGTTTTAATGCCCATTTTGCGCGCAGACCGGATAACACGGCACGCAATTTCACCCCGGTTTGCAATCAGAATTTTGTCAAACACTTGCAGGCCCTCTACAGCGGAATGTTGTCATGCTTGCGCCACGGGTTGTCAAGCCGCTTGTCCCGCAACATGGCAAGTGAGCGACAAATGCGCTTGCGGGTGGCGTGGGGTGCAATCACATCATCGATATAACCGCGGCTGCCGGCGATAAACGGATTGGCGAATTTGCGCCGGTACTCCTCGGTGCGCTCGGCAATTTTCTCCTCATCCCCGATGTCGCTACGGAAGATGATCTCCACCGCACCCTTGGGCCCCATAACTGCGATTTCCGCACTGGGCCAGGCCAGGTTGACATCACCGCGAAGATGCTTGGAACTCATCACGTCATAAGCGCCGCCATAGGCCTTGCGGGTGATCAGGGTGATCTTGGGAACCGTGGCCTCGGCGTAGGCAAATAACAGCTTGGCGCCGTGTTTGATGATGCCGCCGTACTCCTGCGCCGTGCCCGGCAGGAAACCCGGCACATCGACGAAGGTGAGAATGGGAATGTTGAACGCGTCGCAAAAACGGACGAAACGTCCCCCCCTTGATAGCCGACTTTATGTCCAGGCATCCCGCCAGCACCATGGGCTGGTTGGCCACAATACCCACCGTATGACCGTCCATGCGGGCGAAACCAATGATGATGTTCTGCGCATGCTCGGGTTGCAGCTCCCAGAACTCGCTGTCATCCGACACCTTGTAGATCAACTCCTTCATGTCGTAAGGCAAATTGGGGTTATCCGGAACCAGGGTGTCGAGAGACATCTCCATACGGTCGGCGCGGTCGGGGGTGGGCCGGTATGGGGGTTTTTCGCGGTTATTGGCCGGCAAATAGTTGATGAACCGCCGCACCATCAACAGCGTTTCCACATCGTTCTCGTAAGCGCGATCGCAGACGCCGGAGACGGTGGAATGGGTCATGGCGCCGCCCAGTTCTTCCGCTGTCACCTCTTCGTGGGTCACCGTCTTGACCACATCGGGACCGGTGACAAACATGTAAGAGCTGTCTTTCACCATAAAGATGAAGTCGGTTATGGCCGGAGAGTAGACGGCGCCCCCGGCGCACGGCCCCATGATGACGGAGATCTGCGGCACCACGCCGGAGGCCATCACATTACGCTGGAATATCTCGGCGTAGCCGCCCAGGGAAGCCACTCCCTCCTGGATGCGGGCGCCACCCGAGTCGTTAAGGCCGATGACCGGGTGCGCCCACCTTCATGGCTTGATCCATGACCTTGCAGATCTTCTCCGCATGCGCTTCGGAGAGCGAACCGCCAAAGACCGTGAAATCCTGGCTGAAGACAAACACAACCCGGCCGTTGATGGTGCCATAACCCAGTAACTACTCCATCACCAGGAATTTTCTTGTCTGCCATGCCGAAATCGGTGCAGCGGTGCTCGACAAAGGTGTCCCACTCTTCAAAACTGCCCTTGTCCAGGAGTAAGTCAAGACGTTCACGGGCGGTAAGCTTGCCGCGGCCGTGCTGGACATCGATCCGATGCTGGCCACCCCCAAGGGCGGCAGCCTTACGTTTTTCTTCCAGTTGTTTGACAATCTCTTGCATACATAATCCTCTGTCGCACCGCACAACCCTGCGACCTTCGTCAAATTCATTCTCTGCACGAACGCCTGGTACCGCGTCTGCTGCCGGCGCTCCTGGATAATCCCGAGAACCTCATGGGCGGCAAGCAGGATATTGGTGCCCGGTCCGTAAACGGCCGACACACCGAAACCCAGCATTTCATCATAGTCCTGTGGTGGAATGACGCCACCACAGATGACGATGATGTCTCCCGCCCCTTCCTGTTTCAGACCCTCAATGACCTGTGGAACCAGCGTTTTATGCCCTGCGGCCTGGGAGGAAATACCAATCACATGGACATCGTTCTCTATCGCCTCACGCACCGCCTCCTCCGGAGTTTGAAACAGGGGTCCGATATCAACGTCGAAGCCGATATCAGCGAAAGCGGTGGCGATCACTTTGGCGCCACGATCATGTCCATCCTGGCCCAGCTTGCAGACCAGCATACGCGGCCGGCGTCCCTCGGCCCCGGCAAACTTTTTCACTTCTTGCTGAATCGATGCATAAGCCTCGTCACCTTCATACACAGACCCGTATACTCCTGCAATGGAGTGCGTCACGGCCCGGTGGCGGCTGTAGACCTTCTCCAGTGCGTCGGAAATCTCGCCGACCGTAGCCCGTGCGCGGGCGGCGTCGATAGCCAGTGCCAGCAGATTACCGGTCTCCTCTTCCGCTGCCCGGGTCAGCGCATTCAGGGCCTCGCTGCAGACCGTCTCGACCCGGTTATCACGTACTTCCCTGATGCGCCGCACCTGGGCCTCGCGCACGGCCGTATTGTCGATATTCAGAATATCGACCGGCGGGTCTTCCGCCGGTTGATATTTATTGACCCCGACAATGATTTCTTCACCACGGTCAATTCGGGCCTGGCGCAGCGCCGCAGCCTCCTCGATACGCATCTTGGGCATGCCGGACTCCACCGCCCTGGTCATGCCGCCCATCTCTTCCACCTCGTCGATCAGCTTGCGAGCCCCGGTGACCAGTTCATTGGTCAGGCTTTCCACATAGTAGGAACCCGCCAGCGGATCCACAACCCTGGTGATTCCGGTCTCCTCCTGCAGCACCAGTTGCGTATTACGGGCGATGTGGGCCGAAAACTCGGTGGGCAGGGCAAGAGCCTCATCGAAGGAGTTGGTGTGCAGCGACTGGGTGCCCCCGAGGACGGCCGACATGGCTTCGATGGTGGTGCGAATGATGTTGTTGTACGGGTCTCTGGCGGTGAGGCTGACACCGGACGTCTGACAGTGGGTACGCAGCATCAGCGAACGGGTGTCTTGCGGGGAGAATTGCTCCGCCATGAGCGTGGACCAGAGCAAGCGCGCGGCCCGCAGCTTGGCCACCTCCATAAAAAAGTTCATGCCGATGCCGAAAAAGAACGACAGCCGCGGAGCAAAGGTATCTACGTCCAGGCCGCTGGCAATCGCGGCGCGTACATACTCGATGCCGTCGGCGATTGTATAAGCCAATTCCTGTGTGCAGGTGGCTCCGGCTTCCTGCATGTGGTAGCCGGAAATGGAAATGGAATTGTACCTGGGCATGTTGGCGGAGGTATAAGCGATAATATCGGACACGATCCGCATGGATGGTGCAGGCGGATAAATATAGGTGTTGCGAACCATGAACTCCTTCAGGATATCGTTTTGCAGGGTCCCGGCCAGTTTCTCCGGCGGCACGCCCTGCTCTTCAGCGGCGATGATGTACATTGCCATGACCGGTAATACCGCGCCCATTCATGGTCATCGAAACCGACATCTTGTCCAGCGGGATACCATCGAAGAGAATTTTCATATCCGCGACACTGTCGATAGCCACGCCCGCCTTGCCCACATCACCCACCACACGCGGGTGGTCCGAATCGTAGCCACGATGAGTGGCGAGATCGAAGGCGACTGACAGGCCGGTCTGTCCTGCCTCCAGGTTCTTACGGTAAAATGCGTTGGATTCCCCGGCGGTGGAAAAACCCGCGTACTGGCGCACGGTCCACGGGACGAACTGCATACATGGTCGCCCTGGGCCCACGGACAAAAGGCGCCATGCCGGGCAAAGAATCAAGGTGATTCAGACCCTTGAGATCTTCAGCGGTGTACAAGGGTTTGACTGCGATATCTTCGGGTGTGTCCCAGATCAACTCCTTTAACGGCTTACCCTTGCACTCTTTGCCAGCGAGCGCTTGCCAGTCGTCAAGTGTTTGCTTTGGGAACTCTCTCATCGATTTGCCCGCCTGCGGATTCTGGTTATTGAGTGTCGACTACAGCCACGACATACCATTGTCACCTTGACAAACCCAGAACGCAATCAGACGAGAGTATATTGAATCCTTCAATTTCGATTGCCGGACTACGATGCAGTTGACGCCGGCATCGACGTCAACCACTAAAGACATTGATCAGAGCAGGTCTTCCACTGCCGCCCGTTCTTCCAGCAGTTCCGCCTCGGTAGCATCCATGCGCTCGCGGCTGAACTCATCGATTTCGAGTCCCTGGACGATGCGGTAATCGCCGTTTTCGCAAACACAGGGATAGGAATAAATGATGCCGGGTTCGATGCCATAGCTGCCATCCGCTGGAACCGACATGGAAACCCAGTCTCCCTCAGGCGTTCCCATGGCCCAGTTGCGTACGTGGTCTATTGCTGACGAGGCTGCCGAGGCCGCGCTGGAAGCACCGCGGGCCTTGATGATTGCCGCGCCACGCTGCTGCACATCCGGAATAAATGTATTGCGGTACCAATCCTGGCTGACCAGGTCACCGGCTGATTTGCCATCCACCTTCGCGAAGCGGATATCCGGGTACTGGGTCGAGGAGTGATTACCCCAGACCAGCATGTTGGTAATTTTCGAGCTGTGACTCCCGGTCTTGGCGGCCAATTGAGCCATGCTGCGATTGTGGTCCAGGCGGGTCATCGCGGTGAAATTACGCGGATCAAGGTCAGGCGCCGCGGCGCGCGCGATCAATGCGTTCGTGTTGGCCGGGTTGCCTACGACCAGCACCTTGATATCCCGGCTGGCAACCTTGTTCATCGCCGCACCCTGCGGTCCGAAAATCTTTCCATTGGCGGAGATCAAGTCCTTACGCTCCATGCCGGGACCACGAGGCCTGGCGCCAACCAGCAAAGCATAATCCGTATCCTGGAATGCAGTTTCCGCATTATCCGTGGCCACTACATCCATCAACAGGGGAAATGCAGCGTCCCGCAACTCCATTACAACACCGTCCAGCGCCCCAAGGGCCGGCGTGATTTCGAGTAATTGAAGAATGACCGGCTGATCCGGGCCCCAGCATGTCTCCCGGCTGCAATCCTGAAACAAAGTTGATAACCAATCTGGCCGGCGGCGCCGGTTATGGCGACTCTAACGGGACTATTCATTTATAACTCCTTAAGAAGGTTTCGATGTGTCAGAATATCTCAACAGGACCGGAAAAAGTCCGGCAACCAATCCGTACTATTGTAACCGATAATGACCTGCGACCACCTGCTGCAAACGTTAATAATCTACTTTTCCGGGAGTAATAATGGACCGCAACCATTAGCTCGTCCGATGCATTGGTTTTTATCCCTTTCCTGGTCTTTGGCGCTGACCTCATGGCCGCTGACAGAGTCACCGGACGTTCCTTCGCCACGCGTTCAGTAGTGATCGCACCACACGGCATGGTTGCCACCAGTCACCCACTGGCTACCCAGATTGGCCTGGATATTCTCAAACAGGGTGGCAGCGCCGTTGACGCCGCCATCGCGGCCAATGCCTCGACTCGGCTTGATGGAACCGACCGGCAACGGCATGGGCGGTGACTTGTTTGCGATCGTTTGGGACGCCGGGTCAAAATCCCTGCACGGGCTGAATGCCTCCGGGCGTTCACCAAAATCCCTGTCCCGGGAATGGTTCCTTGAAAACGGCTTTGAAAAGATCCCTGCCTATGGCCCATTACCGGTTTCCGTGCCGGGAGCTGTAGACGGCTGGTTCGAATTGCATGGGCGTTTTGGCAAACTGCCGATGATCAAGTTGCTGCAGCCCACGATCGATTACGCCCGTAACGGCCACCCGGTGCACGAGACGATCCAGTTTTACTGGGGAGCATCGATGCGGACGTTTATCAAAATATCCCGGTTACGTCGAACAGATGACCATCGATGGGCGTGCACCGCGGATTGGCGAAATGTGGCAAAACCCGAACCTCGCCAATACCCTGGAACGCATCGCGAATGATGGCCGCGATGTTTTTTACAAGGGAGACATCGCACGCGTGATAGGCAGTTACATGCAGGAAAACGAAGGATTCCTGAGTTATGAAGACATGGCCGCACATCACAGCGAGTGGGTCGAGCCCGCAATCGGTCAATTACCGTGGTTACGATATCTGGGAGTTACCACCCAACGGCCAGGGAATTGCCGCCCTGCAGATGCTGAACCTGATGGAGCCGTATGACATCGCGGCAATGGGCTTTGGCTCAGCTGACTACGTTCATCTTTTCATTGAGGCCAAAAAAATCGCCTATGAAGACCGTGCGCGTTTTTATGCCGATCCGGATTTCAATGACATCCCGGTGTCCGGGACTTCTGTCCAAAGACTATGCGAATGAGCGCGGCAAATTGATGGATATGAAAAAGGCGGCTGATGAATATCCCCACGGTGATC